>Ga0181601_10000937_pt1 | contig 24569 bp, 6 predicted proteins | sample 041ome_8_FD_133020 | JGI IMG/M metagenome (GOLD analysis project Ga0181601, IMG submission 133020) | Coastal salt marsh microbial communities from the Groves Creek Marsh, Skidaway Island, Georgia - 041407BS metaG (megahit assembly) | ecosystem: Environmental > Aquatic > Marine > Intertidal zone... | reverse complement strand
CGCATGACTTCGGCGAGGATCGCGACGGCTTCGTCCGGGGACGACGAAGAGAAGCGAAAAGCGTCGCGCGCGGGATACTTCTTACCGAGCTCGACGTTGCGCACGTTCGTCCGTCTACCATGGCTCAACCCAGAGCGCGGTGTCGTGAGTTGATGCGCGTCCGGCGTGAAGATCATTCCCGCCGACCGAACGGTGTAATTGTGAAACTTGGCCGAGCATTCGAACATACGTACATCTCGGTACCTCGCGCAAGTTCATGCAAGTGTGCATCGTCACCGGTCGCCACGGCGGCGTCGACGCACAGAATCACGCGTCGCGCACTCATCGTCGTCTTTCGGCGTCGCGCGCGAGGCGTCCGTCGTCTGCGGACGCGTCGACGCGCGTCGGGGTGTGGATTCGGACGGCGCTCTGGGCGCGAGGGTCGTCGATTTTTTATACTAGTTAGTTCGCTATCGCGCTGTGAAAAGGGGGCGGACGTGAAGTAAAATATAATACATAGCGATGGAAGGCGTACAATACGAAATGTGGGTTGTGTCGTTGTTTATGGAGGGCTTATCGGCATTGATACACTATATCGCGCGTTTGAAAGGTTGCTGAGAAGCTCACTTGCTTGCGCAACAGAGACGTCGTTGGTGTCAATGGGTGATGCGTGCTGTGCGTGCCTGAGCGCTCGCAGCTGTGCGGGCGTTGCTGGAGTTTTGCGGCGCATCGCTTGTTGAATCAAGTACTTTGTGAAAGCAAGTACTTCAGTGCTTGGTAAGTCTGAGTATTCGCTGTCATTCAGCCAAAAGTTCGCTACGACATCGACGATTGGGTCTTTCAGTCTGGTTTTCAGGGTGAAGAACTTGTCACGTAACGGTGCGTATGATTGGTGCAGTGCAGTTAAGGACTCAGGCGCGCTCGTAGTTGCGTCGTACGCTCGAGCAAAGGCGTCGACGTGTTGTATGAAACTGTTTGCTTGTCTCGTCACGTCGGCGAGGTCAGCAAGGTGTTGCTCACGACAGCGCGCCTCCTCACTTTGCTGCACAGTTACGCCGTCCCGTAGTTTTTTAAGTATGTCCTCGGCGCGCTTGGTGTCTATGGTCGCCCCAAAAAATTTTGTAGTAGCGTCTTGTAGTAGCGAGACAGCTTGGTCGCGCGCGCCGTGAACCGCTGCTATGATGGCGTCGTTGTGTCCGCTTTCGTTCCGAAGCCAAACGTCCATGCCCGAGGTGCAGTCGGCGCTGTGTGGCACGTACTCTGTTATACGGTACGAGTTGTTGACACGTCGGACGACCGTTTTGAAAGGGCAGTACGTAGGGTGGCCGGCAAGTTCAGCGGTTGGCAATTCCGGAGGGCACGTCGAGCACACGTACGTAGCACGTGTTTTTGTCGAACTGGACGCACAACGCTTGAATGCGGTTTTGTCAAGTGTCGCAAGGAGTTGCAATTCCGCTCTTGCCACCCCGATAGTAGCGTAGGGTCCCGCTGTTATGTGCCCGCTCCTATCACGCGTCCATATAGGGTACTCGTCGAGAAGTGGTCGACCAGAGCTTCTGCAGTTATGCGCGTGATGCGTATAGTCTACGATGAAGTACGCGCGCACGGTCATTCTTTTTACGCGCTTTATGACTGCTACGTACGGACACTGTTCGTCGCTGAACGCAAGGCCACGAGACGAACACATGTACGTGTAACATCTCGTCCGAGGTGTACCCGACACTTGGCGAGAGTTGCATCCGCCGTCGGCCGCGTCTATCGTGCGAATCGCGTCGACTGCGTTTTGGAGACGTTTGTGTGGCCCGACGCTGATCGAAGTGGTGAAGTCGCGCGAGTAGATGCGTGTCGTAACGGCACGCCTGTGATCGTCTTGACGCTGTGGCATGTCTGTGTCCGATCGCGAGCGCGGATAAGCGCAACGTGTAGTCTCAGGCGCCATTGAGTGATGCGCAGTGCTGTTAGTCGTAATTACAAATCACCGCTCGATGAGTTGTCGTTCGGCGTTGAAGTCGTACCGCGCCGATCCGTCGGGTTGGCGTTTGAACAGAGACAACCATTGATGAAGCTCCTTCGGGAACCTTTTGTCTTCGAGGTGACGCCACATGTAGCGAGTTTCCCGCGCATGGGGTATGTAGCGTATGTCTTCAGCTTGACGTACGCGAGAAGCCATGACGTACAGGCCGTTCGCTGAGTAATACGGAGGTGTAGTACGTTTCGGGAGCCACAACGCGACACGTTTCACCGTTGAACCCTGAACTCGCCATTGCGTGTATGCGAGCGCCGGCTCGACCATCGGCACGGAGCATCCTGTTTTGTTGCTGCCTTTGTTTTCATTACGGAGTCTGGTCGAGAAAACACGCATTTCGTTCGGTTTATTTTTGTACTTGGCACTCGTGGGGAAAAACGGAAGCACTACTCGTCCAGGCACGAGTGTCTCCGACGCCGGCCATGCCGCGTCTGGATCGACGCCGACATTGGCGCGCGCAAACTCGACAGCAATCACGTCGGGGGGCTCCACGAAGACCTCGGTCTCCTTACTGCGTCTCGCCGTTGATATACGCTCTCTGTTACGCTGGGCAGCAGCGGCATCAAACCAGTCGACGGCGAAGAAGGTTCCTAACGCCCCGTTGAATACTCGTTTGGTTACGCTGACGTTCTTCGTACACACGGCGGGATCGCCAATTCGTATTGAAAACAGTGTATGACGTCCGTGGACGTTTTCTTCGGCCATGAGGGCGGCGACGTATTCCGCGCCATGCGTTCGTTCAAGGTCGTCGCACAGAGTATTCGGAATGCGCCACGTGATGACAATGCCTCCGCCTCGGCGCGCTCGTGCGTTCATTCGGAAGTAGTTCAATTCGTTGCGGTCGTTATTGTCGAGAGCCACAGCTGACACGTCCGTATTTACCAGGTCCCAACCTTCTTCTGATGGGTCGAGTGCTTTTAAATTAGCCAACCAATATCTGTGTGGGTTTGAAATTTGTTCGTGAAACAGTTTTTCTACTATCTCGTGGGGTATAAAGGTGTCGTCGTTGGCTGGCGGTTCTAAGAGTGGTAAGAAATGTCCGCGCGTGATTGCGTCGCGAATTTCGTCGCGCGTAAGTTCGGCTCGAGCAAATCTTAACCGCGTGGTGTGAGCTGCGTCCAGTGACCGCATCTGCTCGGTTAGAAAGACCATCTTGAATTTGCACAGCAGTAGAGCGCCAGACGCGTCAAGGCGTTCGTCGTGTGTCACTTTTCGACTGGCAGGTGTCTTCGCCAGTCGAAGCGCGTACACAGCTTGCGCCGCGACCGGCGGTAATTGGAAAAAATCGCCAGCTACAATGACAGGAACGCCGCCGAACGGTAGGATGTGGCGCGGTGTGCCGCGCATAGCGTGCCGTAACTTCTTGTCGATCGCATCCAACATTCTTAGAGCCACCATCGAAATTTCATCAATGAACACGAGGCCGAGGTCAGATACAGGGTTCATGGCTAGCAATTCATTGAGCCTGTCTTCATCAAGAGCGGTTGACTCACCGAATTTGGTTTGCACGGTCGCGCCACGACCGACGTGATGTGATGCCGCTGCACCGGTCGGAGCGACGACAACGCTTTGGAGACCACTGTACTTGTCGAAAAAGTCTATAAATTTTTTTATGATGTGCGTTTTGCCGGTGCCCGGTCCTCCGTGTATGATGCAGTTAAGGTCGAAAACGTCAAATTCGTTGCGGGGGGAACCGATGGAATTTGTGACAGTGAGATATGGATGATTGTGATGCCCAACAGAAGCGCTTACAATCCTCACTAACCCGTCATTGTGTGCTTCATTTAAGGCCGTGGTGTACGCGAGCAAGTCGCGGAGTACTGCTGTCTGACTCGGCGTGGCGCCGTCTAGCACGACGCGAACTGCAGCGTCCGTAATGGGTTGCAGGGTCGGTCGTCCTGCCGCCATGTTTACAATCGCGACGTCGTGCGTGTTCCAAGCAGGTGCACTTGTGAAAGCGGCAAGCACGCTCTGCGATGCAAGACGAATGTCCGGCGTAGCGAAGCGAAATGCTGCGTTTTCCAAAAGCATGGCAGCAATTTGTTCCTGTGTGGGCGATTCGCTGTAACAAGTCGACCGACGCATAGCCTGTGCCAGCTCATTGTTGGCGGCGATGTGTTTCATCAGTGCCTTTCGTAGTTTCGGGTCCGCATCCATCTCTGCGAGTACGTCGGCAAACGCTTCCGCGTTGTGCGTCCGCGCGTGCGCACGAAGTTCTTTGTTAAGCGCGGCAGCTTCTTCGGCTTCGCCATCCACTTTGTCTCGCAGCCATGGAAGTACGTCGGCGTGCCGCATTCGCGTGGCGTCAAGCATCGATTTCGTGGAAGTGGTCGTGTCCGTTTCGTGGAGAAGCCACTGAACGCGCTGGTATGATGCTCGTAGGATCCATTGTGCGGTCGGCTTCTCCGCTTCTATGGACCAGGCGATGACATCTTGTTGCGCAGTATCTGGATTCGGAAGTGCGTCAATACTCCATGGGATGAAGAAAACTCTGACGAACCACGCGTACGCTTGCGCAGCGTCGTCGTTTTCGTTTACGTCGGTCCATTTCGGCAGCGGCCTGCCGGTGCCACTCCATTGCGGTATGTGAAGCTGGTTACAACTGACTTGATAGTAATCGGCGGCAGCGAGCCACCGATCGTCATACGCCAGTACGGTGCGGCGCACGTTTTTCCCAGTCGCTGTACCTTTTCTGCTTACCGGCTTAAACATGCACGCGTAGTCGCACAGAGACCATAGATTTATGTTTTCGGATTGGCCGCGATAGGCATACTGCAAAACGTGATTGTACACGGGGGAGTCGCGAACAGTAAGCCCGTGGCCGTTTCCTGTCACGACTTTCAGACGCGGACGGACGGAGTTGGTGGCATCGAAGCGGTTGGAGTTGTGTTCGTGCTGTATTAGCGGCGTGCGCGCGCCTTCTTCGCTGTGAACATCGTCCAGCTCACTGCTGGCTGTAGAGGATTCGTCGTCCGATGATGGTGTCCAATTGGCGGACACGTCGGAGTCGCTTGTGGACTCTTCAACACTGTTGCTTTTGCTTGCTGGACTTTCAGTTTCGTCACTTGAGGTACATTCAGACTCGATGTCTTCAATGTATACGTCGCCGTCGACAAACCCTGCAATGTCGTGTTCGAGAAGGGCGTCGACGTCGGCCGCCGTTGGCGTCCATTGTCCGGAAGCGCCAGAGTCAGACAAAGTTGCTCCAGCGGCGTCGCTTTGACGTGGTAGGCGCGCAGGTTGGCCAAGTATCGAGTCGTCCAAGGCCACGCCAACATCGTCGTTTACGTACTCGAGAAGATCGTCGAGGAGTGGCGACGCGTGTTGAGTCGCGATGAGATCTGCAACGTCTTTCAACAGTCTTTGTTGATGCAACGGTCTGAACTCGCACGTAAAATAGTCGCTGGCGGCGTTGGTGACAGCCATGGCTATCGTGGTATCAGATAACTCTTGTTGCCCTTGAGTGGCCAAAACATGTTGGCTCGCCGCCTGTGTAACAAATACTGCTCGTCGTCGAGCCGTCCCCTCGTCTTCTGCCTGCGATCCGTATTGCCAGTATCTGCGGATTGCGCGCGCAATGCTTCCAAGTGGGTTGAGAAGCTTTGGCACTTTGGTGACATATTGTGTAATGTAGTGCATCATGGATGACGCTGCTTGAGTGTTGAAGCATAACTTCATCGCTGTGTTGCACCGCAGAAGACCAGTAACGAACGGGTTGTGCGGCGCCGTGTACCCGTGAGAACACTTAATTCTTTCTCTGATCTCGTGAAGAGTTGCGTTACGTTCTTCATGCGTTTTGCAATCCGCGTCGTCCATCATCGCGCGAGCGAGCTCGCGAAACCGGAGATCATCGTCACCGGCGGGTCCGCTAGACAGAAACCGAATGAACTGTTCCCACGAGGCTGTTTGAACGGCAAGCGGCCGTTCGGTGACATCATGGCTTACATCCGTGACGTACGGGCGAGCCTGCGCCCATGTGAGTGGCATGTCTAACGGTGGAGAAATCTTGATGGTTGGCGGGTTTGCTTGCAGTCCACGCACGTCCAAGCATCCGTACGCACTCAACAGCTGCCTCTCGACTTCATGCCGTTCGTCGCAATCGCGTAACGGTATCATGTCGATGTCGACCGCTTCTGCCTTCGACGCGTAACGCACGTCGACGTGTATTTCGTCATGGACGCAGCCACGCCGTGGACCAGACTCACAGCACAAGTACAATTCTGTGCGGTCGGTACCATGGAGTTCTGGCATGCCGAAGCGGCAAACGCACCCGTGGCCGCGCTTGTGGCATGAAGACGTATGCGACGGTGTGTGGAAATTTGCCATTGTTGCCGTTGTCGTACCCCTCGCCTTTGTCTGTGAAGGACACGAACTTAAAGCAATAGAACTGGCTCCAAATACTCGATCAGGTCGCTCGCGAACCGATCTGAATATTTCCCTATATACAACGTTGGCGTCAGGCAGAGTGACAGTACTCACCGAGTTTATCCACCGACGCATGGCTTCCTGCAATGTTGAAGACAGCGCGCTCACCTCCATGAGCATCGCTGCTGCCGTAAATCCGAAACCAATGCCGTGATAGTGGCCTGTTTTTTTGCTGTCTTCTTCGTAAAACATACAAGCCGCGGCGCATGATCCCCAGACGCCTCTGTCGCTCTCGGCGCGCGGCACGTACGTATTTGGCGTTGTCTTCACACCCAGCACCACCTCTATAAAAGATTTTGCGAGGCGATCCGTCTCAGCGGCGATACGGCAACCATGCATCGTGGACTTGTGCAACAACGTCGAACGAGATTTCAAACTATCCAGAAACTCGATACCAGTGTCAGGCAGCTCGTCGCCAACACTGCGTTGCAATGTCGCTTCAGTGTGGTTGAGGGGATCCTTTACTGGATACGCGTCGTTGCTGGTCGGCAACGCGAACATTCGAACGATTGTCGTGTTCGTAACCTCGTCAGGGTTGAATGTAAAAAACAACCCCGGTGGGCCAAAGGCGCGAGCCATATTGCGTATCTTTGAGGCCGAATGTTTGCGATGCGCAGGCGTGAACGACACGGTTGTCGGCGGCGTGATGCGGACCACGCTCATCAGCTGGTTTGCTCGTACAGGCAGCTTTTCGCCCTTCGCCTGCATGTCGACCCAACTTTGTAATTCTTCGCGTGTCAACCCGGCTTCCAACCTTTCAAACGCGGTCACGTCATTTTCCGACACAGCCGCTTTGCAGGTTCGCTGGCATTCGTGCCTTACTCGCATGTCAAACCAGGTGTGAAACAAGTCGAGGTCGTTAAAGCGATTGTCATAAAAGGAGACAACTCGTTCAGTCGACAAAGGTGCGGAAGCGCGGATGTCTTTCGCCGATCCGGGTAACAAAAACAAGGCAGGCCAACCGAGCTCGTAGAGCACGGATTGCTCGGAGCCGTATTCGACGAGCGGCACGTCGTCTCGCGGCACCATGGTGGTGTTCATTTGCGCCAACAAGCGTTCAAGGGTGTTGGTGTTATTCGCGGGCAAGTCGAAGACCACGCTGCGAGTCACGCCGCCTTCAACGTTTTCTCGCGTGCCGTTAATGTTCGTCGGCGCGATGTGTTCAGCCGCTTCAGCATCGTCTGGCTCTTCGTCGTCGACCTCTTGGCAACATTTCTCCATCAGAGCTGCCAAACTGTCTTCGGTAAGCAAGTCTTCCAACGCTCTGACGTCCTCGTCAGTTGCCGTCATGTACGCGTAGGCGTCAAAATCTTCAATGGTCGTCGCATTGACGCTGTCTCTGAAATCGAACGTGCAACGTTTGCGAAAGTGCTCAATTCGCTCTGGCCACTCATCACCGATATTGGCAATTCGTCCGAGTTCAACGTCCACGTCGTGCGTGTTGCGCAAGGCTTTGGTCAACGCCAACCATACGACGACGCGAGTCGGCCGTATGCGGAACTCGCGCACTTCGTTCCGTACAAGCCGTGCCCGAGTAATCTTTCGATCCGCAACAGGACCCGTTAGGACGATCGTACAGTTTGAGATGGCGTCCGCCACGACGTCCGCGATACAAGCCGAGTTTCGCGAAACGTCGACGTGCTGAGGAAAGGATATAACATGACCGCTGTATGTCGTGTGCTCTTTTCCGCCACAGGTGAGCGTCGCACTGATGGCAACACGTCGGACGCGACTGACAACGAGCCGTTCTAGCGAGCCGAGTTCGACGTCATCGTCACATAACGTCACGTTTGCACATCTGCTTGGCTTGAAACAACCATAGTCGACGCCGCGCGCCAAGCTCCCAGGCGGCGTTGCCTGTAATTTTATGTACGGCGTGCACGAACCGCAGAGCTGCGTTTCCGTCGGATGTACGAAGTCTGGATACAGCCAGAAACCCACGTGGCGCGACGTATCCAAAGGTCCTTCTGACACCGTGCCCGTCGCCTTGTCAATCAGCGTGTACGACGCTAACTCGGCCCAGGTCACGTACCCGGCGTTTGCGGGCAAAGGAATTTTGAATTGTTCCATTACCTTGAGCACGTCGTAATCACGCTCGCCGAATTCGAAGCACGTGTTATGCAATTCTTCGATCGGCACTGGTCTGTAAGATAGCTTCGCGTTCCATGAGCCGCAACTTGCGCAAACAGGAATATCTTTAGCGCCCGCGTGTCGTGCGTACCACTCAGAACAAATATCCCGGTGTTCCTCCTCAGTGAGAGGTTTCAGTAATTCCACTGCTTCAGCTATCGCGTCGTTCTCAGCCTCGACGTCACCAATGCTACGCGCGTAGCAAATCGCTCGAGCCGCCAAAGCCCCAGGTGACACCAGCTCCGCCATATACGTGCGCAATTGTGCCATCGGTAAACATTTCCGCACTTGCATATTGGATTCGCGCGCGATAATTCTGCACATAGTTTGGTGCGTTGAGGACTGTGCGTCGTCGAACTCGTCCGTAAACTCGACGCCGGTTATTCGGCCGTTTGTGGTTTCTACGCGCCGCCCTTGCATTGTCAACAACGGCGTCGCCTTCACCGTACGGTGGCTGCAGCAGTGTCAGGCGCGTCGCCGGTTCTAAATCGCTGAAAATGTTGACTGCATCTGTAAGCTGAACAAACGTCCAATCCTTCGCACGATGTCGGACGTAGGCATTTATTACCGTCTTGTCGTTGTCGTCAAGCGCACGCCCAGCAGCAAGCAGACGTGCGCGATATGCGGGCGTTGAAGCCACTTTCCCTTCATACCTTTGGATAGCGGCGACATCAAAGCTGGACCAAACGCCAACGTCGGGCTGTATCTCGCCATGCCACGCCTCAAACACGTCCAACGCGCTTGTTTCTCCGAGCACGTCGCGAATTTGTTGGGTGCGCTTGATGACACGGTTGCTGATTTGTAATTCATTTGTTAATGCCTGCCGGTCTGCCGCCATCACGCGCCATCGCGTATCTAGCGCCCTCGACGTCGCGCTGCAGTATTCTGAGATCTCTGCGAACGCGTCTTTGCTTTCGGGCGTCACGAACAGCGTCTCGCGGGTTCTGAGTTCCATTCGGCAAGTTGCGCAATGCCCCCCCGCGTGGGCCTGCCGCGCCCCACGGTGTCCACGAGCTCGAGCACGTCACTCACGTTTGCAGCCTCTGCGACCGCGCACTCACTGCCGCGCGGAACGCTGATGGCAGTCGATAACGCTGACTTGCGATCTGGTGTCGGTGTGCACGCCACAGTGTTCACCGCGCGCGAGAAACGTCCAGCGCGGCGCACAGATCACGCACGGGCGACGGGATGGCGAAGATTCAGGAAAGAGATTCTTTCAGTATAATTATATGTACGTGTATCTGTCGTCACGGTTCGTGACGCCACGTTCGCGATGACGCAATGAACGTCATGCGTGTAATCGGTCGTTCCGGTTATTGGATCGTTACGACATCCGCGTCGGAAGTCATTTTTGTTCTCTTGCGAGCTTCGGCCTGCGAGATGAGCGCATCCAACGCCACGCCCGCTTCCGCGACCGTCATGACGTCAAAGCTGCTGAAGCCGTCGCTCTGTGGATCATAGTTCCACCTTTTAAGGGCGTTTTGCTGACGTTCGGTAATCTTTGCAGACGAACGCTTTCGCGGCGAATCAGACAGAAGTCCAGTTCGCGTGGCGCGCACGTGTACGGCGAGGAGCTTCAAAGCGCCGCGTAGAGAGTCCACGCAGCCGTCGCGCATGGCGACCGTGACGTCGCGAGCCAACTGATGTTGGGCGTTGTTGGCCGAAATATCTGCGAAGTCGAGGAGAAGCATCGCAACGGTTTCGTTCGTCGGCCACGTCGACTGGTCGTCGCCGAATTGCGCGATGGCCGCGTCGATGGCTTCGGCCAGCGCGAGCAACTTTCGCGCCTCAGGTTTCTCGACGCCTTTTTTAACCGAGCTTTTCAGATCGATACCGTTCAGGAGTGCAAGCGCATCCGCTGCAAGCGGGCCTCGCTCAGCGAGCGTACGTCGCGGAGAGTCCGTTGGTGTCCGCGCGCACTCAGGAGCGTCGTCGTCGGAGTGCTCCGTTTTGCTCACTGGCATCGAGGCCTGCGCTGCGTGCGCACACTCGCTGACGTCGGGAACAGCGACGAGCTTCGAATACGTCACTTTCGTCGTTTTCCGTCCCGGCGTCGGCGGGTGAAGGTGAGTAATTTGCGCAATGTCCGTCTCGTTGGGAGGCGACTTACGGGACGCCTCTTTGACGCTGAGCGGCACTACTTTCATGGCCGGCAATTCTTCGTGTTCAGCGGGATTAGTTCGCGTGTTGCGTCTCGGCGTAGGCATTTAGCTTCTTTTGTAAAGTACGTAACGTGTAGCCGAACTCGGAGCGTGCGTTCGTGCGGTAAAGTGACGCCATCGAGCGGCTCAGCCGGCTTTTCATGTCTGCGAGTCCCCTTGCTCTGAGTCATTACTCGTCATTTTCGACGTGACGCGTCCCTGGTTCGCGACTCGCCGGAAATTGCGTAATTGCGAAATTCCGTGAGGTAAAAATTACGCGTCACGCAGTCACGGAACGCGACGCGCGTGAACACACAGCTAGACACACAAGTCTTCCACTCGCATGGCGTCGGGCGTTGCGTTCCGTGCGCGGAAGCGACCGTTTTGCGCGACAATGCGTAACTCGTCAAAGACTCGTCAAAAGTGTCCCCCTCGTTTTTGACCAATCAGAAGCTGCGGCTTTGCTGAGATTGGGCCGCTTACCCCCCCAAACTGGGCCGCAAAAGTCAAAAGTGGGCGCGCGACAATAAACGTGGTACCTCGCGGGGCCCCCATATTTTAGCGACTCCTGACCTATAACGACTGACAAAGCTGGGCACGCTCCATATTGAACGTTGCGAATGGGCTATTAGTCGTACTTCGCCGAGTGCGCGCGGCGCGGAATCGGCTTTCGCGCGCGGCCCCGCCGGCGTCGGCTCGTCGCGCATTTACGGTCCTATCGAGGGCTTCTCGTCGCGTCGGCGCGGCTTTCGCGAGATCGGCGAAGCACTCGCGCGCGCGGTCGAGGAGAGGGAATTTCGACTGTGACATCGTGGCTGCTTAGTTCAATAGTTTTTTTCCAAAAACCCCTTTTCATATTTTGTACTGTACGGCATTTCATCTTCAAAACCGGATCCTCTATTCCTCTTCTTCGTCGTCGACGCCCTCCTCCTCCTCTTCGTTGTCCTCCTCCTCCTCTTCCTCCTCCTTCTTCTTTTCTTCCTCCTTCTTTTCTTCCTCCTTCTTTTCTTCCTCCACGGAGCGGTCCCTGACGCGTCCGCTCGTCATGGTCTCCTTAAGGAGGCCAGCATCATCGTGAGCGAAGCGCGCGCGATCCACCATATTTCGCAACTTCCACGCGTTATTCTCGGGCATCGTTCGTGCGAGCTGCTGCCGGCGGCGTCGATACTCGCCCCGTCCCGTCGTCGCGGCGACGCTCCGCGCCGACGCCACCGCTAACACCATAATCGTCAATCCCCAACGCACACATCCCCGCGCGCGTCGCTCGCGACGCATCCCCTCCACGCGCGGCGTCGTTCGTCCGCGACCCGTCCCCGCGACCGTCTCGCGCGCCATCGTCGTCGCCTTCGCGCGCGTCGCGATGTTCCGCAAGAGGTGGAATTCCAGGCGGTTTCGACTCGAGCGACTCAATTTTCAGTGCGTGGCTACTTTGGTACGGCTGACGAGGCGCACATCATCGAAATAAAGTAAAATTGTGTGTTTATTTATCGGTACCGGTACTTGTAATTGCCGCCGAAAATGTTATTTTGGGAAAATTGTGAACGCGCGTCGTCGCGCTCTCCGCGCGCTTAGCAGTCGCTCGGCGTGTCATACGGTCGATCCATACTTCGGTGCGAGCGGTGCGTTTGCGGAGAGGAGCGCTCCATCGGTGTTTCGTTTTCTACGAGCGATGAGGAGAGCCGCGGCGGCACCGACGACCGCCGATATGAAGACTCCGACTCTCGCGTGTGAAAATGAAGACTCAGAACCTACGCTCGTTGCTTCTGATAACTCCGGCGAGTCACCAGGTCGACTCGTACGAAGGCGACCGAGACTCGCAACAGGGCTTTTCGTGGAAATCTTCGCGCAGTGCTGAACCGGACCGAATCTATCGTCGCCAGCCTCGCGAGTCGTCCCCGGGGCGCACGGCACGCACTCCGCGAAACCGTTGGCCCGATGGTTTTCTGCGCAACTCTTGCAAGGGAGATCACCGGCGAGAGGATCGTCTCCAGCTTTATTTTCGTACCCTTTGGCGCACGGCACGCAAGTTCGATTGAAAGCGCGTGTATTCACCGGGCAAAGATCGAAATCGCACTCAGTCTGGAGTGATTCAGTGACGTTTGCTCCCGGTTTGCTCGTGCCGTGCCCACCGCACGGCTCGCACGTGAATCCAGACTCGACGTTTCCGGCGACTCTGTAATTTTCTGTGCAGAGCGTACATGCAGTATCACCTTTAGTGGCGTCGTCGCCGAGTACATCGGTATCCACGCTAAACACCGCGCGTATGTAACCAGTCTTGCACCGTTTGCACTCCCCAGCAGATACGTACTCGTCGAGTTCACAAATCTTTGGCAAACACCAAGTCTCGGAGTTTGCTTGCACATCGTGGACTTCAAAAAGCGACGGAACTCTTCCGATGTCGCACTGGACGCACACAGATTCAGAGCCTCGCTGTTGCACGTGATAACCTTCGGCGCACTCGGTGCACTTCGTCTCGCCTGACGCGACGACGTCGCGCGAGTCGCGTACATAGCCCTGAGCACATGGAGAGCACACGAGTTTGTCGGACTTTTCGTCCAAGGTAACTGCGTAGTTCTGTGCGCATGCATCGCACGTTGTGACACCAGAAGTGAATCTCGTCACCCCCTTGCGAGTTTCATTTTTGAAGAAGGTGCTTGTGTAGCCTTTTTCGCAGGGCGAGCAAGAGTTTCTCGAGTCTACGTAATGATCTTCTGCACACAAATCGCACGTGGTATCTGCTTGATCAGTTTTGTCTCCTTGCGCACGAGAGAACCCACTTGGGCACGGTACGCACGCGTGAGCCTGCACGAAATGATTTTCTTTGCATTCGACAGCAACGCACGCGTCGATGTTTCCATTGCCCTCGGGTTTGGAAGTACCCAACGGGCACGCCTTGCATGATGCACCATCAGCAGGGCGGTAGAAGTTTGCTGCGCACGTGTTGCATTCCGTATCAGACGCCGATGCATCATCGCCAGGCTTCTCAGAACTGAAAACGGCGTTCCGCATCGTACCCATTGGACACTTGACGCACTCGTGATTGACAACGTGTTCGAACTGTCCATCGCAATAAGTCGGCGTGCACGACTGCACGTCACCGCCGAAGCTCGTAGATCCAGGCGGACACTTGGTGCACGTGATCTCGCTAGCTCCAGATGGAGATGAAACGTGATGATCAGGGGCACATGCGTTGCACGTCGTCGTCGTCTCAAGTGCACCACCAGTGCTAGCGTAGCCCGGGCCGTATCTTTTACTTGTGGCGCATGCGGTGCACGTTTTTTCTGACTCGTCAAAGTAGTAGCCGGGCAAACATTCAACGCACGTAGTCGAGTCACGGCGAGAATCGTCTCCAGCCGCTCGTCCAAAACCAACATGACACGGTTTACAGGTGTGGGAGTCATCGACGTGCGTGTTCACCGGACAAATGACTGATGCACAGTCAGTGGATTCCTTGCCGCCGGGAGAAAAGTTTATCGTCACCTTGTCGGCATCGTTACCCGCGAAGTCTTGGACGCCATCGAGGGTGACTTTGAACGTTCCTGATAATCCCGACGGATACTTCATCACCCAGTGGCCTTTACCACCCGTGTTAAAACACTTGATCACGAAAGACCTCTTGATGGATGCGGTGGGGATTGTTTCGTCAACCTCCGCGCAGGCGTCATCCATGATCTTAGATATGCTCACGCTGTGTTTCGAGCACTGTATCTCTTCATGATACTCCACGGTGACGGAAAGGGCCTCCGAAGAATGTACACTCTGGTGAACGATAGGGCGCACCGTGTCTATCGTGAGCGACAGGGTGGTTGGTGAAGTGAACGAGTGAACATCTGGGTGCGCGAAGGCGTGACCACCGAAGCAAAACGTCTTGACACGGACTTCATACACACCATCTTTAAAGCCACTAAGCATTTGTTCGTATCTATTGTTCACATCCCAGTTAAATCCACACCCATCAGATCTTGAGTAGGGACACAGGAGGTTTTTCTTCTTGTCATCTTCTGCAGAATCATCTGATCTGGCCGACACCCACTCGCCAGCGCCAACCGGTCGATACTGAACGCGAACAAGTTTCAGATTCGAGTTCATGGCGTCATCCAAGACGCCCTTCGCGCTAGCGGGCCACAACACATGTCGATTCGGATTGAAAACTTTGAGTTTTAGCGGGGCCGCGGACGTCGGTGAAATGAAAGAGAACTCGTGACGGGCCATGGTGGTCCCATCGAAACTCACCTGCGGGCAGTACTGACTCCACGTCATTTCTTGGAGGTAAGCCGTGACGCCGATTGGATCTCGTGTGAAACCGTCCGCTTCCGCTAACTCTGTCTCACACAAACTCTGAAGGCGCAGCTGTAGATACTGTATTTTCCGAAGCGCCGGATTCAGAGGTCTCGCCGAGAGCGTGAAAGCGGTCTGCTTCACTATCCGCTGCGACTTCATGTCATCATAGTCGACGTACTTGAACGGCATGAGACCTTGAAGTGGGTTGAAAACTTCGCCGTTGACCTTAAATTCGACATCAGACATTTCGAGGCTGTTTGGAGGGGCCGATCGAGCTGACTGTACGGCGACAGCGACGACTACAGCAGGTGGGTTCGTGTCTTTGCTCGCTGAAAGAGCAGCGTCACTGATAATTTTCTGCATCACGTCGGAGTTCTTTGCGATTGTTTTGGCCGCTGTCTCGTTGATTGCCTGCGATACAGTTGCTCCTGTAGCGCCGTCAAGGAACAACGCGTCATGGGCCGCACTAATAACTGCGTTCACTGATTCAGACAAGCCGTCCACGATACGCAGGCCGTATAGGCTGGCTTCTCTGTACGGCGTGCCGTTGTCCACGATGAACCGCAAGACTGCGCGCTCGTTCGGGTCGAGGTACTTATTGAACGGCATTGTCGACAGGCTCATTTCGATCCCTTGCTCGCGCCAAACCGTCAATGCCTCGCCAGGGCAACTACTTCGACCACCTTGTAAGGAAAAAACGGGTGTCCCAAAACGTTTGTCCGCACCAACTTTAATAATGAACTTATCCCCGAGTTCCGGGTCTCCGAGCGAGTATAAGGTCGACGTCGCGTTACGCGAATTCCACATAAAGTACGTCGTGTTCTCGATGGACTTTGTGAAGGTATTCGTACCCTCGCTATCTATTCCACCGAGCATCATTCCAATCATGACGGCGTATCCGATGAGCCCTCCGAGATCGAGTTTATACTTGTTCTTTGCTTCCCCCGAAAACGAAACCCCGACCCCGTACCTGTCTTCAACTGATTGTTCCGATAAGAAAGCATAGTCGACAGCGTGTCCCCCGCCGCTGAAGGTAATCAGCATGTCTTTTGCTGAATTGCTTTCGTCCCCTCCTCGATCTCGCATGCCAGTCAGAGCCTTTCCACCGGTGAAAGATGCTTGTAACCGCTGTCGTGTGTCGACTAACGAAAAAGCATCGTCGCGCGCAGCTTTGACTCGATATTTGTCAGGGTCCTCTCCGAAAGAGTCGTCTTTGTTCGTGAACGTTTTCTTCTTGAATTCGCTCTCTTCACAAACGACGCCCGAGCATGAAGTGAATTCGCTCTTCAAATCGTTTACTGAATTTTGAAGAAAATCTGAAGCCATGAACGCGTTAGCGAAATCAGGGATAGATTCTTTGAATGTTTGGCGCGGATATGAAACGTACGGATACGTGCCGTCACCTGTACCTTCGGCGATTCCAGCCATTATGCCAGCGATCACGCCACTGACTGCTGCAAGCGCGACGACTTGGCAAGCTTTGCTTTGCAGACACACCTTCAGTTTCGCTTTCGCCGCCTTCGCTTTACTCATCATTCCAGCGTCTTCTACAACGTCTGTTGCTGTACTCGCTGCTTTCTTGGCTGCGTCGTCTGCAGCGTCACTCGCAGCGTCCGTCGCTGTACTCGCTGTTTTCTTGCTTGCGTCGTCTGCTGCGTCACTCGCGGCGTCCGTCGCTGTACTCGCTGTTTTCTTGCTTGCGTCGTCTGCCGCGTCACTCGCGGCGTCCGTCGCTGTACTCGCTGTTTTCTTGCTTGCGTCGTCTGCAGCGTCACTCGCGGCGTCCTTAGCGGCCGCTTTGTGTTCTTTATATCGTTTTTTGTAGTAATCACGCTCTTGTGTCCGATCGAGAGGCTCCTTGCCGGCGTTCTTGCGCCGCCTGTTTTCTCTGTTGACATCTTGTTGCGCTTTGCTGCGATGCTGCCTGTCAGCCGCCTGGTTCGCCTCGATCGCCTTTCTCTCTGCTATTTGACGCGCCGACGCATCTTTGTACCGCTGCTGGTTAGCTTCAATCCTTTTTTGAGTATCGGCCGGATCGCTGTGCTTCGCATCACTGCTGATAGTACTGCATTGGTACCCTTTGCAACGTTCCGTCGTTTCCGTCGTTGGTTTCGGCGTCGTTGGTTCCGTTGTTTCCGTCGTTGGTTTCGGCGTCGGGTCGTCCGTCTTCAGGTCTTCCGGCGGCGTTGGTTTCAGCGTCGGGTCGCCCGGCGTCTTTTCTTCTCCTATTATTTTTCCCGCTTGTGTCAGTATGAATCTCATGGCTGATCTACCCGCTCTGGCCCCATGACCGCCCCATCCTCCCGGATTGCCCGTCATTCGCTGCCAGTCCTTCGAGTCCGGCTTTTTAGGCTCCCAAAATCGATTGTCCAGAACGTAATCATCATGATAGAATCCACCAATCTTGCCGTCGGTCAAAAAGAGCGGCGGTGGTCCTATTCCGTTGTACGGTAGCATCCAAATCGTCTGATCCCACTGCTGACTGACGGCGTCGAAAATGTCTTTGAGCGGATCTTCGAAGAACTGTTGATTGAATTGAGCCAGATGTTTTTTATATGAAGCGCCCACTGGGTTGTCTTCTGAGTCCAACGGAACCATGATACGATCTATAGAACTGAAATCCTTTTTCGACTGACCACCGTTTTTTTTCACCAAGTGAACGGTCGGCGCCGACCACTCGAGCGTGCGCTGCCACACTTGAATCTTTTCACGCAAGTATTTTGCCCAGTCATCATTGATTTCGTCATCCGTACATTTACTAACACTTTCCTCAGCGTCTGTTTGAGCGCACTTGAAGTATCTTTTGGATTCATCTTTCGCCTTCGCGTTCACGGCACGATTTTCCATGACGACGGACCACAGGAATTTCAAATTCGGTATAATTTTCGTCTCGACGTTGGCCACATTCAGGATGTACGTCGTGGGTTTCCGTGGTAGCCACGTGATGGACACCGAAATGAAGAGACATGGCTTCTCGAGGGTTCGGCCATCTTTCACAACGTCCAGCACGTCGGATAGCTTGTAAACCAGCTCGACGCCTCCACCCAGGATGACGTCACCGGCGCGCCCCGCAGTGCCTGGATCTTGACTCGAGCGAATAGCGCGGTCGGTGACCACATCAAGTGAAAACCCGTCGTCTAAAGTGCTCGTCATTTTCACCTCGGGACCCTCAGAACTGTTTTCAAGCTCAAACGCGCCTTCGAACCACTTAATGGGAAGGGAAACCGAACCCTCAACGGCTACACCTGTGTTAACACCGGCCTCTGTTGTGACATCGGCTGGAATCGCCGGAATCTCGATTGCTGACTCTAAGGCTTCTGACGCCGAACGCGAGCCAGAATCCAACATGCTGATACCGACTTTTGTCCCTACGGATAACTCGGCGAAAGAGTTGCCACCAGGCGGATCATGAACCACGGTGTACACCAAACCTTCGATGGGAACCGTCGCCCAAAATTCATCATCGCTTAGTCCTCCGCCTCCGCGCGGTTTCGATCCCAGAGAGACGAGCTGACGTTGGACAGCGACTGTCACTCGATCAATGTTATCGAAACGCTCCACTGATACGTCGACGGATCGACGGTGATTACCGGCGAGATTGGGAAGACCCGGCGATATTGAGACGTAGTTCTCCCCGGTCTCAGGCCAGATGACCAACCCATCGGAGTCAAGTTGGACTTGAAAGTCGCACGTTTCGTCTCCGCCTCGATTTGGATGACACTTATTGTCCCCTTCATCCGTCACGGATTGGCGGAAGCTCAACGTAGTGCTACCGGATTCATCGTGAGGAAGCGATTCGATACATTCATGACGGACCGGTTGCCCCGAGGCATCAAGGTTCATGTGCAACTCGAACACGCTCACCTTGAAATCCCTACCGTTCGTGGCGATTTTTCCTTCCCAGAATCCCTTTGTCGACGATTGTCCGACAAGATGGTTCACAGTGAGCTTACCCGGTGCTCCGTCTTCGTCGACGCACACCTCTTTTTCGTCCGTGATTTCATCCAAATTGTCGGTTCTGATGCACAGGTAACCATGATACTCGTACCTCAGTGTGACGCCGTGCAAGTTGTCCTGCAACAACGCGAGACGGTTGAGAGTCTCTTGTCCTCTGAAGTATTCCATGATGCCACCCACTCCCTTCTCGCACGTCTCTGAAGCTTTCAACTCCGCTTCGACTTCAGGCGCATCATAGAGTTCCACGGTGTAATCCATCGCCGCGAGCGGCCATGTATCGAGTACTCGCTCGCCCAGCGCGTCTGTCGTTGCCCAGTCTGCCGCGATTTTATCGCTCGAGAAGAATATGGGGTCATGGCAACCGTTTATCGGACTCACCTTGAACGTCACGCCGTTGTATCTCACGTCACACTCACCTTCGTACAACCCCAAATCGATCGACGCCGATGTCGTGTCGGCGAAAAACACCGTTTCACCGTCACCTAGTTTAGACAGCGTGACGTACGACCCCGCTGACTCGCTTGAGCAGAGTGTTGTATTCGTCATCGCGTCTTCGATCGATTTGCCGGCGTAACAGATGACGTGACCTTCGTATTTAACGCGAATGTTGAACGTCTTTCCGCGAGCCAGAGCGATCTCGAACCAGCCTCTCGCGTCGGTTTTGTACTCGTCGGGTTTTTGGTCGGGCTCAAAAACCTCCACTGTGGCGTTGGGAACGCCGCAATCGGTCGAATCTCCGACGAGATCTCTGGGAAACATGACCGCGCCGACGACAATAGCCACTGTGTCGTCTGTGAATATCTTCTCGTGCACTCGCTTGTGTCTAACGGGTAATTTGCGCGTTGAAGTCTTCGTATGGTCGGAGAAGATGTGAGCCATTTCAAGCGTTGTGTCTTCACTCGCTTTCTGTTTGTTCGCCTTTGATTTCGGACCTCGGTCGAAAACATGGACTATATCTGGCAACTGCTTCGTTGCCCTTAATCGCACGCGCAGGTTATCCTTTGTGACCCGGTAAAAAAGAGATTCGGGCGCCGGCTGACCGTCTTCGAAACCGAGCGGGGGCCCTCCGCCGTCCATTGAACGCGACGAAGAGTTCGTTGAATTTGAGTCGGAACCCAAACTCGAGTACTTAAGAGTCTTGAGAGAAATTCTGTTCGCGGATGACTTGAACCACAGTATCGGCATGATGTATGACGCATTTGCCGAACCGATCTCGACGGGATCGACGACGGACACATTCATAGCGCGACATGTCGACAGTAACGAAGCTTTATCGGATTCAATCACCTTTGTGTACACGTCGTTCCACCCGTCGGAAGTCGTGGGGAGCCTCGGCGTCGAGATACGCACGAGAACCATGTTTTCACACGTCTGACGCTTTGCTGTGGCTTGCACGATGCCGCTGGCGTACGCTATAGCCTCATTCGCGTATCGTGTGATGGTATTTTTAAGTTCGTCCACTGTTGATTGCTTCTCCTCGGCTCGCAGAAAGTCTCTGTCTCGAGTTTGCTTCTTGTTCGCGGCGTCTTCACGAGCGTCGTTCACGCTTTGCTCTGCGTCTGAAAGAGTCACCTCGAGATTGTCCACCGTGATTCTTTGATTCGTAAGCGTGACGTTACGACTTTCCTTCAACGAAACGTACTCTTGACGCGTTTCTTTGTACCGTTGATGCAGGGTGAAGAGTCTTTCCTTCTCGAGTCTTGCTTTTTCCAATGCGTTCGCGTGCGCTTCTTTCGTGAGTAGACGATTAGCTTTCACTAGATCTTGATCAGACATGGCTTTGGAATGTTCCGCCGCGAGATCGTCTGCCACCTTCTGTTTCTCAAATTGAGCGTTCATGCTCTTTGTATAGTCATCCATTTTTTTTTTCTCCGAGGACATCCTGTTGAAGTAACGTTCGTATGTTTGCTTGTAAGTTTTTACGTTGCGATTGTACGTGTCGTAGAACCGCCGCGCTTGTGCGTCGTATGCGTCAGCTTTTCTTAGATAGTATCTATAACTGTTGTAGTCACTGGATCGGCGCTCAAGTTCGTAATAGTAACTGTTCCAGCACCTCCTAAAAATCCACCAACCAGAACAACGTCGGCTGACTCGTCTCGTCTTTCTGGTGTCATAAAGTCTTTTGTATTCGTCTGCTTTTTTGCGATAGTTTTTCGCCTGAGCCGTAGCCGAAGCCGAAAGGTCACGAGTGGAGCCTCGATTATCTTTGATGTACTTGTCGTATGTGCGCTTCGCGGACGTATACTGTGTAGAAGCCGAATCGTGATTCTTCTTTGCCTTTTCGTATAGTTTTTTGTACGAGTCATACGAAGATTTTGCACGCGAGGCGATGTCCATCTGATCTTGATAAAGGCGCTCGTACTCATCGTACACATCACTCGCTCGTTGATGCAACGCGTCCGCATCAGCGTGATTCTTGTTGTGTTCTTCCCATTCCGAGCGCGCGGCGGCGTGTTCTTCGGCGATTGAACCGTTGTTTTCCTTCATCCAATGATAAAACTCAGAAGTGACGTTTTCCAAAGCTTTTTCGTCGTTCGCAAGCTTCGCTCGTGCCTCTGAGAGTTCATTCTTCAAGTCAGCGAATCTAGCCGTCGTGGAGCTCAGAACCTCAACGGCGGCTTTGTGCGTCTCGTTAGATTCCGAAGAAAGCTCCCGAAGTTCTTTTAAAGTTTCGGATTCAATGGTAAACGAGATGTTGGCGTCTTGCAGTTTGGTCTCGGAGTCCTTGAACTGGATAAGATCCAGATATTGCATCCAAGAGCTGTCGCGCTTGTTGTGGATCGCGTCGTTGACGATGTTCTTCGCGTCGTCAAACGTCGCGATCATTTTGAAATCACGCATTTGCTGAACGTCGCGCGGCCGATACACAAGCTTTGGCTCGACCATGAGCTGTTCTTGCTGCATTCGATCGAGCACACTACGCCACTCGGTAGCGTTCAAGACATCGTCGAAGTCGCCGTCCAATTTCTGCCACAGCTCATCCGTTATGACGACGGTAGCGGCATCTGGATAGCCGCACCTTTCCATGACGAAACGTTCAAAATCCGTTCGCTTCATGCTGTTGTTGTGCGCTGTCTCAACGCCGAGCGATGCAGAATTCTCGAGTGTGTATGCGACTTGCGAAGCAAAATATGACTGACCGTCGGAAACTTCCACGAGCACGAGGAGCACTTTGTGCGCAGAGGTCAAAATGGTTTCGCGATGACCCTCTGCGCTCATTTTTGAGTCTATCAACCACTCGGTCGTCGGAGGGAAGATGTCTTCCTTGTACGCGGCGATGTACACATTGGTTTTGGTTGGAATCTGATCCGTTGCGTCTTTGATGTCGATCTCGTAGCTTCCGGTTTCGTCCGTCACGGAGCTATACATGCATCGCGTGTGGTGTCCGTACACTTCAATCTCGGTGATGTCAAGCACTGCGTTTGACAAAGTCGGTAGCCCAGCGATTGTGATATATTGTCCGTGGAAGGATCTCAATTTACTTCCACTACAGATGAGAGCGACACACAGCACGTCGAGATCTGCTTCATACCTCGACACCGAGTCGACGATGCATTCGTTGCCGTGTCGGCCAGATTTTGGATCGTGATCGGACACGTACGCCGCTAGATGCGGATTCGTCACGTTCATTCCCGCACTTGCACGACCGCACGCCTTGATTTTGTGCACGCTGACCCACTGACCGAGATCGACTCGGAGATACGTGCCAGACTTGATTGCTGAAGATCCAAATTTCAAACTTGGATAGCCGTCGGTTACCGTGTACGCAGTCTTGTCTTTTGGATCAGAGTTTATTACGCCCCTGATACGCGCGAAATTCGTAAAACCGGTTTTGTTTTGCCGTTCGAAGCGACCGCCGTTTTCGATGAAGGATTGAAACTCAGTACAGACTCTGATGTCTGGCACAGGGACATCGGAGACGCCAGCAAATATTTGACCTTCGACGTGTGATATCCACGGCGTCTTGAACTCTACCGGAGCGGAATATTTATGTCCATCAGTGAACTTTGTGGTAACACGATACGTCCACACCGATCCTGGTTCCAGGATGGCGTCGCGATCGAGATAAAGGATAGAATCGAACAGCGTCGCACATCCTTTGATGTTGGACTCAATCAGAACCACGGTGGAAAAGGCGCTCTTCGAATCCAAGCCCCCGACTTTCCGCTCAATCTCGAACGCGCTCTCGTCCGAAGCTGTATCCCGAAGATGAAACATTACCCCAGACGTATCAGCGCGAACGCCGACGTCGATCGCGGTCCCGTCGTAGTACATCGCGCCCGTGCACGACCTGTGATCGTTTGTCTGCACACATATCACTCGGCGAGAAGACTGCGATCGTGTATCTGAGATGCCAAATAACTGGCGCTTTCCTGATTCTTGTCTCACCTCCGCGTTGGTGATTCCTATTGCGTTCCACCCTTTTGCTTGATCATTCGTCGTGACTTCATGTCTCGCGGCGAGAGCACCGTCGATGTAAACGCATGTAGTGTCCGAAACTTTGTAAATGGATTGATCTATACCCCAACGTACTTTCATATTTTTAAGCCATGACTTACACTGGCTGATGGACGTTTCCAATCCGACGTCACTCGATGGATACGCGACATCCTTGTCCTTGAACTGTATCTTAGACGCTGTATCTTTGCATAAGTGTGAGTGCACGAAATCCGTGCCCTCGAGAAACTGGGCTATCGAAAACTTCACGTCTCCACCGCTGAACCAAGCTTCGACGGTGGGCACATCCACCCCATTTTTTTTCGCTGCAGTCACGATCTCGTTCATCGTAACGGCGCCATCCGCTGGCGAAACGTCGATTTCACGGAATATGAGCTCCTTGACTCGGCGTGTGTCGTCGCACGAGGCGCGAAGAAACGCGTGAGATGTCAACAGCGTGTACTCCATCACTCTTTCGACTGTCGGAGCGAGCTGCGAATCACATCCCCTCGCGACCTTGAAGTTGAAAGAGTTTGAAACGCTGAGCCCGTCGATCTTAGCGCGAGTTTGTTGATCCAGCACATGGCACGTGTAACTGTACTTGTAAGTTCCAGCTAAGATGTCTCTGTCCCCCGCCAGTGGCACGTTAAACGGACTCTCGAGATTTTGTGTGTTACTCATGTAAATAGTTCCTGACGGCGTCTGCACGGTCGCTGAGCACGAGACATCGTTCGCGGTGGCCGAGGTCGATGTACCACACGTGGTCGTACTGCGATCTCCGCAAAGTCTCGGGTGCGTGACGCGAATCATAAAGTTGACAGGCGTCGAGCTGACTTGAGTCGGGATATTGCCAACGCTCACAGACACTTTGTCGCACGAAATAGAACATGACTTGGGCGCCTTCTGGCCGTTGGCATGGGGGCAAGGCCTGTCATCCTTCGTCTTTCCCTTTTCTTGAGTAATGCGGTACGTTTTGTAGTGCTGGGACGTACCGCATCCCTTGTCCGTCCTACCGTCAGCTCGCGAACCGCACGTCCCGTAGCTTGACCAGCGTCCTTGACAGTGTCGGCATTTAGGAGTATCGGTGCACGTTTGTGTTGATTGTCGCGTTGTGCGACTTGCACAATTACCCCACCACCCGCTACCGTAATTTGAGCCTTCACCCCAGCAATGTCCTGTGCACCACTGATCAT
>Ga0181601_10000935_pt1 | contig 24594 bp, 27 predicted proteins | sample 041ome_8_FD_133020 | JGI IMG/M metagenome (GOLD analysis project Ga0181601, IMG submission 133020) | Coastal salt marsh microbial communities from the Groves Creek Marsh, Skidaway Island, Georgia - 041407BS metaG (megahit assembly) | ecosystem: Environmental > Aquatic > Marine > Intertidal zone... | reverse complement strand
GCGGTATGAAACAGCACAAAGGTTTGATACTCGCTAACCCCCCATTCGTGTTCTGCTAATATTTTTCGGGCCACTTCCAGAGAGACCCGTTCCACCTGCTCCAGATTTGACTGGTAGTGGACGCTGACTTCCACAGGGACGGACAGTTCTTTTTGCGGATAAAAATAATTAATCAGCTTGGACTGGGAGAGTTTGCTGTTTGGCATGATGACCATGTTGTTGGGCAGCATTTTTATCCAGGTGGAGCGCCAACCTATTTTTTCGACAAAGCCCTGTTCTCCCGAATCCAGTTCAATGAAATCGCCGACGCGAATGGGTTTGTCCATCACCAGCTGCAAACCTGAAAAGAAATTTTCCAGAGTCGGTTGCAGTGCGAGAACCACAGCCAGTGAGGTAATGCCCAGCGAGGCGACAATGGGGGTGATGGAAATGCCCAGTTTGCCCAGTAATACCAGCAGACCAATGATGTAGATAATTATTCGTATGGTGCCCTTTACCAACGTTCTACTGTTCTTGAGAGTATCTGAACGGTTGGTGTAGCGATTGAATAGTCCGAGAGTAAAACGATCAGTAAAAAGGATGATGGCAATGATTAATATTGCCTTGGTAAAAAGGGAATTGGATATATCGATAGTATTCAATGCGACCTGAAACTCAGTCAGCAAATAAATCAGCAGCAAAACATTCGCGGCAATGATGAGCAGTGTCAGCGGCGTATTGGCAGACTTGATCAGCAGCTGTCTATCGTCTCGAGCGTCGCTGGCAAGGGTGTTTTCCAGGCGCACTAAAATGACCCGCTTCTGTATCAGCATGACACATAAAGAGGCGGCACTGACGAGCCAGGGAACCAGCCAGTAAGGAATAATTTGTGATAATTCAATAAGTTCCATCGGCAGTCTAGTTTATTGTTGAATGACCTATAGCTGCGATGCAATAACCATTCCGCTATGATTTTACCGGATCCCGCGATGGTCGGTTGTCATGGCAAGTTAAGACGATGGATGTTTATTTATGGTGCAGGGTAATGGATTTCCAGAGCCAGCCGACTACCGCGCCAATCAGGAAAATGGATAAATAGATGATAACCCGGGAGGCCTGCAGGCTCCAGACCAGGAATTCCACGCTAACCACCTCCATGTTCTGAAGTACGAAGATACCCATCAAAACCAGGGCCGTTACCCCAATAGTCATTTTCCAGTTCATCTTTTCTCCCCGGGTTTCTGCTTGAATTTACTGTGTTCTTGGACAGCATACGCTCAAAACCGTTAAGCTCAAGTCTTGGTGAAAAGCCTCGGGCTGTGTGTGCTCACCCCATTAGTATGCGCAAATGGTGATGGATAATAACAGCGCTTTTGTCAGGGTAATCACTTTGCCATGAGGCTGCCTTCAGTTTCCGAAAACAGGAAAGTGATAATAAGTTTTCAGTCCTGTAACTATTCATGTTAAAAAAGAGTAATGAGTCATTTTAAAAAACAGTAATGAGTTTACGCTGTTTGAATCAGTCTGGAGAAAAAGATGATCGTAGGTGTCCCGAAGGAAATAAAAGATAATGAATACCGCGCAGGTATGGTGCCTACCAGCGTGCTTGAGCTGACCCATCATGGCCATCAGGTAGTAGTGCAGTCCGGGCTGGGTGACGGTATTGGGCTGACCGATGATGATTACCGTGCAGCCGGTGCACAGATTGCTGTAACAGCCAGTGACGTCTTTGAGCAGGCGGAAATGATCGTTAAGGTGAAGGAGCCGCAGCCCACGGAAATTGCGATGCTGAATAAGGGACAGGTCCTGTTTACCTACCTCCACCTGGCCCCGGACCTGCCTCAGACTGAAGGCTTGATGAAATCCGGTGTCACCGCCATAGCTTATGAAACCATTTATACCCCTGACGGCGTATTGCCACTGTTGGCCCCCATGAGTGAGGTCGCCGGACGCCTTGCTGTTCAGGCAGGCGCCAGTTGTCTGGAAAAGGATAATGGCGGAGCCGGTATTCTGTTGGGAGGAGTCCCCGGGGTGGACTCGGCCCATGTGCTGATTATTGGCGGTGGTATTGTCGGAGAAAATGCCGCCTATATTGCCAAGGGTATGGGAGCCCAGGTCACTATCCTGGATAGGAATGTGCCGCGTTTGAGGGAGCTGGATAATAATTTTGCCGGCCGCGTCCATTGTGTCTTCTCTAATAAAGCCAGTATTGAAAAATATGCGCTGGAAGCAGATCTGGTGATTGGGGCGGTTCTGGTGGCCGGAGCCGCAGCACCAAGACTGCTTACCCGGGATATCATCAGCCGCATGAAGCCGGGATCGGTGGTGGTGGATGTGGCTATCGACCAGGGCGGCTGTTTTGAAACCTCGCGGCCCACCACCCACTCTGATCCCACCTTTGTGGTGGATGGTGTTGTGCATTACTGTGTGGCGAATATGCCAGGGGTTGTCCCTCGCACGTCTTCCTTTGGTCTGAATAATGCCACCTTGCCTTATATTCTGTTGCTGGCTGATGAAGGGTGGCAGGGGGCGCTGGCCAAAGATGAGGGCTTTATGGCCGGACTCAACGTTCATGCCGGGCATGTTTGCTGCAAGGCTGTAGCCGAGGCTCATGGACTGGCTTATTCAGAGCCCACCCAGTTTTTAATCTAACGGCTGGTTGAAATATAATAACGTCTCCTTTGTCAGTGTTTTGTTAGCCATGGTGCCCATGGCAACAGATTTATCGCGTCCAGGAAAACCTACTTGAAACTTTTACATCGCAATGTCCCCTTGTTGTCCGTGGCCCAGGCCCTGATGATGAGTTGTAACTCTCTTATTGTCGCTACCGCAGCACTGGTGGGATATAACCTGGCGGAAGATAAATCGCTGGCCACTTTGCCTCTGGCTATCCAGTTTATCGCGGTGATGTGTACCAGTATTCCCGCTGCCATGCTGATGGAAAAAATTGGTCGCAAGGCGGCTTTCCAGATTGCCTGTGGTTTTGGAGTCAGTGGTGGCTTGTTAGCCAGTACTGCAATTCTTAACGAAAATTTCTGGTTATTCGTCTCTGGTACAGCGTTCGTTGGTATGTTTAACGGATTTGGTAATTATTACCGCTTTACTGCTGCAGACAGTGTAGAACTTGCTTATAAAAGCAAGGCGGTTTCCTTCACCATGCTTGGTGGTGTTATAGCCGCTGTGGCTGGGCCAACGCTGGCAAAGAACAGTCGCGAATGGATAGCGAATGCGGAGTTTGCCGGCAGTTACATGGCAATTATTTTTCTTTATCTGGGTAGTTTTGCGGTACTGAGCTTTCTGGATATCAAGGACAAGGGGAGCAGAAACCAGCCTGCAGCGGATAGCGGCAGGCCAATAAAAGAAATAGTTTGTCAGCCAGAATATATCGTAGCTTTAATTTGCGGGATGCTGGGCTATGCCATTATGTCATTCATTATGACCGCAACACCGCTTGCCATGAACCATGCGTCATTCCTGTTTGATGATACGGCGGTAGTTATCCAGTGGCATGTGATGGCGATGTTTGCGCCGTCTTTTTTTACCGGCAATTTAATAGTACGTTTCGGCGTACTGAGAATTATGTTTTTTGGCGCTGTCTTTGCAGCCTGCGCGATTGCGATTAATCTTGCTGGAACCAGTTATTTTCATTTTCTTGTCGCGTTAACCAGCCTTGGTCTGAGCTGGAACTTTCTGTTTGTGGGGGCAACAACTTTGCTAACTGAAACCTATCACAGTAATGAGCGTAACAAGGCCCAGGCGGTTAATGATTTTGTTATCTTTTCCACTGTCTCTATTGGTTCGCTGTCTTCCGGCGCTCTGCAAAATGCATTTGGCTGGCAGATAGTAAACCTTGGTGCTATTCCCTTCCTCACAGTTATTTTCCTGGCACTTGGCTGGTTGAAATATTATCGGACCAAACGGTTAGAAATTGTAAGCCCTCTGTCTTCCTGACTGGTAACAACGTTCTACCTTTGTTATAAGTGAGAATGACTTGTTATTGTTGGATCAGGTAAGGCAGTTACCATTGCAGAACATCAACAGGGGGCGGGACAAGCAATGAAAACAGTTGCCATTTTAAATAATAAATTCATGTCACTTTTGCTGATCATGCTGGCTGTGATCCTGCTTGTGTGGCCAGCGGCAGCAAAACTGCAACAGGGTACTAGTGCCAGGAGTGACATGATTCGGGTCTTTTCCATCGACGGTGCAATCGGTCCTGCCACCAGTGATTACCTGCAACGGGGTTTGGCACAAGCAAGTGAAGAAGGGGTTTACATGGCCATTATTACCATGGACACCCCTGGTGGTCTTGATCTGGCTATGCGCGATATCATCCAGGCGGTGCTGGAATCAGAGATTCCTGTGGCCACCTATGTCTATCCGCAAGGCTCCCGCGCAGCCAGTGCAGGGACCTATATTCTCTATGCCAGCCACATCGCGGCCATGGCGCCTGCCACTAATCTGGGGGCAGCGACACCGGTTCAGATAGGTCTGCCTTCCATGCCAAGCCAAACACCGGAAGAAAGTGATACCCCCGAGTCCTCTCAGTCTGATGAAGCAGGCTCGACAGCGATGGAACGCAAGATAATGAATGATGCTGTGGCCTATATAAAAGGCCTGGCTGAATTGCGAGGTCGTAACGCCGAATGGGCAGTGTCAGCAGTGACTGATGCGGCTACCCTGCCCGGATCAGAAGCGCTGGCCATGAATGTCATTGATATTGTTGCTGAGGATCTGGACGACCTGTTATTGCAGATGGATGGACTTGAAGTCATGGTCGATGGCCACCTTATGGTGCTGGCGACTGCAGAGAAGGTTTTACAGATTGATAGCCCCGATTGGCGTTCGCAGTTTCTCAAGGTGATCACCGATCCCAATCTTATACTGATTCTTGGCATGTTGGGTGCCTATGGTCTGATTATTGAATTTTATAATCCGGGATTTGGTTTTGCCGGCATAACAGGCGCGATCTGTCTTTTTCTGGCAGCTTATGGATTGCAATTGTTGCCAATAAATTATGCCGGTCTGGGGCTGATAATTTTTGGCCTTATTCTCATAATCGCAGAAGCCTTCATTCCAAGCTTCGGTATATTGGGAATAGGGGGCATAATTTCATTTGTCATTGGTTCCATCATTCTGGTGGATACCGAACTGGGTGTGTACCGTGTTTCGCTACCAATGATTTCCGCCGTTATTACCGCAGCAGCATTGCTGTTGATAATGACCATGAGAATCTTTCTCAGAGTAAGGCGTCAGGCACCGGTATCAGGTATTCAGATGTTTGTCGGACAGATCGGAGAATCAATCGACAATTTTTCAGATTCAGGTATGGTAAAAGTTGATGGTGAATTGTGGCAGGCTGTCACGGACACTCCGTTACAAAAAGGAGATAAAGTTAAGATCAAGGCGGTCAATGGTCTTGAGCTGTTGGTGACCAAGGCTTGACGTTTTACCTGCTTAATCAGGGGCTCATTGGAAAGGTGAAATACTCATGAATATTTTTTTAATAGTTTTACTGATGATTATTGCAGCGTTATTGTTTGCTGCCATCAATGTCATGCGCGAATACGAGCGCGCTGTGGTGTTCTTTCTGGGAAAATTTCAGACCGTGAAAGGTCCGGGATTGATATTGATTATTCCGGTGATCCAGCAAATGGTAAAAGTTGATTTGCGTACCGTGGTTTTTGATGTGCCCACCCAGGATGTAATCTCTCGTGACAATGTCTCGGTTAAGGTCAATGCAGTTATCTATTTTCGTGTTGTTGATCCTGAAAAAGCCATTATTCAGGTCGAAAATTATTTCGAGGCAACAAGCCAGTTGGCGCAGACCACGCTGCGCTCCATTCTTGGTCAGCATGAACTTGATGAGATGTTGGCTAGTCGCGAACAGTTAAATATCGGCATTCAGAAGATTCTGGATGAACAAACTGATAGTTGGGGGATCAAGGTAAGCAACGTTGAATTGAAACACGTTGATCTGGATGAAAGTATGATCAGGGCCATGGCGAAGCAGGCTGAAGCAGAACGAGAGCGACGTGCGAAAGTTATTCATGCTAAAGGTGAGTTCGAAGCCTCCGAGCAGTTAGTCGCCGCTGCACGAGTACTTGGCGAATCTCCCCAGGCAATTCAGCTGCGTTATATGCAGACCTTGACGGAAATTTCTGGAGAAGGAAACTCCACCATCGTGTTTCCACTGCCGGTAGATCTGATCAGCAGCTTCCTTAAGAAAGATTAAAGGAAGGAACATGGATTTTAAGTGGCAGAAGTTTGTTTAACGTTGATACGCGTCAATAGCACTCCTGAACATGCAAAGTAAGCTTATTTTTCATAGTTGAATATAGGCAACTAACAGGAGGACAGCATGTTTGAAGCTGCTGAACTTGGCAGGAAGTTATCCAGGGAAGAATTCCAGGCCATTGAGCCTGATCTGCATACACGCCTGTTAAAAGCGCAGCAGGCGCTTAAAAACTCCAATTCCTCTGTGATTATTAATGTTTCCGGTATGGAGGGGGCTGGTAAGGGCGAGGTAGTAAACCGTCTTAGCGAGTGGCTGGACACTCGCGATATCAATACCAATGCATTCTGGGAGGAAACCGATGAGCAGCGTATGCGGCCGAAATACTGGCGCTTCTGGCGTACGTTACCGGCACGCGGAACATTGGGAATAATGTTTGGATCCTGGTATACCCGGCCGATTGTTGATCGCGTTTTTAACAAAATTGATCAGGGTGATTTTGAGAGAGACCTGCGTCGTATTGTGGAATTTGAACGCATGCTGGTACAGGACGATGCACTGATAATCAAATTCTGGTTTCATTTACCAAAACATGAGGTGGAAAAGCGGGTCAAAAAGGACAAGAATACTCCCGCAATGATGATCAAGAAATCACCCCTGATGAAAAAGTTTTCCAGTCAGTATGATGATTTTGCCAGTGTCTCCGAGCGCGTTATACGAATCACCGATAAAGGGCAGTCGCCCTGGCATTTGATAGAAGCCAGCGATAGACGTTATCGGGATATTACTGTTGGACAAATTCTGTTGAATTCTCTGGAGCAGAAACTTGGCGAAGAAAAGCAAAAGGATGAATTTCGACATTCTGAAGAACATGAGGAAATTGAAGTTACTCTTCTTGCCGATGATCTGTCTGCCAACAAGATAACAATTCTTGATCATGTGGATCTGACGAAAACGCTGACTTCAAAAGAGTATAACGAGCAATTAAAGTACTATCAGGCCAAATTGTTTGATCTTTCCTGGAAAGCACATCATGAACGAAAATCTGTAGTTGCGGTGTTTGAAGGTTGGGATGCATCAGGTAAAGGCGGAGCTATCAGGCGCGTAACGCAGGCAATTGATGCGCGTCTTTATAAAGTTATTTCAGTAGCGGCCCCTACCGATGAAGAAAAGGCGCATCAGTATCTGTGGCGTTTCTGGCGCCACATACCTCTTTCCGGTTATCTCTCTCTCTATGATCGCTCCTGGTATGGCCGTGTTCTGGTGGAGCGGGTGGAAGGCTTTGCTCGGGAGGCAGAGTGGGAGCGCGCATATAGTGAAATCAATCATTTTGAAGAACAGTTGTGTGAAAGTGGTATTAGCATGGTGAAATTCTGGATTCACCTGGATAAGGATGAGCAACTGCGCCGCTTCAAGGAGCGTGAAATTACCCCGTGGAAAGTCCACAAGATTACTGATGAAGACTGGCGTAATCGAGAGCGCTGGGATGCCTATAAAGCCGCCGTTAACGATATGGTGGCACATACCAGCACAGAATTTTCGCCCTGGTCGTTGATCCCTGGTAACGATAAAAAAGTAGCGCGAGTGGAAATATTGAAAACCCTGTGTGATTCTATGGAGAGGGCGCTCCCCTCTAAAGACGCGGGCAAGGCAGCCTCTGAAAACGCTTCAAAAGAAAAATAAAAAAGAATTATGATTTCTGCTTTAAGCGGATCTGATTTGCTCTGCAGTTGGCAGTTATTGAATATTAATCTACAGGAATAAAGCAGATTAATCCGGTAGCGGAATATATTCGTCGTCACCCTCAACACCTGGAAATCTATTTTCTCGCCAATCATCTTTGGCCTGCTCAATTCTCTCTTTGCGACTTGAGACAAAATTCCAGTATAAATGCCGGGGCTCTTCCAGCACATCACCGCCAAGCAGCATCAGTTTAGCTGACTTGGTTGCCCTGATTTCAACGGCTATCTCCTGTTTTAATACCAGCATGGAGCCTGCCGTGAAAGTATTACCCGCTATTTCAAGCTCACCTTCGTAAATATAAAGGCCTCTTTCTTCGGCGACATCAGGTATAACAAAGGTCTTGTCGGTCGCCAGGTTCAGTTCGGCATAAAGAGTGGGGGATTCGGTTTGTACCGGGGATGTCTGTCCGAAAGCGCTGCCTACAATCAACGAAATACGGATGCCATCCTGATCAAGATGTGGAATCTGATCTGGAGAATAATGATAAAACGCTGCATCAATTTCTTCCCGCTCCTTTGGTAGAGCGACCCAGGCCTGGATGCCACCCAAGGCAGCATTAACGTTGCGTTGGCTTTGCGGAGAGCGTTCAGAATGCACAATGCCCGAACCTGCCGTCATCCAGTTCACCTCACCGGGGCGGATAGTAAGATCAAAGCCGAGGCTGTCCTTGTGCTGTATTTCTCCCTCAAATAACCAGGTAATAGTAGAAATTCCAATATGTGGATGGGGGCGTACATCCATGGCGGTGTCACCAGAAAAAACAGTGGGACCCATCTGGTCAAAAAATATGAAAGGACCGATCATCTGCTTTTTGCCAGAGGGCAGAGCGCGTTTGACTTCAAAAGCACCGATATCGCGTGCCCGTGGCGTCAGAACCAGGGTGACCGGTTCGCAATCGTTCTCAGGTATGCAGTCGGGGGTATCGGCGAATTGCCAGCTCACTGTTTGTTCCTCTAATGTGGTTATGTCACAAGCTAAGTATCTTATTTAGGTCTTGGTGCAGTTCCAGGCGCTTATTTTTTCTTGAGTAGTTGGTCTGTCGGCGAATCCAGTTTTTTCTTTTGTCTGAGAAAGTCAAAACCATCATCTGTTCCGGCTGTTCGAGCCTGCATTTGTTGTGCTTCAATTTCTGTAGAGCTGCGCATTAATATGCGGCGTTCAACCATGAAAACATAGATCAGAAAAGCCAGCAGGTAGAGCGTAATTTTAATCAGGGACGCCAGTATCAGGTGTTGAGTGTCACCGGATAAGGATACATAGCTCAGGTACTCATTGTGCAGAAAGCGAATAATAAACCAGAAAGCGATTAAAGCCAGCAGGCCTTTAAAGCGCGGTTTTAAAAATCGCCCGGTAACAATAACTGCGCCTATTTTCAGAAAATTATACATAGGCGGTTCCGCTTAATAGATTCCCAGTGCCAACAATAAAATCACCAGCGTGGAGTTTTTGTAGCGCTGGATAATCTTGTCTTCCTGGGCCTTGACGATAATTTCCAGCTGTTCGGCGTTATAGTCAGTGACTTCCTTGCCGGCCAGAGCTATCTCTACCTTGGCCTGGTCAATAGCTTTTTCCCGTATGATGGCCCTATACCTGTCCAGAACACCTTGCTTGCGCGTAAGCAGCCACTGCTTCATTGCGTTAACCTTTGTCATGAGATTGTTACTATTACACCTAGCTGATGCGCTAAATACAAACTATTTTTGAGTTGGTTATTTTCGCCAATATATGGGAAAAATTAGGTGATAGGGCGCTACAAAAGAATCCTGCGTAGCCTAAATATATGAAATATATGGATTTAATAATTGGCACGATTCTCGCTTTATATAACCTGTGATTAGAAAAAATAGGTTTAATTTCCGATTGGAGTGAACAATGAAAGTATTCAGTACCCTTATCGTGCTCTTTGTGCTGGTTATTGCGGGGGTTGCCTTACTTCCAATACTTAGCTTCGGTATCGCCTTGTTGTGTATGGCGGGGGTGTTTTTTATCTGGCTGTTACCAATACTGATGATTGCTGATTCAGAGGTGACCAGTGGGGGAGAAAAAGCGGCCTGGATTTTGGCGATTATTTTTTTGTCATGGTTTGCCTGGATATTCTATTTCCTGTTGGCTCCATTGAAACCCGGACCCCGTTGTGAGAGGTACTACTATTACGACTAATAATACGATCAATTGATTCGATAAATTTTCCTGAAGCACGGCTTTCCAGAATACAAGCTGTGTATATTTAGAGGGTCCTGAATGCAAATGATGACAAGTCTCAAATATACTGCCGGCAAACTGGCCGCCCTTACACTTATCCTGTTCCTGCTTGCTCTGGGTGTACTCGGTATCTTACTCCCCGTATTGCCCGGACTTCTGTTCTTGCTTATTGCGGCACTGGTTGCAGCCCATCATTTCCCCGTCATGGCTTTTTTATTGAAGCAAAACTCCTATAGCCGTAGCGCATTGCGCATCAGTGAAAGTTTCATTATTTTAAGTCTCGGGGATAAAGTGCGTTTATGTTTTTGGGGCAGCATAAAAGTCACTATGGATAGCGTAACCTGGGCTTTATCGATGATAAAAAAAATTGGTCAGAGACTGCTTGGCTAATTCTAAAAATGGTGAAAGAGGGAATTCATGCTCTGGGGGCTTCCTATGCTTTCACTTAAACTGTCAGGTTTAACTACAAATTAAATTACAGGTCTTTAATTTATCCTTTAAAGTGGTGTTCTCCGCATCCCTTCTTTTTTTAATTTCGCCAAGTAATCTGGTTGTTATAACCAATCTATAGCTCTATTTTAAACATTATCTGGAATCATTTAATTTTACGTTGGAAAATTTGGTGATATCCTCATAAAGCTTGCAGACATTATGGAATATATGGAAAGCAGTATCTGCAGCATCATTTCGGGGTGAGCAGCCCCACGATGGAAGCCGATATCCACTGATGGAGAAGTTAGGCAATAGGGAGGTTATGGATGAATGACACCATTAACAAGGCTGTTAATCGGCAGCCTTCAGGTTTTAGTAATTCAGGTTCTCTGGATTACTCAAGTCACATTGAGCATGAGCGTTATCGAACTCTAATTGAATCCACTGAAGACTGGCTCTGGGAAGTGGACGAGAAAATGATTTATACCTATGCCAGTCCCCAGGTAGAAAAGATTCATGGTTATAGTCCGGACGAAGTTGTTGGAACCAGCCCCTTCGACTATATGCCTAAGGAAGAGGTGCAACTTATCGCTGCAACCTGCGAGCAAATAGTAAAAACCCGTAGGGATCTTCACCTTATTGAAAATATAAATCTGCATAAAAAGGGGCTTAAGGTATTTATTGAAACCAGTGGTAAAGCTTTTTATAACGATCAGGGAAAATTTTGTGGCTACAGGGGCGTAGACCGTGACATCAGTGACCGAAAACTGCGCCAGGATGAAAGTGAAATTTTCACTGAAACCATGCGACAAATTTCGGAAGCTGCATTATTTCTGGATGCGGAATGCAGAATCATTTATGCCAACCAGACATTTTTTAATTTATTTGGTTATACGTCTGAAGAGATTCTATACAAACCCATCAGTATAATTTCATGCCCCAAAATGGCGGGCATCTCAAATCCGTAAGAGACGATTCAGACACTCAATGAAACAGGATTCTGGGAGGGTGAAACCTGCAGGGTCACAAAGGAAGGCAAGAAGCTGAAGGTGTTTTTGATAGCGCGCGCGGTTTATAACAGTGAAGGGAAAATAAAAGGCTATGTTGGCTCCTACCATAATTTAAATCGGCATAATCAAGATGAAAAACGTCTTCGCAAGACGCTTAAATCCACGATTCAGGCCATTGCCAACACTATCGAAAAGCGTGACCCCTACACTTTCGGTCATGTTAATCGCGTTGCCCAACTTTCACTGGCAATCGCCAAAGAGATGGGTATGAACAAAGACTTCCTGCGCGGTCTGGAGATGGGAGCTTTGATTCACGATATCGGGAAAATTTATATTCCCGCGGAAATTCTTAACAGACCCGGCAAATTATCGAGCTATGAAATGGGAATGATCAAAACCCATAGTGAGTTAGGCTTTGATATCGTCAAGGATATTAATTTCCCCTGGCCGATTAAAGATATGGTACGCCAACATCACGAGCGACTGGATGGCAGTGGCTATCCCGATGGCTTGTAGGATCAGGAAATTTTACCTGAAGCTAAAATTATGGCGGTAGCCGATGTAATGGAAGCCATGTCTTCACACCGGCCATACCGGCCGGCGCTGGATCCTGAAATAGCCCTTGCCGAATTGTCAGTGAATAAGAATGCATCCTACGATGCTGAAGTAGTGGATATTTGCGAGTATCTGAACCGGAAGCAAGGATTTAAATTCGTCTGATTATCAATTGAAAATAATTTGCGATAAGTTCGTTTAATAGGTGTTCGTATATCGCCATCATTATGCCTTTAGAGATTGTCAGGTTTGTTTTTTTCCTTGTTACGATAAATCGTGCTCAAGGAGATCGACAATAGTTCTGCAGCAAGATTATGATTCCCATCTTTTATTTCCAGCGCGTTATTAATAAATGTTCTTTCAATCTCCGCCATCATTTCCTTAAGCGATAACTTCTCATCAGTCTGAGCCTTGGAGATGTATTCAATGACGCGTTCACTAATCTCTTTATAGGCTGCTCTTTCACTTGAAAATGGAATGTTCACAAGAAAGCGGAAAAGATCGCTTCTGTTTTCCGTAAATAAATAAACAATAACGAAAATTAGCGTGCTGATAGGCAGGAAGATAGAAAAGTTCATTTTTATACCAATCTGCATTAATGCTATTACTAGCAAAACTGTTAATGTTAGTGGGATAAAAGAAAATAGAATAACGATATTTCTCTTTTTTTCTAGGGGATTAGCAGCATTGAAAATGCTGTATCCGATTAAAATAGGTGCGCCAATAAAACAGAGTAAAGTATAAACCTGAAAAACCCAATAATGATCGCCTTTTACTCTGGATATTGTATAGCTTATTCTCTCTGCACCGGCCACAATTTGGTTTGTGATTAGTGTTGAGCTGATTAAGGCAATGTTAATAAGTAGTATTAATATATAGAACACTCTCCTCGGGAAATATATTGGGTTACTTAGTCGTTCGCTTAAGCAAATAACATATGATGAAGTAATAAAAGTAGTGCAGTAATAGACTCTTAGAAGAATCTCATAATGTTGATATATATTTCCAAAAGTAAGAACTTCTAAAATATTCATCAAAAGTAAGGACATAAGAAGGCCTGAAATCAATCTGTTCTCCGAAAGCACCTTTCTCTTTCTTTTGTTCATGATCACAATAAATATAGTGAGAATAGTGATCAATGATGGAATCACCAGCCATGTATTAAAACTTTCTGTAATTAGTTCATTATCCACTTGAGGGCTAATCCTCTATTATGAAATCCGTACAGGCTTCTAACTTATTATAAATACTCGGAAAAATATACTCTCACATGTGAGAATCCATTATTAAAAATGATACTCATTTTTGCAAAAAAAATAATACAGTTATTGGAAATATTCTGTTGACAGTGTTTTATAACATCCAGGAAACTTGGTTCTGAAAGGTTATTTATCTCAGGGAAGCAATCTCAAAATGAGTTGTGGGTTTGAGCGAAATAAGTTTTCACTGCTCCATGGAAAGGAGTTTTATTTGCAAGGACGCACTAATTTCGATGGCAGTCGGCCGAATCCATGCCTCTATGCATCCCACGTCGGGCCGGCTGTCATTGAAATTTCTAGTGTCGTTTACTCTTCATCAAATCTTCCAGCAAGCGGGTCATGCGTGAGCCGATGCGTTTAAGCGCAAGGATTGTCAGATCATCCGACAGATTCATCTTTTGAAAACTACAGATTTCTTTTTCCAGGTCATTGCACAGACGCTCAGGCGACTGGCCTGAATGCTCTTCAAGGAAGGTTCGCAGGCGCCCTTCGCCAAAGAATTCTCCCCCTTCGGAGCGGGCTTCAGTCAGACCATCGGTGAACAGCAGTAATGTTTCGCCCGGGTGCAAGCGCATCTGAGCATTGCCGTACTCCTGGTTTTCCAGCATGCCGACAATAGTGCCAGTTGCAGCGCCTCTGGCCGTGATGCTGTTATTTTTGCCGATGATCAGGGGCGCAGAGTGTCCGCCATTGGCATAAATTATGGCACCTGAGTTAGTGTTGTAAAAGCCGAGGAAAATAGTGACAAAGGCGGAGCCATTATGACTTTCCCTGAGTAGTTCGTTGGTTTCAGCAAGTATTGCCGCCGGGGTTTTACCACTTTTTGCCAGGTTGCGAATGATAGTGCGGGTAACAGCCATTACCAGCGCCGCAGCCATGCCTTTTCCGCTGACGTCTGCGATGACAAATACCAGGGTTTTAGGGTTGATCAGGAAAAAGTCAAAGAAGTCTCCGGCAACATGACGCGCGGCTTTGCTCACCGCATGAAGCTGAAACTCCTTTCGCTCAGGGAATGGCGGGAAAGAGCTGGGGAGCAGGGCCTGCTGGGTTTCCCTGGCCATCTGTAACTCCTTCTCCACCACTTGCCGGGCTGCGGTTTGCTGGCTTTGTAATTCCACCTGCTTGTTCAGATTTTTCAGCATCCGGTTAAAACCTACAGACAGTTTGCCGAGCTCGTCCATGGAATAAATTTTCTCAATGGTGGTATCCAGTTTCCCTCGAGCTACTGCAGAAACGGCCTCTGCCAGTTGCTTGATGGGATTTGTTATACGTGAGCTAACATACAGTGTCAGGGCAATAATCAGTGTAATCATCAGGATCAGGCCATAGATTCCCATCGACATGAGAGACCAGAGTTCCTGCGTGCTTTGTTGCTTTGGTATAGTCGAGATCAGGGTCCAGCCGGTTGAAGATACTGGTGTTGAGTAAATCCAGGATTCACCCTTAACAATCTCCCCGTTCAAAAACAGGTCGTTAACAATATTGAGGCTGGTTTCTCCCGCCTGAATATTGTCTATGGCTATCGAATAGGCGCTGTTATTCTGTAGTGCAGCCTCTTCATGTATTGTTGAATTCATCACCATGGAAGGATTTTCGTGAGTGATGTAGCGTCCGGATTTACCGAGAATAATAAAATCCTTGTCACTGAATTTACTGGCGGTTAGCTCACTGAGAGCATCCAGGCGAATATCAAGAGTTGCGACGCCGGCAAAATTGCCATCTGGATAAAAAGGCGCGGAGTAGGTGGTCATAAGTACATTACCAGCGCCTTCATCAAAGTAGGGTTCTGTCCAGATGGCTTCACCTCCTTCACGTACGGCACTGTACCACTCCCAGTTTCCATCAGTGTAATCATAAGAATCTTCGCCAATATCTATGATTTCAAGACTGTCTGCGCTTTCATGAACATAGGGTGAAAAAAGGCGCTTGTCCTCATGGAAGGAGAAGGGTTCAAAGGCTATAGCCGCACCGTAGACCAGGGGGTTGTCGGAGACGTTTCGATATAGCAGGTTGTAGATTTCATCTTCGCTAATCTCTTCAACCAGTGAGAGGATATTCGCGGTGGTCGTTGCAATCTGGGCAAGGCCATTGAACTCCGCCGCTATTTGATTGGCATAAAGACCGAGTTCTCCAAGTTCGTTTTCCTGAATATTAATGGTCGCAAAGGTATTAATACGAGACAGCGTAAAACCCATTATTACCGAGGTAATAATGATTAGTGGGACAATTATGGAAAGGATCAGTTTCCAGCGTATTGATAGATGTAGCTTGATGAGTGTTCCCCGAAAAAGCCTGACCTCTGTGGAGCAGGAAACGCAGGCCTGTAATGCCGATAACCAGTTTTATGAATGTGCATAAAATTGCGTAAAGTACTTATTTTACCCGTAGCGCCTTGTACTGACTAATCATGCTTTATTAATCAGGCCTCACCAGAAATCTCTACTGGTCAAATTTGACTACGTCAGTATCCACGCGGGTAATGAAGGAATAATCTACTATGGGCTCTTCGTCCAGCAGGCGGCGCCTGAGCATGTCATGGGCTATGGCGCAGCTCATGATGCGAACCAGGTTGCGGGAACGGTTACTTAGTTTGACGGTTTGCTCCCAACAGGTATTCCTGTCACACAGCGCGATAACTACCGTGCCTACTGGTTTTTCATCACTGCCGCCATCGGGGCCAGCAATGCCGGTTGTGGCAAGAGCAAAATCACTGTCCAGCAAGGCGCGCGCACCTGTGGCCATTTCTCTGGCCGCTTCAAGCGATACTGCACCATGAGCTGATAGCGTGGATTCCTGCACGCCAAGTACTTTTTGCTTGGCAATATTGGAATAAGTGACCAGGCTTTGTAACAGATATTTGGAGCTGCCTGGAAATTCGACCAATTGACTACTGAGTAAGCCTCCGGTGCAGGACTCTGCCAGACTTAGCGTTTTGCCAGAGTCATGGAGCAGCGTGTGTACCTCTTCAGCAATGGTAGGAAAGCGTTCAGTGACCAGTGCTTTACCAAGTATTTTTTTTACCTTTGCAACATACTCTGGTATTGCAGCAATTGCCTGTTCACCCCGGGCAAAGATCTTGACTTCCACATGGGGGGGAGAAGGACGATAGCCCAGAGTAATCCCCTGCGGGATCTCTATTACATTGAGTTCATCAGCAAGGGTTGATTCACCATGACCAAGCGTGACCAATTTGGTCAATTGGGTTGCCTGGCTGACTGAAAACTCACTATTAACAAAGGGCAGGAATTGCTCCATTACCATCAGTTTTAATTCAACAGGCACTCCCGGGGTAAAAAACAACCAGGCCCGGTTCAGTTTGATACGGAAACCCGGTGCAGAGCCCACCGGGTTATCTATCAGCACGGCCCCTTGTGGCAACAGGCATTGCTTGTAATTACTGGCGGGCATTTTCCGGTTGCGTTTGTTGTGCCAGTCTTCCAGATGTTCCAGCCAGCCGCTGTCTTCCTGCAGTTCTACGCCCAGGGCTTTGGCGGCCGCTTCGGCAGAGAGGTCGTCAGAGGTGGGGCCGAGCCCACCGTTGACAAGGATGACATCGGCATGCTGGCTTCTGTCCTGAAAAATACTGACGAGGTCTTCGATGCGGTCACCAACCGTGGTTTTGCGCTGTAATTCCAGGCCACTGTCCATCAATACATTGGCAAACCATGCGGCATTGGTGTCTACGATTTGACCGGAAAGAACCTCTTCGCCGGTACAGATCATTTCAATTTTCATAGTGATTTTCTAACCAGAGTTCAAGCTGATAATAATACCTGAAATTGCGGGCAGAAGTGTGTCTCGTCTGGCAAAAAGACCAGGAAGTTCGATGTCAGCAGCAGGAAAAAATGTATAGAAACGTAAATAAACATAAAGTAAGCCCCGGCAAAAGGGTGTCTAATGTTAAATAAGGGTTTACATACAAATTCAGGGTCGGAAAATCCAGGAGAAAGAGGGAGTCAGGGAAAGAAAGGAAAAAGTGGTAGTAGGAAGTTATGGACTCAAAGTGCAAAATGCCTTTATGTTATCAGTCAAGTATCGTGGCATATGATCAGACGTATACTTGTCTTACTCTTCATCGTCCTCAGTCTCAGCTGCGATTTTTTTCAGACGTTTGCCAGCTTCTATTGAAATATCTTCCGGAATCTCAATATCGCCCAACCAGACAGCTTTATCATCTTCTCCCAGTGACTGGCTCACCACGCTAACGCCGGTTTCCCGGTTCAGGCAAAGTATTCGGTTAAGGTTATCTTCATTGTCTGATTCCGATTTCAGCACCAGGCCGGTTTCATATAGTGCCCAGTTGCTGTCCTTGGATTGCCAGAAGAAATTACTTAATTTATTGGCAGCTTCCAGCTCACTTTCGAGCTTATCCCTGGTCGCAGATAACTCTCTCACTTCCTTGCGTTCGGATACCAAAGCGCTATTCAGATTCTTGTTATCCTTGGCCTGGTCGATATTCTTCTTTTTCAGGTCAGTTACCTGGCGCTTAAGACGCTGGGGATCAAGTTTCTTGAGTTCCTTCAATTCGGACTGGACCGCTGAGAGTTCTTCCCTGGCTTTTTTCACCTGGGCATTAACAGTGTTGTCTTTCTTATCGCCTTCAATAAGCTTTTCAAGGCGTTCCATCTGCAATTCCTGCTGCAGTGCATCGTACTCAGCTTCAAGGCCGGCAAAATGATTGAACTGTTTTTCCAGGTGTTCAAAGTCTTTCTTATGTTCGAGAATATCGTCGCGCAGTTTTTGTTCCAGCTTTTTCTGACGCTCGAGCTGATCCAGCAGCTGTTGCTTTTCATCTTCAAGCTTCTTGATTTCAGCTTTGAGGGCGTTGCTGGTGCGGAGTTCTTTGAGACTTAGTACTGTTGCCATATGCGGGATGTGTTATGGAAGTAATAATTATTAAGGCCAAAAAAAAGGTAATTGGCGGAATCTGGGCGCGCATTCTAGCACACTCCGGCGCCAGCCTGCCAAGATCAGAATCATTCCTGGCTTATAAATAGTGGAATAATTGTGTAATTTTGCCTGAATTATTGCTGTTCCTGTCCCTGAGCGGCTTTTTCACGCATCTGGGCTAAGAGCCCATCTATCCCGTCACGACGCACAACGCTGCGGTAGGTTTCGCGGTAGGAGCTGACCATGCTGATATTTTCCACTTCCACGTCATAAACAAACCAGCCATCACTACGCAGCCGAAGTTTATAATTTACCGGGATATCATTGTTGCTGGCCAGAATGACACTGTTGACGGTTGCCCGGTTATTATTGATTTCTTCCTTGCGAAATTCGACTTCTTCATTGGTATAGGCTTCTATTCGGCCAATATAGGTATTCTCCAGAGTCTCCATGAACAAGGTCTGGAAAGCCTCCTGCTGCTCCTTGCTGGCATCACGCCAGTTGGTGGAGAGTACGCTCTGGGACATAGCACGTGCATCAAAGGACTTGCTTATCTCGGCGCGCATCATCACGCGGGCTTCTTCTCGTTCCAGCTTGTCATTGCGCAGGATATCAAGGATCGCATTCACGGTTGTTTCTACCGTTTCCCGGGGAGTGGCATTCTGGGCATGCACCTGGAATGATCCCGCCAATAACAGGTAGGCAATGCCATGACAATAGCATTTTAAAAAAGTGCGAAACCTGTTTGTAACAGACATAAGGTAATCCTTTATGGGGTCAACTGAAGGCAATTATACCTGCCTGATGAATCTGCTCAAAGTTAGCCAATTCAGGCTGTATTAATGTCGGGCTTTACAAATGAATATGCACTTCATTTATCAACCTGACCGGCACGACTCTGCATATAAGCACTGCGGAAGAAGATGTAGGGATCCAGAGCGCTGTCATAGAAACTTTCATAAGTGTCCTGATCGAGAGAAAGCGCTATCTCGATATTAAGCAGCATGAGGATCAGAAATTCATCGTCCCCAAGTTCACTACGGACTGGATTCATCGAGGCATTTCCAAGCCTGCCGACAAAATCCCTGAGGCTACTTGCCCCCAAAAAAGGGATGACGATATAGAAGCCGTGACCAACTCCATAGCTGCCCAGTGTTTGTCCCAGGTCCTCATTGTCTCGAATCAGGCCCATATCACTGGCGGGATCGAATAATCCGAGAATCCCCAGAGTGGAATTGATGGCAAATCGGGATATTTCAGTCCCGGTATTGGGAAGGTCAAACTGCAGCAAGGCGTTCATAGCCGATACCGGAGTGCCCAGATTGTTCATAACATTGGCGGCGGAATTTCGAACCGGAACAGGAAGAACCCTTAGCCCTTTGGCAATGGGCTTCAGAAGTCCCCGGTAAAGTTTATCGTTTATGGCAAAGGAGACGCGGTTGATACTTTCCAGAGGATCGGCCATGGTCGGGGCGTCATCTTCCTCTTCGTCAAAAATGAAAAAATCATCATCATCTTCCTGGGCCTGAATCGGTAAACTGGCAAGGAATGATAAACACAGAAAGGTTAGAAAGGTTAATAGCCTAAGGAAAAGTGCAGGTATTTTGCGGGTTGTAGTGTTATTCATGATGTTGGGTCAAGGTGCCTGGTAGAGGCGTTTGCTCGCTTTTTTGTAATCAGCCATCCGAGCTGAAAATATAACGGCTTACGAGATCTTCAATACTGATTGCTGATTCAGTTTCATAAATTTCCATGCCCTCGGTCAGCAGCTCCTCAAAACCTCCGGGAATAATGTTGATGTATTTTTCCCCGATAATCCCCTGGGTACGAACTGCAGCAATCGCATCCTCCTGCACAGGTACGCCTTCATTAATACGTAAATGCACAATGGCTTCAAAAGACTCCGGGTCAAATTCAATGGCGGTCACAGTGCCAATACGCACGCCGGCGCCTTCGACTACGGCTCCCTCTCTTAATCCGGAGATAGAGCTAAAGCGTGCACTAAGGGAATAACCCGGTTGTTCAGAGAAGGTAGCCCCGGCCACAGAGATCGCCAGCCAGGTAAAGCAGGCTATGCCAATGATGACGAAAATTCCTGTAACGAGCTCGATATTCAACTTGGCCATGATCAGTTCTCTTGTTTTACTCTTGCCGGATTTTTACGTTTGTTTGCTGATTGAGAAATTGCATATCACTGTCTTCACTCAGGACATCAAAGCGCCAATCAGGAAATCAAAAAATAGTACCGATATTGATGAAATAACGACAGCATCAGTAGTGGCGCGACTCACGCCTTCTGCCCCTTGTGAGCCATATCGACTTAAATGCAGGTAAAACCCCTTGGCACAGCAAATAAGGGTAATCAGCATACCGAATATAATTGATTTCACCATACCCAGTCGCACATCACCCCACACCACAGAGTCAATCATACCGTTCACATAGGAGCCTTCGGAAACACCGAGCATGATTACGCCAACAAAGTAACCGCCCCCAATAGCCACGACATTAAAGACAAAATTCAATAGCGGGACTGACACAATGCCGGCAATAAGCTTGGGCGCTACCAGATATTTGTCAGGAGGGATTGCCATGCATTCGAGCGCATCTACCTGTTCAGAAATACGCATAATGCCAAGTTCTGCACAAATGGCGGAACCGGCACGCCCGACTACCATAAGCGCCGTCATCACCGGGCCCAGTTCGCGGATTATACTCAGAGCCACAGCAGAACCGAGAACGCTTACAGAGCCAAAGCGCTCCAGCGTATTATAAAATTGCAGCCCCAGAACCATGCCGATGGTGCCCCCTGAAATAATAATCACGGTCAGTGAACGCGCGCCAATAAAGTATATCTGCTTGATGATTGGAAATATCTGGTAGGGCGGCAGAAACATTTTCCAGGCAATAATAAGCAGGAGATTGAAGGTGCGCCCAGTCTGCTCTATGGTTTCTATGGCATAACTGCCTAGATTACTAATTGCCTTTATCATTCCAGTTCCTTGTTCACAGAGGTTTCAGGGGTTGCTCTCCCGGCTATTGTTCTTTATCGCGGGTCAGGCGCTCAATATGCACATCCTTGTCGACATTGTTTTCCCGCGGTATTCTGTTTAGCAGACCCGTAACGCGTTCGTCAGTAGACGATTTAATTTCTTCCGGTGTACCGACCTGGACTAATCGGCCTTCCCCCAGGATGGCAATTCTGTCTGCAATTGCAAATACACTTTCCAGTTCATGGGTAACGACTACGATGGTCATTTTCATACTTTCCTTGAGCATGACAATAAGTTCATCCAGCTCTGCAGAGGTAATAGGGTCAAGTCCCGCGGAAGGCTCATCAAAAAACAGCAGTTTCGGATCCATAATAATGGCTCTGGCCAGAGCAGCGCGTTTTTTCATGCCACCGGAAAGCTCAGATGGCATGAGGTTTTCATGGGGTAGCATATTGACCATATCCAGTTTTATGCGCGTCATAATCTGGATAGTGTTTTCGTCCAGATTGGTGTGTTCGCGTAATGGTAGCTGAATGTTTTCGGCAACTGTCATTGAAGTAAATAGTGCGCCACCCTGAAAAGCGACACCCATTTGTTCGCGCAAGGCATAGAGTTTTTTATTCGAGGTATGGCAGATATCAGTACCAAGCATGTTAATGTGCCCGGCTGAAGGTTTTTTCAGACCAAGAATACAGCGCAGCAGAGTGCTTTTTCCCGAACCGCTGCCGCCCATGATAACCATGATCTCGCCCTGACGGATATCAATATTAATATCACTGAGAATGCGTCGTGAGCCATAATCAACATCAAGATCGCGTATTTCAATAGCGTTGGCAGTTTCCATTTAGCGCGGTATCAGGGCTGGAGTTGTGACTGGAATTGATCGATGCTGTCATACAGCGTAAACACTTTGTCCAGTCGAGTCAGGGTAAGCACCTGCATGGCTGGTTCGGAAATGCGCAACAGACCAAAGGAGAGTTTGTTTTCTTTCGCGGTCTGGAACCCTTCTACCAAACTGGCAATTCCGGAGCTGTCAATATAGCTGACGTCTTCCATATTAATCAGCAGGGATTTTTTATTTTTCAGTGAGCCCAGTATTTTTTTCCTTAGTTCCGGTGAATGATGCAGGTCAATTTCACCACTGAGATCCAGTACGTCATAACTAATTTCAGAGCGCAGATTACTTTTCATTTGTTCAATATTTCCTGATTGGAGATGACCGGCGCTTCAGATATCCAGTTTCTTTTTCATTTGCAGCACATTGCCATATTTGGTTTTACAATCTATCAGTTGTACATCATCCATGATCTCATTGATGATGTGGCAACCCAGCCCCCCAGGGCGAATTTCCTCAAGAGGCCTGCCAACCATCTCCTCTTCACATGATTTTCGATGGGCAAAATCCGTGAGCCGGAATATCATGTTGTTACCCTGTTTTTCAACTTCCAGAATGATGTCGCCCTGGTCGTTATTGCAATACGCATGCTCAATAATATTCATACATGCTTCGCCTACGGCAAGGACTATGCAGTTACGTAATTCCTCGGAAGAGCTGCAGGTCCCAAGAACCTCTCTGAGTTTTTCTCTTAGAATGCAAAGATGATCGCTTCGGGCGGGAAATTGGAATTCCAGCAGTTTTTCAGCGGCAGCCATGTCAGTCCTTTGTAGTTAAATAAACTCTCAAATGATTACTGATTGATGTCAGTTAAGCTAACATTATTTCTTTCTATACCGATTCAGAAATGGTGCTGGTGTCATCTTCAATCAGTAAAATTGTCACGTCATCAAAACTTGAGGCTTCCTGTGCAAAACACTTCAGGCGTTCCTGTCGGGGTTTGTCACAAAACTGATCGATCAATTTATGCAGGTTCTGTATCTGATCAGGTACAGCAAGTGTTCTTGCCAACCCCTCAGACAGACCATCAGTATACAAATATAGGCTTGACCCTGCCAGAGAGAACGTGACTTCCTCGAATATCTGGTCTGGCATGATACCCAGTGGTGGAGACCGGGATTCATACTCAAGGTATTTGCCCTCTACAGTGCGCTGAATGGCAGGTAAATGTCCAGCATTGCAAAGAGTGACTCTCTGACTGACAGGGTCATAAGTGCCCCCAATCATGGTAATAAACATGCCGCGCGTTGAATGTTCCACCAGTTCCTCATTAATAAGCGCCATAATCTGTCCAGGCGATTGCATGGTTTTACCCAGACAGTGATAAAGACTGCTGGCTTTTTCCATCAACAAGGCAGCATCCATTTCCTTGCCACTGACATCACCAATATTGAATACATAGATACCATCAATCTGGCGGAAATAATAAAAAAAATCTCCTGACACATTTTTTGCTGCCAGATTAAGACCGGCAATGGGATGTATTTCCCTGAAAACTGGTAAAAACTTTCCTGGATGGTGCGTGCAATTTCCAGTTACTGCTGGAGCATTTCCGAGCGTAGCAATTCGCTTGCCATTTTGGCATTGTGAATCGCCAGGGCAGCCGCAGATGAAAGTATTCTTAAAAGATGCTGATCGACGTCACTAAAAAGGCCACCAGGATTCTTTTTCGAAGGAATCTTGTTTAGCACCTCGATGGCGCCTATGGTTTTCTGGTTTACATTCAGCGGTGCACAAAGAATAGAGCGGGTTACAAAGCCCGTTTTCTCATCTATCTCCTGGAAAAACTGATCGGACTGTCGTGTATTACGAACCATCAGGATTTCTGAATTTTTGACAGCTTTGCCAACGATTCCCGTATCTCGCTCAATAACAAGTCCTTTCAGATTGGTCGGGCCGGCACTGGCCAGAAAAATCAGGTCGCTGTCGTTCTCGCCAAGAAATACTGATGCCGCTTCACAGTTCATGTGCTGCATGAGTTTTTCCAGTCTGATAGCGATAGTTTCGTCTATACCAAGGAAGTGCTCAAAGGTCTGGATTATGCCATGCAGGTTATTGAGCATCGCGGCAGGGAATTTGGTTTTTTTCATGAAGACCAGGCCCGTTTCCAAAAAGTGATGCTAAATATGTGCAATGCAAGTCACAAGCTTGATTTGTGCAATCATCAGATAAAAAAGAATACGACAAAAATGCGGAAATCCATATCCTTTATGACAATCTTGGGGACTGCAATTTATCGGTGTTAAGACAGGAAATACCTTGGCTTCGCAAACTACTATCCACACTCCTGTCCAGGCTTCCAGAGCCCAGAGTTTCCGGGGGGGGGGGGGGGCGCCCTGGGGCAAAAGGCTTTCTCGCTTGCTCTGGCCCATTTGCGGTGTGGGTGGCGGCCCGGGCTGGT
>Ga0181601_10000933_pt1 | contig 24603 bp, 19 predicted proteins | sample 041ome_8_FD_133020 | JGI IMG/M metagenome (GOLD analysis project Ga0181601, IMG submission 133020) | Coastal salt marsh microbial communities from the Groves Creek Marsh, Skidaway Island, Georgia - 041407BS metaG (megahit assembly) | ecosystem: Environmental > Aquatic > Marine > Intertidal zone... | reverse complement strand
TTGTTTCCGATCGAGCGACGCGCGCGAGTGGGCCGGAGCGGACCGGATCGGACCGGATCGAGTTTCGTTTCGTTTTGGTTTGGTTTGGTTTGGTTGTTGTTCTGAGTATGGTTACAATGGTGCGTGCGGCAAACGTGCGGGCGTGGAATGAATGAATGCTTGAACGAACGAAGAACGAATAGACGCAGGGCGTTGAAAAAAAACAGAGCGCATTTCTGTCTTCTTCGAGTAGTCTACCTTGCGCGCCTTTTCGGGGTGGTTTTGGCCGAACCACGAGCGGTGGAGCGACGCGCGCTTTGTCGCGTGCGAGGGGACCCGTCGTCCTCAGAGGAAGACCGAGAGGTGGAGCTGCTTCGAGCGCACGAAGCGAGAGACCCAACGTCCCGGCACCAACAGTAGAATCTATCGGTTTTCATCGCACCGTGTTCAGAAACGGCGCGGTGAAGCAACTCGATCCCGGCGTTCGGGTCCTTTGTGCTATCCGCCGAGAGGGCGACGGGACGCGACGCGAGCGTTCGAGCGAACCACGCCTTTGCCACGCTGTGATCGCGACGACGCTTCGCAGCCTGGTAGAGTCTCATGGCGCATCGCGCATCTACCGCTGGGTCGTGCGTTTCGCCTTCGCCTTGTATCTGTTCTCCTAAAAATTCCTCCGCCAACGTTTTGAGCTTAAACGGCAGGTGCGTGTGACGCAGATAGAGTGGAAACTGCGCCGTGTCTCTGCACCTCGACTTTTTCCAAGTAATCTTCAGCGACTCCAAATCGTGATCGACGCTGTGACCGACTAATAAATGTTTAACCCCAGCGTGCTTTGCTCGCGTCGTCGACGCCTTTCCGAGCAATATCCCGAGCACTTTACCTCGAACTTCATCCAAAGAAGGCGCCGACGCCAACGTCTCGCGGCTAGCCCCAGTGATATCTCGTCGATAATCCGTCACCTCGACTCCCGGATTTACCCAAGTGCTCAACAAAACTTCACCTTTCGAGTCGACAACACACACTCGCGCGCATGCATTTTCTTCCCCGCCCTCTCCAACACCTACAAATTCGCAATCCAGCGCCACGCAAGGCGCGTCGTCGTCGTCCTCAACCTCATCCGCCGCTACGTCTCTAAACACGCACGCGTGCGCCCGCGCCTCTTCTTCGCTCGCAAAAATCTCAAAACACGCCTTACACCCGTGTCTTTTGAACGCCTCCGCACACGACTCCTTGGGTAACTTCCCAACCAAGTGCTGTCGCAGCGTATCGTACGAAGGAAAGTGTCTTCCGCACGCCGCGCACACCGCGTCGTGCGCGCTGTGTTGCGTGCTCGTCCAGTGTTCCTCGAGCGCTTCGTCGTCGGCGAAAAACTTGTGACAACACGCGCACGGTTTCTTCACCGACCGCATCAGTGGGGATTTACTCTTTATACCCACGCCATCCATCGCGTCCGTCACCTCTGCGATACTCGATTCCGACCTCGTTTCGAGCATGATTGCTGAATCCGCTTCGGCGCTCTCCTTATCCAACCGCGTCGCCCGCTCTTCGTCCAAACTCGAACCACGCCGTTTCTCCCTCGACGACGGCGCGTCGAAAATCCCCGAACCGAGAGCGAAATCCCAAACCACGCGCGGACGACGCGTCTCCCGTCGCTTCTGCGTCTCCCGTACGGCCCGTCCGCGTGCGATTCGATTCGGCTATTGGACGTTCCGTAATGCTCGAGGCACTGAAACCGAACCAGATCGTGAATTCAGAATCAACGTCTTCGCGTCGTTCCGCTTCGCGACGAAACGACCAGGTCACGGACAGACACACCTACGCACGCGCGGACGACACCCGTGAGACGCCTACCGGCGCGAGACGGACGCTCTCTGTCGGCGCGACGTGCGTCTCTGCGGTACCACCGGGCGCGTCCAGCGACAGCACCATCGTCTTTCACGAGTTCAAGATTAGGGCTTATATCTGACTAAATTGTATTCGATTACGTGGTTTAGTACGTACTATCTCATGGTTCTTATCGAGTATTCGAATCTAACTTCAATATTACATTTACTTGTGCCTTGATATGTTTAGATTGTCTTGTATATGATCAATGGGGTTTGCACTCCAATCTCGCGACGTGCGTCAGAGTGCGCCGCGGGATCGTTCGTTTGGATTTCGTATTTGGATTTAAGATGACGTCGTCGTTGACGCGAGCGACGGCGCGGGAGTTTGGCGGCGACGACGCGGACGGTGGGTTCGATCGCGTGGGGTGGATCAACGCGCGAACGTCGCAAGCGGCGGCGGCTTCGAGCGGAACGACCAATAACGTCAGCGGCATGGAAGGATTTTTGACAGACTTGGAACTTCAGTTGCAACTCCTCGGTGAAGATTTATCGACGACGCTCGAAGAACGCTCGCGTGAGGGGGTGCAACGAGCGCCGAGAGCGATGCGGGAGCTTGAACTCGTCGAGGACCGGGTAGAGGGACTTCGAGAGGAGGTGCGAAAGATTTTGGAACGGTTGGATGAGACGGAGTCTTCTAGCAGGGCGAGCGTGGAGACGCTTCGGGCGCTGGACGCGGCGAAGAGACGGATGGATAGCGCGAGAGAAACGCTGCAAGAGGCGAATGGATTGGCGGATTTGATGGCGAGTGTAGATGGGGTGTTTGCGAGTGGGAATATTCGAGCCATGTCGGATGCTTTGGCGCGGATGAAGAGAGGTTTAGCCGTTGTGGGTGATGTGCCAGAGTTTGCCGACGGACAAGACAAGGTGAACGCTTTCGAGCATAAACTCGAAGGGATCGTTCGACCGGCGCTTGTGACGGCGTTGGAATCGCAGAATAGTACGGCGGCGAGAGAACTTGGGGATGTGTTGCGAGCGACCGGTCGTGGGTCGGCGTTGGAGAGCACCTATGCGGATACGCGCGTGACGACGCGCATGCTCAAGCAATGGAAGTCGCGCCAGCGCGCCAGCACGTCGACAGAGACAGTGGCAGAGGCGGCGGAGAAATCGCGTCTCGTCTCGGATTTTCTCTCGTATCTCGCTGGTGAGCTTCGTAAGGAGATTGCATGGTGTTCGAGCACATTTCCAGACGATGCGGGTCTTTTGATTCCAGTCTCATGGTGCTCAATGCACGCCGCGCTCGAAGCTTCGTTGACGGAGGTTCTGAGCGCGATGTCTCTCGAAGAGCTCGTGCCCGTGCGTCGGGCCTTTGAGGCGTACGTGAGCGACGTCGGCGGCGCACTGAGCAAAATTGCCGTCGAGAGCTTGTCCACCTCGAGAGCTGACGCCGTAAAGGGTGCAGTCAGCGATGCGATGATGGCCATCGTGGAACCGTTCATCGCCGTTGAGCAACGATACGGCGAGCTCGAACTCACACATCTTCGCAGCGAGCTCGAGGCGCTTGTCCAAGTTCCGCAGGCGCAGTCGATCGCCACCTCGGATGATCTCACTGCGGTCGTTCAGACGCTCCTTGAGACGCTTCCAAAAGCTATGGGCGCTTTGAGCGCCGCCGTCGATAGGTGCGACGAAATCACCGGCGGCGTGGAAGTACTCACGTGCGTGCACGCGATTGAAAGTGGCATTGAGCACTACGTCGACCTCGTGTCACTCGTCCTTCGCGATTTACGCAAGGCAGCCGGTTTGATCGACTCGACTGCCGCAACACTCAAGGTGCGCGCGACATCGGCCGGCGAAGAGTATATTAGAGGATCTCTCAGTTTGCTTGAATTAATCAACGCCGCGCCATCCGCGGCGCTCGACTTGGAGATGAGAATTAGGGACAAAATTGTTAGATTGCGCACCAAGACGCATCCGGCATTGGACGCGTCGACGGAATATTCCGACGGCACAAAGGCGCGATCTCTCACAGAGCTAAGTGCGGGCGCCCACGCGTCAAGAACGCGCAAGTTGATTGCCTTTTTTGAAAAGGTTGCCGAAGCGGCGGCGAAGCACTCGTTAGACTCGCCGATACTCCCCGTCGGCTACGAGCACATAAACGCCCTCACGCGAGCGATGGAAAAGTTTGTGTACGATACGTTGCTCGGTAGAGTTTCTCTTGAACTCAAGGGCATCGCCAACTCTGACGTGTGGAGCGCGAAGCCGATGGAGAGCGCGTACAAGTTGCCGACTTTTAGCGCCTATCCTCAAGAGTGCATGACAAATGCGGGAGAATATCTGTTATCGCTGCCGCAGTATTTGGATAACTTGCATGACGACGACGCGGTTCGAATAATCGCACCGGTAGCTGGTGAGTCGTTTGACGACTCAGCGACTGCGGAAGTTTGGATTGGCAAGGTTGCCGAGGCGAGCGCCGAGCTCGTTCTCAAAGAGGTTCAAGCAATCAAGGCACTCAGCGAGCAAGGTTCCGCACAACTCGCTGCCGATTTGGAATACTTTTCAAACATTGTCGCCGCACTCTCGTTGTCTCCGCCGGAAATGCTCATCGCTTGGTGCAAGTGCGTGAGCACGCCCGTCGATGAATACATCGCGTTTGCTCACAGCCCAGACGGCGTCGATCCCAGAGTCGTACGAGCCGTCGCAGCCGCGCGCGAAATAGTTCTCACGCATTAGGCGTGTGTAATAGACATTGTTTGTTTGTTTGTTTGCTGCGCATTTCATATTTGTTGTTTTACAAGAATCCTACTAGCATGTGGAATGTTTGAAGTTTTTATTCGCGGTTTCACAATTTGCGAGCATGCGAGCGCCGCCGCCTGCTTCGTTTACCCAACCCGAGGGGGAGTGTTTAGATCACAGTGCCGTTCGGGATGACGGCATCCTTGATGATGACGATGATGCCATCACGGATGATGTAACCCTGGTCTTCACAGTCCTTGTCCATGACGCCATCCTTGTTGACAATTTGGCAATCCATACCGATGCGGGCATTCTTGTCAACAATTGCCTTGCGAATGACGGTGCCCGCGCCGATGCCAATTGGAGTGCAGCCCGGGAGGAGGTCGCATTCTTGCTCCTTCTCGTAGTAATCCGCACCCATGACGAGGGTGTCTTCGAGATCACAATCTTCGTTGATGGTGGAGCGCAAGCCAACCATGCAGTTCTTAAGCTTGGATTGCTTGATGAGGCAACCGTCGCCAATGGTGGAACGTTCGATGTCGCAGTCAAACACCTTGCTCGGCGGCAAGAAGCGAGACTGCGTGTAAATCGGCGCATTGCGGTCGTAGAAGCTGAATTGAGGCTCCGGGTCGTTGCAGGCGAGGTTGGCGTAGAAAAAGGCGTCAACGGTTCCAATGTCCTCCCAGTAGCCATCATAAAGGTAGGCTACGACCTTCATGCCCTTTTCCGCCGCCATCGGAATGATTTCGCCGCCAAAGTCGTTGGCGGATGGGAACTCCTTTTGAAGCAACTCGTCCATCGCCTTGGCGGTGAAAACGTAGATACCCATGGAAGCGATGTACGGCATTTCCTTCGCGCGAGCCGCGTCCAAACCCAAAATCGTCGTGTCAACTTGCATCGCCTTCAGCGCGTCGCCCTTCGGCTTTTCAGAAAATTCGGTAATTTTACCAGTGTTGTCAATCTTCATCAAACCGAAAGAGCTCGCACGCTTCTCGTCGGTCGGCAACGCGGCAACGGTGATGTCAGCCATCGCTTGACGGTGCGCCATGATGAACGGACGGTAATCCATGCGGTACAAGTGATCACCGGAAAGAATCAAGTACTCTTCGCAGCCGCTCTCTTCAAAGAGCCACAAGTATTGGCGCACGGCGTCGGCGGTGCCTTGGAACCACGTCTTGTTGATTGGGCTTTGCTGCGCCGCGAGCACTTCAACGAAACCTTGGCGAGTATAAGTACCAATGTTCGTGTTGTACGCCTGGGACAAGTGTCTGTTGAGAGATGCAGAGTTAAACTGCGTCAAGCAGTACACCTTGTTAATGTCCGAGTTGATGCAGTTGGACACCGGAATGTCTATCAAGCGATAGTTGGCGCCAAGCGGCACAGCCGGCTTGGCCCGCTTCTTGGTCAACGGGTACAATCTTGTCCCCGCACCACCACCGAGAATGATGGACAACACGTTTTCCATGCTATCGGTTTGGCTCACGATGCCTTCGGCGTCGACGCGGGAATCCGAGGCGACGGCCGCGAGAGTCGGATTTCTCGTCCGCGCGCGAACTCCGTGCGCGCGGCGAGCCTTGGCGAGGCTTCTACCAGCCACATGGCTCGTGCGAGCTGCGTCGCGAGTAAGAAAATAATCACACACATCACATCGTTAGTCACCGAAACATCCGCTTACACCACCATTTCGTTTCGACATTCAACTCCCGAATGTCTCTCTTGGACAGATCCGGCGTCAAGGCGTCGACCAAACCGACGCGTCGCCAACCATCCATCCTATCCACCCACCGACGCCCCGCGCGATCGTCCCCCGCGCCCCCCGCGCGGCGATCCAAACGAAACGAAACCGTCTCCATCGTAAACCGTCATCCAATCCCCCGCGATCGCGTCGCGCGCATCGACGCGCGCGCAGATAAGACCGAGACGCGACGTCCACGCGAACGAGCGCGATCGACGACGCGTTCGATTGCACTCGATCGTCGCGTCGCCGCGCGCGCGTCGAGCGCGAGAGAGGCGGGCGAAGAGAGGACGGAAAGCTATTTGTACCACGTACCCGTGAGAGTCGTCGACGTCGTTGTGTGCCCGAGCATTCGTGCCTGTCCGCGGGCGTCAGTGAGTGCGGCCGGTGCGCCCGCGTCGTCGTCCGCGCAGTCGTCGCGCCCATCCGTCGCTCGGGGCGCTCAGAGCCACTCGTTGACTACATACTATGGTATTTATATATCTAATAGACACGCATACGACCATGTGATCTATGGTTACAGTTGGTATCTAATAGGTTTACAACTATTAAAGTATGTATTCTGGCGTTATCTGGTTTGGAAGTGTCGTTTCGTGTCTGTGACTTGTGGAGTCAACGCGCTCTCGTTTCCGTCCGCATTCGACGAGGACGACGACGACGACGCGGTGTGGGGAGAGACGGGAGAACGCGAAGACTACGACGGGGTTGTGTGTGCGGGGGACGGATCACGCGTGCGTGTTTTCGTACCGTTCGCAGAGAAGGTGGATGATGGAGGAGTCTCCCCAGTTTCAGCAGCAGCAGAGACAACGCGTGCGCGTGTACGCAAGGATACGACCGAGAGCGACGACGACGACGATGGGTGATGATGACGATGATGATGGTGGTGGTGGTGGTGGTGTGGGTGTGGATTCGCGTGGACACGTGTGGACACGCGCGACGCATGGGGCGCAGACGCGAACGTTTGAGTTGGACGGAGCGTTGGACGGAGCGGCGACACAGAGGGACGTCTTTGATTCGGCGGGCGCGCCCGTGCTCGAGGCGGTGCGACGCGGATGCCGCGGGTGCGTGTTGGCGTACGGGCAAACGGGCTCTGGGAAGACGTTTTCGCTGTTAAACTGCGCGGATGATGAGGAGGGGAAGGACGATTTGGGCTTGGTGCCAAGAATCGCCGTGGATTGCTTCGCCCACGTGGCGAGCGACGTGCAGCACGCTTATGAAGTCTCGGTATCGATGGTGCAAATTTACAACGAACAGATTGATGATTTGGTGTCGAAGAGAACTGGGTTAAAGTTGGTTCCCGCGTCAGATGGGTCGACGGGATGGGACATTGACGCTTTGTCTTGGACGCCATGCGAGTCAGCCGAAGACGTTTTGGACGTCTTTCAACGCGGGAGGTCTGGGCTCGTCTACGCTGAGACGCACATGAACAAGCAGAGTTCTCGGTCGCACTGTATATTCCAAATGAAGGTTGAGCGCTTCGAACGACCGATAGAGCTCGAGGCGGATTCTTCGATCGAAGACTCGCCACCACACGTCACCGTCGAGAAGCGCGTTGGGCATTTGACCATCGTAGATTTGGCTGGCAGCGAACGTCAGAAGAAAACCCATAGCGTCGGCGCGCGACTCAAGGAGGCCCTGAACGTCAACGTTAGTCTTTTTGCACTCGGAAACGTAGTGAGCGCGCTCGCGTCTGGTCATCGCCACATCCCGTATCGCGACTCTACCTTGACAAAAATTTTGGAGCCGAGTCTCAGCGGGAAAAGTCAAACGGTGCTCCTCGTGTGCGTCAGCGCAGAAGGCGAACACGTGAATGAGAGCGCCAATTCGTTGGAGTTTGCGACGCGCGCCATGCGAATTACGACCACGCCCGAAGTGCGGTCTTCAATGGTTGAGATTGATCCTCGAAAATTAACGAGGCGATTGCGCGGTCAATACGACGACCAAGCCATCGCGAGATTGGTGGACGAGGCGACATGTCTGCGGCGAACGCTCGCGAACGCAACAAAGCAGTGCGAAGCCGATGTCGAGGTGATGAAGAAGACATGCGATGGTTTACGCTGCGAGCTCGACCGCGCCAAGGCTGAGTTGGGACGCACGAAGAAGGAGTTAGAGAAAATTCGAGAGCAGTGCGCCGGCATGGCTGTCGCCTTCGAATCGGCGCAAAGCGAGAGAGATGGATTTGCATCGCGGCTCCGCGCGTTGACTGTCACGTATAACGGTGCCGTGGAGGATTTGAAGTTGGAACGCACGGCAAACGAAAAGATGTCGTCGATAATGTCGTCAAACGTGCGCAAGATCGAGGCGCAGTTGATCGCCGAGCGGGCTTCGAGTTCGCACGCACTCAAGCGCGTCGAGCAGTTGAGCGCCTCGACGCTCAAGCTTAGAGAGACGAACGAAGATTACGCTCGATCGAACGCGAAAATGGATCGCGAACTCGTGCGCATGCGCAGAGCTGTTGGAATCCATCGCATCGATAACGCGCGGTTGATACGGAGGTACTCTTCGCTCGAATCGGCGCATTCGTCCATCCTCGACGCGCATTGCGCGCTGAGCTCTGAATCCTTGGCAACCTTTGTCAATCTGCGGTACGAAAAGTGCAAGTCATTCGCACTCCGCGTCGTCATCGTCGAGTCCATGGCCGTCATGTCCAGACGCTGCGCGAGATCCGAAGCTTTACGCGCGCGATACTCCATCGCGAGACGCGCCGCTGCGCGCCGCTCGACCGAGCGCGCCGCGATTCTCGCCGCGCTCGAGCGAGACAACACCGTCGTCTCTCGCCACCTCTCCGACGCCAAATCCGCCGCGCGCGCCGACGAAGTCCGCCACGCGCGCGAGCTCACCCGCGCCCGCGCCGCGGCGCTCACCGCCGAACGCCGAGCCGACGCTTCCGCTCGCCTACATGCCGTCTCCGCCGAACGTCAACTCGAGCGCGGCGTCGTCATCACCAAACTCGCCCGCAACGGCAAACGCTACGACCGAATCATCCGCGTCAACCCATTCAGCGGTACGCTCGAATCTTCCCGGCTCCCTCGCGACCGCGCGTGGCGTCCCATCGCCGCGCCTCGTCCGAGTCGATCGTCGTCGTCCAACGCGTCCCTCGTCCATCGCGTCGACGACATCCTCATCACCCGGCTCTCCACGCGCGATCTCGGCATCGTCGCCGCCCATCCCGCCGACGTCGTCTGGCCGCTCGCCGTCGCTCGGCGCTACGCCGACGCCCTCATCGACGCAGACGAAGACCGAGGCGAAGGAGACTCGTGAGCGCGTCATTTCGTATTGTGAAGATAAACAGACACATTTTTGACGGTTCATGTCTCAACGAATCCGAACACTCCACACACAAAAAGTGGCGGCGCCCGTCGACTCGACGATGATTCGTTCGACGCTTTAGACACCGACGCGCGCGCGCGCCGCCGACGATGAGCGGCTCTGGACACAGCCGAAAACAGAAACACCAAAACCGCGTCCCGTTCGTCGCCAAGCGCGACATCAAGCGCAACGATGGCGATCGGGAAAAGGAGTCCGCGTTGCGACACCTCGCGTGTCAAAACGTGTGTAAACGGTGTCGGCAAAAAGTGGTGTGGAGGTTTCAGATGGGCAAGTACAAGCCGAAGCGCGCGGGGACGCGCGGGCGGTGTAATTCTTGCGGGAAACAGACGGTAAAACTGGCGTATCGGAGTTTGTGTGATCCGTGCGGGAAGGAACAGGGGTTGTGTCCGGGGTGTCAGAAGCCGCCCGAGTTGGCTGAATTGAGTCGGGAGGTAAAGGTTCCGGGGGAGACGGAGAGCGAGGAGGAGGAGGAGGAGGGGAGCGAGGACGAGGGCGAGGACGAGGGCGGTGGAGATGCGTGAGTCCAAGATTATTGTTTCTGTGTAATGTAACTGTATCGAAGGAGAAGAGAGAAAGTGACGTTTACGTTTTTGTCTGTCGTTTTTATTTTGCACAAGCGAAGAAAATTTCTTCGCGGCTACGAATCCTACTACTTGTTCGATCGAACGCGACTATAACTGTTGCAAATCAACTGTCGATGGTTTGCGGTCCATCAAACCTCCACCCCAGGAGTCTGGCTTCCAGCTGGAGAGATCCGCGGGAGGTTTGAGCGTTCCCGCGCCGCCGCCAATGAGACAGCGCACCGCCTCGCTCTTCGTCACGGCGTAGTGGAATCGCGCGCTAAACCAGTCTGCGACGTGAGCGGTGATTGGTTGTTTTGTCACGTCGCACGGTTCGGCGGCGTCGAGGAGTCGCTCCGTCGCAGCTTCCCACGTGAGACGGTGAATTTCGGCATCCGTCATCGGCTGTGGCGTCGTAGACATGACTTCGCGTATCACTTTGGCGAACTCATCCATGTTCGAATACGTGCGACAGTTGCTAAACGTCGCGAAAAACGCATTGCTAGGGTGCTCAGCGCACACGACGAACTTGCCCATGGCGAGAGCTTCGGCAGAGGTGGTCGCCACGACGTCTGACAACGAAGGATTGACAAACACCTTGTACTCGAGAATTTTTGGATCGGCGTGATCGAGACGTCCGAGCAACGTCAGCGGTAGTTCCTTCTCCTCGAACGCGCGTTTCACCTCGACGAAATCATCGCCGTCACCGTAAACATCCATCTCGAGACGCTCTTTGCCCGTGGCGTACTGTTTGTTGAAATCGCCGACGACGTGCATCAATTCGGAATAGCCCTTGGCCCAAACGCACTTGCCGATAAAGTACGCGCCTCGCTTGAACGCGCCTTTTCCCTCCTTCCGAATAGCCTTTGCCGTGTCTTTACCCGCCTCAATGAAGCCACTCGACACGCCGTGCACGTTTTGCGTGATTGACCGCGCGAAATCCTGCACCGCATCCGACAGCTTGATCACCTTATGCGTGTGGCAACGCGCCGTCAAATGATTGATCCACCGCAGTATCTGTTCTTTACGTTCACCATCCTCCTCTCGCCTCGCGTACTCCAAATAGTTGGTGTGGATGATCCCCACCACGTGTTTAAACCTCGACGTCCACCTCGCCCCCGGGTGATACCAACACAAGTGTTCCGGCTCTTCCAAAATAGCCACGTCTCGGTTCTCCGCCGGAATCCTCAACGCGATATCCCCCACCGGCACGATCGATCCCTTATCCGTCGCGTACCTCCCTGGGTACCACGCGATGGTTATTTTCGGTTCAAACCCGACCCGTTTCCTCGCCCACTCCATGATGTACTCCTCTTGTTCCTTGGGCGTTTCAAACAGCGTTCTTCGCGGGTAAACGATCTTCTGGTCCTTTGTCGCCAACCACGGCACGAGCAGCGTCACCTCTCGCGTCTCGTCCCCTCGCGCGAGATAAACCGCTCGCAACAGAGGGTTCACGGACGTTCCCGTCATCCACGGCAGCGCCGCGGTGGTGACGATGACGAATTTCCGTCCACGAGACCGAAGCGTTCGCACCGCCTCTTGTTCGTTCTGAGTCGTCTTACGACTGCGTTTGCGTCGCTTCGCCTGCGCCTCGGGGGGTTTAGCGAGCGAGTTGCGCGAGAACATGCGTTTGAGAACCATGGCGACGCGACGTCGTCCTCGTCGTCGTCGTTCCGGGTCGCGGCGAGACCGACGCGCGGCGTTGGGTTGTGAGGTTGCTTTGGGAGGGTGGCCGTCGCGTCAGCGCTTGGCGAGCGTCCGTGTGAGTTTTTGAGTCTTCGCGCTGCTGTACAATGTGTCGTCGTAATCTTACAAAGAAATGTCAAATCTAAAATCCGTCATTCAAGGCGGCATCTGTTGCCAGGCGTGGGTGATCCATTTCGTGACCTCGCTCGCGAGCGCCTGTTCGCGGACACTCTTTTGTCTCGCGCGGTCGGGGTGGTACTTGAGCATCGCCTGTCGGTAGATTTTTGCGAGCGTGCGCTTGTTTGAGCGACCGTGTTGCTCCACCTTGAGCCCGCAACGGTGTAAAAAGAGCCTTAGATCGGCGTGCATGGCCCAGACGGCGACTTGGCGGACGGCGTCGCGCTTTGCGGATTCTTCGTCTTCTTTTTTGCGCTGCGCCGTTCGCGCATCAGCTTCCTTCTTCTCTCGCTCCGCGCGATCCCTTTTGCGCTTTTCGAATCGTTCTTTTGCGGTTTCGCGCTCCGTGATGAGAAGGCCGATGTAATCTTCCCGTTCGACTAGGTGCGTGTCGTTGAACGACAAGCGCGTGACGCACATTTTCAAGTCTTTGAGAGACATGTCGTGCGGGCACGTCGAAATTAATTTTTCCCATGCGGCGCACTCATCCTTCCAAGACGTCTTTTCAGACGTCGTCTGCTCGCCGGCGGCGGTGGTGGTCGCTTTCGCGCCCGGTTTGGCGGTTTGACGTTTATCCCACGCCGCTCCCGCGTCGCCCTCGAAGCCGTTCTCGCACCGTTCCACCGTGGCGTGAAAGTACTGCAACGCTTGCTGGTAATGCGAGCGCGCCGCCGCAGCCGCGAATTGACTCTGTTGGTACTTCCCAGCGACAACCTGCAAATTCTCCTTGTGCCACTGTCGCAGCGACCAATCCGCGTTCCCACGCATCGTGCGCTGGAAATCCGTCTGCGATTGCGCCAACGTCTGCCGCATCGCCACCTCTGTGTGCAGCGCCGTCACCAATCTTTTATGCGCGCACTTCAACGCCGCTCTGCTATTCTTCAACTCTTCCGGGTCATCTGGCAAACCTTCCGGGGGCTCGGGCGGAATCCTCGACGAGTCCGTTTGTCTGCGCATCTCCTCCGCGTTCGCCCCACCCCAAACGCTCGGCGGGTCTCGATGCGCGTACTCCGCCTGTCGGCGGCGCTGTTCGTCGGCGACGCGCTCTCGCTCCATGCGCGCCTTGGACGCGTACGACCGCACGCGACGCCATCCTTCCGCCTGTTCCTTCTTCCCCAAACTCCCTGTCCCCGACGCATCCGTCGTTCCTCGCGTCCTCTCAGACGACGGATCTCTCGCCTTTTCCTTTTCCTCCTCCGTCGTCTCGTCGTCGTCCTCGGTGGTGTCCTCCGTCGTCGCCGGTTCCTTCCCGTCCACCCCAGTCGGGCTCTCCAAAGAACTCGATCTCCTCCGTCGTTTCACCGGCGGGGATTCCGTATCATCCGACGCGATATCAATCACGATGGCATCCCGATCGTCGTCGTCGTCGATGATGTGATTCTCATTCGGCTTTGGCTTTCTCGTCGCGTCCACAAACGCGTCCTCCGTAGCGCGTCCACCACCCTCCGTCGTCCCCGTCGTCTTCCCGACCCGCATTCCCCTCTCACCCCCCTTACGCCCGTTTTCCTCGTACTCCAGCACGTACCCGAACCGCGTCCCCCTGGCTTTACTCCACGCCAAGAAGAGCACTTCTCCCCGCTTAAGAAACGCGCGCGCGTTCGCCTTGAGCATTCGCAGCGCCCCGAATTTATCTTGCACGAACACCTCCGTCCTCGGCGTCGTTCGCAGCTCCACCGCGACTTCCGGTTCGTACTTTAGCGCGACGGAGACGATCTCTTTCGGCAGCGCCGGGTCGGTGAATCCGAGCGTCGTCGCGTCGTTCCCGACCATCACGGATGGGGCATCGGGCCAAGTCGGCAGCGCGATCGACCGCGCGCCTCGGGGCGCTTGAATCGGACGTAACGACGCGCGACGACCGCCCGTGGACGCGGACGCAGACGCGACGGTGCGGACGACTCGTCCACCGGTCGCGGACGCGTCGTCTACGTCCGCGTGGACGCCCATCGCTCGCGACGGCGACGGCGACGGCGGCGACTGAGGAGGCTCGCGCGGGAGTGACGGCGCACTTTTTGTGAATTCGGTTTCGATGCAGAGGGAGGCACTCCGCGACGCGTCGCGCGATCGGTTCGGTGCGCGCGACGACGACGACGATGGCGACGACGATGGTGACGATGGCGACGGCGACGACGGCGGCGGTACCGGTGGCGCGGCGGAACGCGGTGAAGGCGCCGACGGGGGGATGCGCGCAAAGGCTTGGGTCTGAGGGACGACGTCGAGGAGTGCGAACGGCGACGACGCGGGCGACGACGCGGGCGGCGGCGAGCCCGAGCGGATCGGTGATCAAGGACGATAGGGTGCCGGTGACGATTCTCACCGGGTTTCTCGGGTCCGGGAAAACGACGCTGTTGAACCACGTGTTGAGGGCGGAACACGGGAAGCGAATCGTGGTGATCGAAAACGAGTTTGGCGAGGTGGACATCGACGGCGAACTCGTGGCTTTTCGAGAGAGCGGGGAGGAGGACATCATGCTGTTGAATAACGGGTGCTTGTGTTGCACGGTGCGGTCGGATCTGGTGGAGATGTTGACGAGGTTGGTGAATGAAAAAAAGGGCGCGTTTGATCACATATTGATCGAGACGACGGGGTTGGCCAACCCGGCGCCGATTATTCAGACGTTTTATTTGGAACCGGCGCTGTTGGATTCGCTTCGCTTGGACGGGGTCGTCACGCTCGTGGATGCGAAACACGCGGGGATGCACTTGGATGAGGTGAAACCGGCGGGGGTGGTGAACGAATCGCTCGAACAGGTGGCGTTTGCGGATCGAATCGTGCTCAACAAGACGGATTTGGTCACCGACGCCGAAGCGGATGCGCTCGAGTACCGATTGAGAACCATCAACGACTTGGCAAAGATTGGCCGGGCATCCATGGCGAACGTGGATTTGGATTTCGTGCTCGGTGTCGGCGGGTTCGACTTGGAACGCGTGCAGGACCAAGTCCTGGGCGACGAGCCGAAAAAGGCAACCACCAACGAGGCGCACGGACACTCGCACGCGCCGGGCCAAGAATCCTGCGACGAGTGCGAGGATCACGGGCACGACCACGGGCACGGACACTCACACGGAGAGGAGGAACACTCGCACTCGCACTCGCACTCGCACGGCGCTGACGGCGAATGCGAAGTCTGCGGCGAACACGGCCACTCGCATTCGCACCACGTCCACGATGACGCCGTCGGCAGCGTCTCCCTCGCCCTCGAGGGCGACCTCGATCTCGATCTCGTCAACGACTGGCTCGGTCTTCTCCTCAACGAGCGTTGGGAAGACCTCTACCGCATGAAGGGCGTGCTCGCCATTCAAGGTTGCGACGAACGTTACGTTTTCCAGGGCGTACACGCCCTCTTTGAAGGCATGCCGGATCGCGCGTGGAAGGAGGATGAAAAGCGGTCGTCCAAGCTCGTCTTCATCGGTAAAGACCTCGATCGCGCCGAGCTTCAGCGCGATTTCGAAGCTTGTCTCAGCACGCGACGCAAGTAATTTGTAACGAGTACGCGTAACAACCACGGCGCGTTTCACGCATTCTTCACACCTCGACGCGCACCCATCGAGCGATACCCGACCCCGACCGGTGAGTGACACGCACCGGTGACAAAATGATGATGCGCCGTCGATCGCGCGTCTCTGTGCGTCTCTGTGCGATCGCGTGCGTCGTGTTTCTCGCGACGATGACTCGTTTCAGTTTCGCACAAGATGCCGATGATCCGACGACGACGGGCGCGACGAGCACGACGACGGAAACGGGCGCGCAAACGGAATGGCTCGCATCGGCGCTCCCGCGTTTCCGTGCGCGATCGGTCGAGTGCGCGACGTGTCAAAAGATGTACGCGTGGTACGACGAGCATTTGATGCTCGCGTTGATGGACGCGGCCAAGCGTAGTAGCGGCCGACGCGCGTCTCCTTCCTCTTCGTTCGCGTCCAAGTACGGCGAATTGGAAGAAGTTATCGAAGAAGCGGTGCCAGAGGTGTGCGCCGCGGGATCGATCGCGCTCAACGCGACGATTCGATCGGCGTGTCGAAGGATGATTGAGAAATCAGAGGACGAAGTCGTGGCGTTGTACTACGCCGCGGGGGCTCGATTACGCGACGGCGCGGAAGAGGGGGCGTTGGGCGAAGCCTTGTGTGGACCGCGAGGGGCGTTAGGCGGAGCGTGCGTCGATGATGACGTCGCAAGATGGACGACGGCGGAATTGGAGGTGTTGGAGGTGGAATCTGGAAAGGTTTCGGTGTTTGATTTTGATCACGAACAGGCGCCGGGAACGGCCAAGGAATTTAAGAGCGAACCGGCGGAGGCGCTTACAAAAAAGGAACCCGTCGGTACGGTTTTGAAAATCGTCGCTTCGGATTTCTACAAACGCGTCATTTTTGACAGAGATCGCGATGCGTTGATGTACTTTTCCTACCCCACCATGGCGAAGGAGTTTCACGAGGCGTACTCGCAGACGCACGCGCGCGTCGCCGAAGCGTTGGAGGACGCCGAAGACTTATTCGTCGGGCAACTCAACGTGGAGAAGAACGACGTCCCGCCGCCGTACGCGGACATGGTTGAGACCCCATCGGTTTTGTTTTACCGCGCGAGGAAAAAAGAAAATCCGAGGTGGATACCGCTGAGAACGCCGGCTGGCGAGTACATCACGGGGGAGTCGGCGCCGACGCTCGCGGATGTTTTAACCATGGTGAGTAAACACGGCAAGACGGCGGCGACGCGCGAAGCGGCGGACGTGGCGATGATACGCGCGAGTAAAGAGGAGCTGTACGCATCGCGAGGTGATAGAGATGAATTATAATTCTGAGATGGGCTACTTAGTTGCACCAATAATTCGGCGGTTCGTATCCGCGTTCGAGCAGAAACGGCAAGACGAATTCACAAAACGCGTTAAACGAAACGACATTCGTCACCGCGGCGTTTCGCACGATGCCCGTGTTATCGACAGAAACCGTCGTCGACGTTTCGACGAGTTCGCGGGCGTGCGCGGCGAGCGCGAGGGTGGAAACGATGACGAGCAGCAGCGCGAACATTTCACAAGGCGCGGCTTTATGTGAAGATCAAACGCGATGCCAAGGAAATCAAATGTTTGGTGCGTAGCCGTTACAATGTAAGCAATTTGAATATGCGAGCGTTTTAAACTAATGCTGACGCCCTGCACTGGGCGTGCGCGCTCAGCGCAGCCTGGGCTTGTTCGAGATTGGCGCGGTTCTTGACGTTTTGCGCCCAATTGGAGACGGATGGCTCCGCCTTGGTGCCCTTGGCGGCGGCGGCGAGCGCCGCGGCGGCGGCGGTCAATTTACCTTGCGCCAAAAACGCCTCGGCGCGGGCAATGGCGCCTTCGATGCCCTGAGCGCCCTCTTCCGAGCTATCTTTCATTCGGAGTAGAGAGGCGGTGTACGCTAAACCGTGCGCGAACATTCCGCCTCCCTCGGCGGGTACGAGCGAGAGTTGACGAGCAGTCTGTCTGACGCGTTCGAGCTGTTCGGCGAGCTGAAGCCGAGTGGACACACCAGACTTGGCGACGGAATCGCTTAAGGTACCCACGATGGTGGCGACGAATGGATCATCCTTGGAACACGTCTTGAGCAATTTGAGCGTCTCGTCAAAGGCTTCACCGTCTTCCAACCTAGCGCCGAGATCGATGACAGCGAGCTCAAAGCTCTGCACCGCGTACGCGCGTTCTAGCGCCTCGCGACGCTTGGTCAAAACCTTGCGCAGCGCGCTCACGCGTAGTCGCTCGTCATCGAGCGCTTTGATGCGCTCGATGCGCTCAGCCACCAAGAAATCGGCGTGTTCAGCCTTCATCTTCGACTCCTGCTCCTTGAGCGCCGTTGCCTTGTCTCGCGCTGCTTGCGCCTTGACATTCTCAATCCGTCTCGTAGCCTCCTCGGCGCGCGCCTCGAGCACATTGATCGCCGCGATGAGCTCATCCGTCGCCGATCTTTCCGTCCCGACAACGCGCTCAAAGTTTTCAACCATCGTCGACGCGAGTTCATTGAACATCTTGACGTCAGCCTCCGATTGAATCTCCATGCCTCGCGTAATCTTTGCCTTGTCTTCGTCATTTAAAGAATCGCCGAGCGTCTTCATCGCCTCTGCGACGAGCGCCCCAGCGTTCAAATCCTTGGCGAGGTTCAATACGCTGGCGTTTTCGCGAACTGGTGGATTCGGGATGGACACCAAGGCGTCGTTCTTTGTCGGCTCCTTGTTCGCCTGTGAGGACTGCGAAAAGAGAAAGAGAGACAAAACGGTTAGTTTAGATGAATCGACGCATCGATTGACACGCACGCGATGCGATGCGCGAGGATGAAAGAAATGTTGGCTGGCTCACAGGAACGAGGCGAGGCGAAGCCACGACCCTTAGAACTCCAGCGGCGTCCGACGCGCGGTTTGCATGCGTGCGCGCCGGACAAACGTTAATTTTGGCCCGTGAAAGGTCCGGCGCGGCATGGAATAGCCGCAACAGATGAGTAATAGGCCCCGAGAGATTGTTGAGAGAATAAAAACGAGGAAAAAAAGCAAACTGCGACACGACACCTACCTCTGCGTTGGCGAGGAAATCCGCCGCGGCGCTAAACGCGTCGTTCAATTCCTTCTTCACCTCTTCCTTTTCATTTTCCTTTTCCTTCTCCGCGGCTGAAGACGTCGACGCCGCATCAGCCGCACGAGTTCCTTTTGACGCCGAATCCAACTCCTTCTCTTCCGGTTGTTTCACGATTTGCACCTCGACCTCGACGTCGCGTCTCGCCGCCGGCGCTTTCGATTTGGGTTTCGACCTTCTCGGCGGCGGCGGCAAATCCTCCGGATCATCCGCGCCAACGGCGTACGCCAAGTACGCGACGAGCACCGCACCCGCCGCAGCTAAAAACGGCGTTCGACTTGCCGCTTGTTGCTCTTCGTGTCCTCCGCCGGCGTTCGATGACGACGAAGACGACGAAGACGCCGCCCCCGTCGCAGGAACAGCCGAGCTCGATCCGCTCTTCGGTTTGGACAACGGTTCGAGAAGCGTCTTCGCCTCCATCTCCACCGCCGCCGCCGGTGGCGGTACTGCCGGTTTCGCCCCCGCCTGTGTCTTGACCGCATCCATTCTCGCCTGCGCCCCCGCGCGCTGTTCCGCTAAAACCGACTCGTGCAACGGAAACTTTGCAGCCGACGCGTGCGGCAACCCGCGCGGCGCCGCCCCGTTCGTCTTCGGCGGAGGCGGGTACCTCCTCGGCACCTCCACCCCAACCCGTTTCCACGTCGCCGGTCCTACCGCCTTGTACGCGACGTCATTCAACACCGACTCGTGCAACGGCGTCTTCATCGCCGCGACGTGCGGCAACGCTCGCGTTCGGCCGTTCGGCGGTTTCGCCCTTCTAGAAATCTTCGGCGTCGACGCGCTACCCGCCGACGCCTTCTTCGTCGCCCGCTTCTTCGTCGCCGTCGCCGTCGCCGTCGCCGTCGCGGGTTTCTTCTTCTTCACCGCCGTCGTCGGTTTCTTCTTCGTCGCCGTCGCGTACGTCGTCCGTTGACCACCGCACGACGCCATCGAAACACCGGCGGAAGACGAAGAAGAAGACGTCGACGACGACACCTCGGTCGCGCTTCTCACGACGAGTTCACGAAGCAATCCCACGTTCCGCGAGACGATCGCTCGACGCGACATGGCGCACCCGTCGTCGTCGTCGTCGTCGTCGTCGTCGTCGTCGTCGTCTGTCGCGCCGGTGACAGCATCATCATCCATGACGCGATGAGAGTTCAAAAAGACAAACGAACGACGTGCCAAACCCTAACCTACCCTAAACCCTAATAGCGCCACACGTGTTTGTGTGTTTTCTAGAGGCTGTTTTCACGCTCTCTCGAGTGAGTGAATCGGCGCGGGCGAGACTGCGACTCGCGCGCGGACGTCGGCCGGACGACTCGAGCGCGAAGGAGCCCGCCTGAAGATGTTTTCGCTCGCCTCGACGCCCGTCGCGATGTCGACGCCGCCGACACCGCTCGCGGCCCGCGCGTGTTCGTCGACGGCAGCGCGGTCGCTCCCGGCGGCGACGTCGGCGCGGACGCGCGGCGGTCGCCGCGGGCGAAGCGCCGTCGTCGCCATGGCGCACCCGCGTCGGGTGGCCAAGGTGCAGCAACAGATGCGAAGGGAAATTTCCAAGATGATGCAGACGGATAAAAACCTCCGGGCGATGGTGTCGCCCGAGGAACGCATGGGGGTCGATCACTTGCTGAGCGTCATGGCGACGGTGGCCGACGTGGAGGTGAGCAACGACTTGCAAGTGGTGAAAGTGTACGTGAGCATTCTCGGGGACGAGCGCGGGAAGAAGAATGCGATAAACGGATTGAAACGCATGGAGCAATACGTGCGAAGGAAGATTGGACAAAAGGTGAGCTTGAGGTTGACGCCTGAGATTCGGTTCATTTACGACGACTCGTTTGAGCGCGGGCAAAAAGTGAACGCGCTGTTGGACGAGATTCGAAGGGAGAACAGGGAAAAGACTATGAAGAAGTACGGGGATAAGGCGGCGTTGATGGCGGTGGAGGATGTCATCGCGGAACGTGGGGACGTGGAGGATGAGGATGAGTCGGATTGGGAGTCGGATGACGACTCGATTTGGGATGAGATGCTCGACGGGGTGGAGGACGCGTTGAACGATTTCGACGACGACGACGACGACGACGACGACGAGTGGGAGAGCGAGGATGGTATAAAGATTATCAACGTCTAAACGTGTTTAGTACGCCACGTGTACGCGCCTTAATTCTTGTAGTTTCAGCGGTATATTTTTTGTTTACCAGTCGGTGTGTGTTTTTATTGACATTCTTTCTACGTACATTTTCGTTTGCGTCGGTTCGGTGACGACGCTACAAGGTGCTCAAAACGCTCTGACACTTGGCAGCTAAAATCTTAACCGCCTCTTTGAAAATCGTCCCCGGGGAAATCTGCCCGATGGTTTCCACGGTGAAGATGAAATGGTCTTTGCGTTTGCGCACAGCCACTTTCTCATCCCATCCGGGTTCGCCGGTGAGTTCCCGAACGCGTTCGACGCAAAAGTCGCACCCGCGTTCGTTCACCACCTTGACAGTCTTCTTGTCGCCTTTGCCCTCGCATGCGTAACACTTGTGCGCATCGCTAAAGTTGGCGCACTTTTCCATAAAGACGTCGGCATCGGCCCCGGTGATGGGCTGGAGAAGGGTGATTTCGGGCACCATGCGGTACCAGCACGTGCCGACGGGGGACCACTTGGCGTGCTCTTGGCCCGTGCCCTTGACGCAGTGACACTCGAGCTCAATCTCCTGCCCAGGAGCGAGCTTGGCCAACAGAATGTCGTCGTGCACGCATCCAATCTCCCCGTGGGCGAAAATCTCACCCTGCGAGCGGGTGAAATTCGAGTACTTGGCTCCGTTTTCCTCTGGAAGTTCGCTGCCGTTTTCGCACCACTCGAGCGATTTCGAGTACACCGACCTATTAATAACCTCCCCAAACGTCCCATCGGCGTTTCTCTCCTTGTGACACCTCACGTTCATCTTCAAAATCACCGTGTTCCCCTCGTTTACCGTGTCGTTCTTCCCTCGGTACTCAAACTTGCTCGGATCCGCCTTGATCGGTACCAATCCCAACCGGTGCGCCAGCACCTCGTCCGCGATGACGCTCGTGTTATTCACGACGAAAACATCCTCAATCGCCATCGTCGGCACCTCAGCCAAGATTATTCTTCTAAACGCATTCGCAAACGCCGGCGAGCACCCTTCCATCTCAAACACGCACGCGTTTTCATCGCTCTTCGTCAACGCGAGCTTGAAGTCGTCGCGGAAACCCTCCACGCTAAACGCCCTGTCCAACCCCGCCGACGCGTACGCCCCTCCGTACGCCACCTCTTTCGCGTGCGCGTTGTGTTCCGCACCCGCGACGACGTATTTCCTCTGATCTTCCAGTCGTTTCAGCATCGCTTCCATCTGCGCCGTCACTTCACCGACCCCGCTCGTCGCCGCAGCGGTCGCTCCGCCGCCGCCTCGAGCCATGGTTCCGTGGATTCGCAATCACGACGACAATCACGACGACGACGCGCACCACCCAGCCGGGGCTTTATCGACCAACCGCGCGAATCGACGCGAAAGAGCGAAGACTTTTCCGTCCACCGCCGACGCGTCGTCGACTGCCGTCTGCCGACTGCCGTCGTCGTCGTCTTTCTCGCACTCGTGTAAAAAGCGGTTCGTTCGTGTTGTTTTAAATTTACATTATTGGCGTTCTCTTTGCTGAAAAAGTGCACTCTTTTGTCGACGACGCGAACGAGCGAGGGCGTCAGACGGCGAGGCCGATCGCGGGCGCGACGACGGAGGACGGCTCGCGCTTCTCGCGCGCGTTTCGATCGACGCGCGCGAACGGAGTGGAAGGGACCGCTCGGCGCGGGCGGACGGATACTTTTACGGGAAAGGGAAGGAGTGAATTGTGTCGTCGAGGAAAAACCGTTACGACGGTGTGGACGCGCGCGACGATGGTGTCGACGGCGGCGACGACCGCGGTGGGGGATGGAATCGAGGGCGAAGGGGTGAGTGGCGATCGTGCGAACGATTCGGGGGACGGTGTGCGCGGGGCGACGACGAGCCGGCGATCGGTGAGAGTGGCGGAGAGAGTTCGCGCCGCGGCGAATCGAGCGGCGACCGAGAACGACGTCGACGCCGATGACGAGGGTTGGGTGAGGAGGAACAGACGTCGACGGGGTCGGGGGAGAAGGGTGAAAAGGATTCGCATTCGTTCGCATCCTGAATTGAGAGAGTTGGGTCGTCGCGGCGAGATGCGCCTGATGACCCCGCGGGAGAGGGAACGGTACGACCCGCGTAGGACGCCGCGTCCTCGATACGACGGTGTGGACGCGGCTGGTTCTCTCGGGATACCGCACGAGATGAGTCGGTCGTCGGCGACTCCCGAGATTCGCCACGAGGCTGCTGACCGCCACCGTACGGACCCGTTTTTAGAGGGGTTTTTAGACGGCTTCCGCTCCGCCGCGCTTTCTCGCATGACGCAAGAGCCTCGGCGAGGTTTGAGCTCGGTCGAACTAGAGAAACACGCGCCGACGAGAGACGCGGGGTACCCGTGCGGGAAGGCGTGCGCTGTGTGCCTGGAAGAGCCCGCGCACGGATCTTGCGTGCGCGAGCTTCCGTGTTCGCACGTTTATCATCGAGAGTGTATCGATCGATGGTTCGATCTCTCCAACTGTTGCCCAACCTGCCGAAAACCAGTCAGACCGGACGAACACACCCCAATCATCCCGACGAGGGATCAAATCCGCCCCGATCTCGACTCTTGGGGCGCCTACGTCCGTTTGGTATCCCGCATCAACGCGCCGCTCACCACCGCGTGAACCGAACCGAACGACCAAGCGTTCGCCACCAATCCATCAAATCCGCGTTGGTTGTGGTTCTCGCTCACCACCACCGCGCGCGCGCGGATCAATCGAAATATGACTGTGTCTCCCATTTTGCAATTTTCACCGTCTTAAACCGCCGGCATTCTCGTTGGTGCACACTTTAAAGTCCAAATCCGCCGCGCGCGCTCGCACGAACAGTCACGCAGCTTGGATTCAAGTGCCTCACACCGCGTCGCAAAGCGTGACCCACGAACGCCGAAACGTTCCCGTTGAGAGAAGACACCACACGCTGGCGACACGCGTCGCGTCCACACGCGCGCAGATCGATCGAAGGACGAACGCGGCGACAGACAGAGGAACGAACGAATCAACATGTCGTTTGAACTCCTCTCAGACGATGACGATTTCCTCGACGCCGTCGACGTCGACGCCGTCGTCGCGATGCGTCGACCCGTCCCCGTCGCTCCCGCCGATCTCACGCGTACCGACGACCGCGTGACGTCGTGCTCGGCGTCGGGGTCGTCACCTACGTTGGCGATGAAGCGAAGACAGATGTCGACGACGGTTGGAAAGGAAAACGTGTTTGAACGAGGCGTCGACGCAGAGGCGCGGACGACGACGACGCTCGTGAATAATAGCTCGAGGATGGTGATCACGGTGCCGATGCGTCGACCGATGGGTGGTGTGGGCGGTGATACCGGCGGACGCGGGAGCGCCGCTACCGCTGGACGGGAAGGGGATGGACAGTTGACGGTGACTTCGATGTTTGCCGCCGCCGCGGGCGAGCGGAGGGCGCCGACGACGGTGGCGGGTGAGATTAAAGAGCGAATGGAAACGGCGGTGGGTGGGGACGGAGACGGTTGGCGAAGGAAACGCGTGGATGATGATAAACCGCCAGCGTCATTGAAGACTGGGGCGGGGAAGAAACAAAAACGTCAGCATCAAGGACGGTTACCCAAGGAATTGATAATTCGTAGAGACGACGTCGCCGAGCGACGCGAAATGGAAGCTTTGCGAACGAATCTAGCCCCTGAAGCGCTCGGTGAGCGCGATGCGAAGGGTTTGGTTCGGTGTGACACCGCGGGTGGTGAAAACGGGCTTCCGATGGACCCAGTGGCGATTCAGACGTACGTGTACCCGGCGCAAATTTCCAAGCGGGAGTATCAGTTTGAAATGGCGAGAAACGCGTTGTTGACGAATTCGTTGGTTTGCCTACCGACGGGTTTGGGTAAGACGCTCATCGC
>Ga0181601_10000925_pt1 | contig 24702 bp, 20 predicted proteins | sample 041ome_8_FD_133020 | JGI IMG/M metagenome (GOLD analysis project Ga0181601, IMG submission 133020) | Coastal salt marsh microbial communities from the Groves Creek Marsh, Skidaway Island, Georgia - 041407BS metaG (megahit assembly) | ecosystem: Environmental > Aquatic > Marine > Intertidal zone... | reverse complement strand
TCCTCGCCCGCACCACCGAGCGCAGCGGCACCACCGTCAGCGCCGAGCTCGCCTTCGCCCAGCGGCTGACGCCCGTCCTGAGCTGGAGCGCGGGCGCCGCCCTGGATCACATCTCCGCCCGCCTGGCGGTGTATTCAGTTGACGGGCACACGTTCACCCTGCGGGCTGCAAGCACCCCTCCCGCCAGCCGGGACCTGGGCAAAGTCGGCGTGAAAGGTCGCGCTGAACACGCTCACATCCATGCACTTGAGTAGATGCTGGCCCTTGCGGGCCCGACACCGAAAAACCTTTATGCAAATGATTGTCTAACTTGCCATGTTGGACGTCTCGCCCTAGACCCCTCCCATGAAGTCCGTCCCCGCTTCGCTGCTCAGCTTCGCGCTGTTGACCGTCGCGAGTCTGCCGGCACCTGCAGTCGAGCTGACGGAAATCGTGGTCAGTGAGACGGATGCGGTGGAGGTGTTCGCCGACTGGTTCGCCGAGGACACGTTCTACGATGACGACTGGGAGAGTGGTTACAATTGGAGCGAGGGGGTCGTCCCGGCGAACGACGGCACCATCCAGGCGTTCTTTGGCGATACCCCCGCCGACAGCTTCTTTCAGACCGTCGCCACCAGCTCGCCCGTCTTCGTCGACTCGCTGCACTTCGACTACGACAGCAATTACTACTTCTACTCCAAGGATTCCCATCCGCTGAACGCCCTCACCACCGCAACCGGTATCTACCTCTACGGGGCGGAGGACTTCTCGTTCGTATACTTCGACTCGAGCCTGTATCTCGATGTCGGTACGGTCAGCGATACGGAAACTCGCACCTGGACGGTCGGTCAGGGGAGCGAACTCGAGATCGCCGCCACCCTCAACGGCTTCGGCACCATCATCAAGAACGGCGCCGGCGCCGTCTTCCTCGGCGGCGACAGCACCCTCGGCGCGGTGGACGACGTGCCCACCGGCTTCAGCGGGCAGCTGGAGCTGCGCGAAGGCAGCCTCGGTCTCTATTCCGACAACGCGCTCGGCGCCGGCACCTTGTTCATCGGACCCGCCGCGGTAGGAGAGACGTTCATCATCCCCACCGACGACGAAGTCACCCTGCCGAACGACGTATGGGTCTCCGACGCGTTGAATTTCGCGACTGACATTATCGACAGCGGCCCCTCGCCCGCCTTCACCTTCGGCGGCACGGTCACGTTGCTCAACCACACCACGCTGACCAATGCGGCGGACGCGGTCACCTTCGCCGGCACCCTCACCGAGACGGCGGAAAATCCCGGCGTGCTGCTCTCGATTGAAACGGAGGACGCCCCCATCATCTTCAGCGGCGTCACGGCGATCACGGGTGGCATCGAGGTCCTCGACGGGGCGGCCGTGTTCCTCGACCAATCCGCCCTGCCCGGCTCGTCCGATGCAGCCGCTTTCCCGCTGCTCACCGGTTCGGAGGGCTACATCGGCATCCTCGATCCGGACGGGCTGAGCAGCTTCCTCGCGTTGTGGAACCGGTCCGACACCACGGGCGTGATCGGTCTGGACACCGCGCCAAGCGCTTCCACGCCCAACGTTTTTTCCGACAACATCGACCTGACGGGCTTCTCCGCCAGCGCCCGGTTGGGGAGCCTCACCCGCGCTGAGCTGTCCGGCACGATCACACCGCAGGGCGACACTTACATGTTTGGCGGCGGCGGTGGCCAACTGTTGGTGAGCACTCCGCTGACCGATGACGGCTCCCTGGCGCGCAATGTGTTCGTGGGATCCGAGCCCATGCGACCGCTGACCGTCATGCTCAACTCCGGGGCCAACACGTTTTCCGGCAGCCTGCAGGCCCGCTACAGCGCCGTGCTGTTCGGCACCACCAGCGGCGTGCCCACCGCCGACTATCTGGAGCCGCTGGAGGGCGGTTACATCGGCATCCAGGACACCGCCGTCTCCGTCGACACCTTCCTGGACCAGTTCACGCCCACCCTGGAGCAAGGCATCATCGGTTTCGACTCCATTGACCCGACGACCGAGCGTACGGTCAGCGACGCCATCGACCTGTCGAGCCGCTTCAGCGCGACCAATCCTGACTTCTATCTGGGCAGCACCACCTGGATCAACCTCACCGGCGAGATCACTCCGCCCAGCACAACCGACGCGTATCGCTTTGCCGGTTACAAAGGCGGCCGGGTCCAGGTTTCCTCCGTGCTGGATGATCGTGATGGCAGCCTGCTCCGTGTCGTGATCGGTGACGCCGACAGCCCGGGCACCTATCGCCGCGGCGAGATCAACAGCGACCGCCAGTCCACCGTCGCGCTGATGGCCACCAACACCTACACCGGCGGCACCACCCTGGAGAGCGGACGCCTCGCCGTGGCCACCGCGGGCGCCCTCGGGACCGGTTCGCTGTCCGTCTCCAGCGACAACATCTTCGACTTCAGCATGCAGCCCACCCTCGAACCGTGGGCCGTGGACCTCACCCTGAACAACACCGTCGATCTGGTCACCTCCCTCAACGTGCACGTGGCCCAAAACCTCGGCGATTCCACCGATACCGACGCCAATTTCACCCTGGCCGGGGTGATTTCCGGCAACGGCGGACTGCATAAATCCGGCGCCGGCACCCTCAATCTCACCGCCGCCAATTCTTTCAGTCAGGGGGTGTTTCTCAGTGGCGGCACGCTGAACGTGCTGACCGACACTGGAACCGGCGGCGGCCCGCTGGGTTTCGATGCCGTCGACGGGCTCGTGGCCAACTTCGTCAGCACCGACCCGGTCGTGCATGGCCTGTTCAGCCGCAACGACGGTTCGGCCTTCTTTGAGTCCGACGCCTCCTTCTACGACAGCTATGCCACCATCCATCTCCCGGCCGGCACCACGCTGCACATCACGCCCGACGGCCATGACTACGCCTATGCCGGCGCCATCACGGGCGGCGGCGGGATCGAGATCAGCGGCAGCGGCAACCAGGCCCTGCTCGGCACCAACAGCTTCACCGGTCCGCTTACCCTGACCGGCACCAACCTCTACATCGGCGACGAAGGCTTTAGTTCCGAAACCCTGACCGTGGGCACCGGCTCCACCCTCACGCTGATCAACGACGCCTACTTCGGTTCCAGCACGTTCCAGCTCAACCTCGGCAGCGGCAGCGTGCGCCTCGCCGGCAACGGCCGCATCAAGTTTGGCAATACGCTGGGCATCGACACCGGCAAGGTCATCGCCCCCGGCCAGTCGATCGGCACCTTGGAACTGGAGGGCGCCGTCCAGTTCGCCGGGGGCGGCAAGTTGGAGATCGAGGTCGACCCCACGGACCCCGAGGGCACCGCCGACTACCTGATTGTGCAGTCCCTCGACTTTTCGAACGCCTCGGCCAGCGATCCGTTCAACCTGCATGTCGCCGGGGTGGACGGCGTGCCGCTGGACGACCCCGATCCGGACCTGGCCGGCCTGGGCTACACCTGGCTGCTGGTCTATGCCTACGACGGCATCACCGGGTTCGAGGCCGCGGCGATCAACCTCACCATCGATTCGGAGCTGGCCACCTTTCTGGGCGATGGCTCCTACAGCCTGTTCCTCAACGACACGACCTTGGCCACCCCCCTCAACCTGTCGGGGGGGCTGATGGCGGCCACGACCACCGACACCCAGCTCATGCTGTCCTTCACTCCGGTGCCCGAGCCGTCAACCTACGCCCTGTTCGGCACCGGCCTGCTCATGATTGGCTGGCAATGGCGCCGGCGGCGTATCTTGCGCTGAGTCCGGCCGGGGGCCGCCCCACCGGGGTTAAACGACTACGTTGCCGCAGCATGCGGCACCCAAGGCGGGTTTGACATCGACGTCGGAGCCGAAATTGTCGCACGAAGACTTACAACGTCTGCTTTCCCCCCCCTCCCCCCCCAATGCCTTTGTATCCTCCGTGCCTCCCTGGCCGCGGCAAGCTCATTGCACTCTTCTGTCTTGGTGCGATGTCGGTGGTCGCGACGCCCCTCGATGATGTGCAAGCAGCTGCGGCCACCTGGGCCCAGCTTCGCGCCGAAACCACCCGGCTGACCAATGACTGGTTGACGGAGCGCGAGGTGCTCAACGCCTCGGTGCGGGCCTTGGAGACCCGGGCCCGGCAGTTGGAAAACGAGCGCGACACCCTGGAGGCCTCGACCACTCGCGAACGTCGCGAGATCGCCGAGCTCACCGCGCGCAACACCGCCATCGCCGCCCAACTGGATTCCGCCGACGCCAGCGTCGACCGCGTCGCCCGTCGCCTGCAGGAGCTGCGGCCTTCCCTGCCCCCGCGCCTGTCCAGCGCGTTGGATCTGCCCTTTCTCAGCGTGAACGATCCGGCAATCTCGCCGACCGAGCGCATGCAACACATGTCGACCATCCTGAACCGCACCCAGCAGTTCAATCAGTCGATCGTGCTGGCCGAGGAGATCCTCTCGCCCACCCCCGGCGGCGAACCCCGCCTCCTGCAAGTACTCTACTGGGGCCTCGCCCAAGCTTGTGCGCTCGATGTCGCGGGCAACGAAACCTACATCGGCCGCCCGGTGAACGGCACCTGGACCTGGACCGCCGCGCCGGGACTCGCCGTCGCCGTCGCCGACATGATCGCCATCTACCGCGATCAGGCCACCCCCCGCTTCCACGCGGTGCCGGCCGCCATCAACAACTGACGCCCCGCTACCCATGAAGTTGTCCCCTTCTTCTCTCGGCGCCGCGTTCGGCATCGGTCTGGCCTGGATCACCACCGCCAGCGCCCAAACCCCGCCACCCGCCGTCAACCTCGACAACGAGCTCAAGCAAGTCGCCCTCGACTACACCGGCCGGATCGAGACCGCCACCAACGAGCTCAACGCCGCCCGGGTGCGCATCGCCACTGAAAAGGTGCCGGTGCTCAACCAGATGCGCAGCATCGAGGATCGCATCCTCCGCCTGCAGTCCGAGGTCGCCGCCCTGCGCATCGAGAACGGCCAGCTCGACGACGAGCGCGCCCGCCGCGAGCAGGAGGCCACCGCCCAACGCGCCAACATCAGTTATGTCAGTGGTCTGGCCGCCGACGGCATCGGCACGCTCAACAACGTGCTCTCCCCCGCCGAGATCAACGAGTGGAAGGGGCGGCTGGAGGGTCTCCGCCAGCGGCTCGACCCGACCAACGGGCAGCCCGACCTGAGCGCCGCCGTCGAGACCAGCGAGCTTCTCCTCGGTCGCATCGAAAGCCTGATCGGCGGCTACACCGCGGCCGGCGTCGCCGTGGATGCCGAGACCAGCGAACTCGTCGAAGGCACCTACGCCTTCTTCGGCCCGGAAACCTTTTTCGTCGCCAATGCCGCCGGCGGCGCGGCCGGCACCGTCCGCTCGCGTGAGGAGGGTGCCGCCCCGATCGTGCATGCGACCGGCTGGGACCACGACGAGGCCGCCGCCTTCGTGGCGGGTCGCGAGAGCAACATCCTCGTCGACATCTCCGGCGGCAAGGCCCTGCAGCTGCGCACCAGCCAGGGCAACTGGATCGACCACATCAACAAGGGCGGCATCGTCGGCTACGTCATCATCGGCCTCGGACTCTTCGCCCTCCTGACCGCGGTGCTCAAGCTCGTCGACCTGCGCAAACTCTCGGTGGATCATCCTGGCAACATCCGCCAGGTCCTCCAGACCGTGGCCACCGACGGCCGGGCCGCCGCCGAGAAGCTGCTCGGCGGCATGCTGGCCACCAGCCGCGAGCTCTACACCGTCGGCCTCCGCCACATGGACAAGCCCAAGGAGGTCGTCGAGGAATACCTGCACGCATTCATCCTGCGGGAGCGTCTCCACCACGAACGCTGGCTGCCCATGCTGGCCGTGATCGCGGCCGCCTCCCCGCTGCTGGGTCTGCTCGGCACGGTGGTCGGCATGGTGAAGACCTTCACCCTCATCACCGTCTTCGGCACCGGCAACGCCGGCAAACTTTCGTCCGGCATCTCCGAAGCCCTCGTCACCACCGAGCTCGGCCTCATCGTCGCCATCCCGACTCTCGTCATCCACGGGTTTCTTTCCCACCGCACCCAGAAGAATCTGTCGCTGCTCGAGCGCTACGCGGTCGAGCTGGTGACCGCGACCGACGAGCACAAGGTCGCCCGGGGGAGCTGATCGATGGACGCGCTGCTGGAGCTGCTGCAACAGGGCGGACCCGTCATGGTCCCGCTGGTGCTGCTGTCACTCGTACTCTACGAGCGCAGCTTCACCCTCTACTTCCGCCTGCGCCACGCCCGCGGTCAGATCGCCCGCCGCAACGTCGGCGGCCTCGACAGCATCGAGTCGATCCGGCGCATCCGCACCCAGCTCAACGAAGCGTATCAACAGAATCGCTTCATCATCGGCACCCTGATCGCCGCCGCTCCACTCATGGGCCTGCTCGGCACCGTCAGCGGCATGGTCAGCACCTTTCAAAGCCTGATCGACCGTTCGGGTCAGAAATCCATGGAAGGCCTCGCCGACGGCATCTCCATCGCCCTCATCACCACCGAGACCGGCCTGGCGATCGCCATCCCGGCCGTGATCCTGCTGCACTTTGCCCAACGCCATCTCCAGCATGGCGAACAGAATCTGGTTAACCTCGAAAGCGCCCTCATGGAGCACGCCTGACCATGCTGAAGTCCACCGCCTCCGACCGCCGCTATGAAGCCGTCTCCATCGACCTCGCGCCGATGATCGACTGCATCTTCATCCTGCTCATCTTCTTCATCGTCACGAGTGTCTTCGTCGAGGACCCCGGCATCGAAGTCGAACGCCCCGACACCCGCGGTGAGCAGATCAGCGACCGCAACGCCCTCCTGATCGCCATCTCCGATCAGGATGAAATCTACTTCGACGGGCAGCGCATCCGCATCGACCAGGTCTCGGCCCATCTACGCCAGGCGTCCTTCAGCGACGACTCCACCGTCATCATCCGCGCCGACCGCCGCGCCAGCCACGGCACGTTTGCCGCGGTCTACGGCGAGGCCAAGCGCGCCGGCCTGGCCCACGTCCAGTTCGCCACCGCCCGCCACGGTACCGCCACCGAATAACCCGCCGCATGGCCGCTCCCGCCCCCACGCCCCCCGCACCCCCGCTCGAGTTCGACGGCAGTCGAACGCTCGGGTCGCGTCTGCTCGGTCTGGGCGCCGGGGCGGTCACCAGCCTGTTGATCCTCTTCGTGCTGGCCAGGATGCAGCGCATGGAAGTCGAGGAGCCACCCCCGCCCCTGTCCGACATCCAGACCGTGGTGCTCGACGAGCCGCCGCCCCCGCCGCCGGAGATTGCCAGCCGCGAGCCGCCGCCGCCCACCATTCTCGACCTGGAGCCCCTCCCGTCGGACAATCCGATCAAGATCGCCGTCGCGCCCCTGACCTACGAGCTGCCCCTGCCCGACGCCAAGCCGGAGATCGCCATTTCGCTCGACGCCTTCCGCCCCGACCCCCGCGCAGGGGAGATGGATCCCAACCACGTCTTTCAGTTCCGTGAGGTCGACCAGACGCCCGTCGTGACCCACCGTGAAAAGCCCGACGTGCCCTACCGTCTGTTCGGCGAGGCCAACGACCCCCGCGAACCGCGCGTGATCTTCAGCATGGTCGTCACCAAGGCCGGTGGCGTGCGCAACGTCGTCATCATCGAGTCCTGCGGCTCCCGCAACATCGACAAGATCGTCGCCGAGGCCCTGCAGAAATGGAAATTCCGCCCCGCCATCAACGGCGGCCAGCCGGTCAACTGCATGGTCATCCAGTCCATCATCATCAAGTCCCCCCGCGGAGGCTCGCCCTTCAGCCTCTGACCTCCCGCCCCGTCGCTTATACTTTGCCCCCATGATTCGTCGCTTTCTCCCCGCCCTCCTTGGTCTCGCCGGCGCCGCCGTGCTGCCGGCCCAGTCGACCTTCACCCAGCAATCCGCGGAATCGGTCGAGGCTCTGCTGCGCGAAATGGAAAGTGCCCCGCTCGCCGACATGCCGGACGTGAATCCGGACGACATCATCAACGAGTCCTACAACTTCCGGAAGGAACGCGAACCGGACATGACCGCCGCCGAGTTCGCCCTCTATGAGCGCATCTCCGGCATGGTCGAGACCAACCCGGTGTTCGCCCTGCAGCTGCTCGAGACCATGCTCAATGACGAGCAGGAGGACAGCGCCGCCTTCGACGTCGCGCTCGGCAACCTCTACTACGCCAACAACCGCATCCCCGATGCCCTCAGCCGCTACCGCAGCGCGATCGACAAGTATCCCAACTTTCTCCGCGCGTGGGTGAACATCGCCATGATCCACTACCGCGAGCAGGAATGGCCCCAGGCCGCCTCGGCCTTCGCCAAGGCCGTCAACCTCGGCGACCGCGATGCCCAGACCTTCGGCCTGCTCGCCTTCAGCCTCCGCCAGGCCGGCAACACCCTCGGCGCCGAGATGGCCTTCATGCAGGCCATGACCGCCAACCCCGAGGACCCCAACTGGGTCGGCGGCCTGCTCGAGATGTATTTCGTCAACAAACGGTTCGACCAGGCCGAGTCCCTGGTCCGCGAGATGATCCGGCTCGAACCCGAAAAGTCGAAGAACTGGATGCTCTACTCCAGCCTGCTGGTGGAGCTGGGCCGGCCGTTGGAGGCCGCCACCCAGCTGGAAATCGCTCGCAAGATCGGCGTGATCGATCCTGAGGGCCTGGCCCTGCTGGGCGACCTCTACGTCCAGCTCAGCCTCATCCCCGAGGCCATCGCCGCCTACGGCGAACTGGCCGACGGTCGCCATGGCATGGGCACCGACCGCCTCGTCGCCTATGCCCGCTCCATGATCAGCAAGGGCGAGTTGGAGACCGCCGCCGAGGTCATGTCGCACATCGACCCGGGCACCGAGTGGGCGCAAAACCGCGTCTGGAACTTCGCCCAGGCCGAGATGGCCGTGGCCCGCGAGCAGTGGGCGCAGGCCCAGGAATCCTACCAGAACATCCTCGATATCGAGCCCCTGAGCCCCTTCGCCCTGCTCGGGCTGGGCCACTCCCTCGTGCAGTTGCAAGACAATGCCCGGGCCGAGTTTGTGTTCGAACAGGCCCTGCGCGTGCCGGAGGCCGAGCGGCGGGCCTGCCTCGAATTGGCCAACCTCGTGCTGGGCCACAATGACTTCGAACGTGCAATTGAATTGCTGGAAAGAGCCGAAAACTTGGAACCCCAGGCGGAGATTCGCACTCAAATAGCGCGACTCAAGACCCTGTCCACCCGTTGATCCTTTTCCGCAACATCCGCTTTTCGCCCGTCCCTGACGCCCGTCGCCCGGTTGCCCAATCCTTTGTAGAAGGTTCCCTGCTCCGGCCGTTACTGAGCCTGCTGTTGACCGTCGGCAGCCTCCTGCCGGCCTCCGCCCAGGTCCATTCCCGGCCCGCCCCCACCCGTGACTACCACCTGTATGTCGGGGCCGATTTCTACGTTTCGCGCGACGATGACCTGGTGCGCATCACCAACATGGACGGCAACCGCGCCGTGCTCAGCGAGGAAGACGGCACCCAGACCGTGCTCAGCCGCACCACCGGCTTCCGCTGGACCCGCGTGCCCAAGATCGGCCGGGGCCTGACGGAGATCAAAGAACTCAAGACCGAGCGCGTCTTCTCCCCCGCCAAGGATCCCAACAACGAATGGGCGGGCAAGCAGACCAACATCATGAATTACCAGCAGGACCAGATGACGGTCCGGCTGCAGGCGACCGCGGCGTTCGATCAATCGGTCTCCAGCGCCCGCTCCCAGGCCGCGGAAATGAGTCCGCAGGACCTCGACAACCTGGAGGATGCCGTTTCCCAAGTCGCACCCGGCGTCATGAACGCGATGAACGACACCCTCGAAGGATTTGAGCGGGCGGGAAATAACGAGTTTTACCAAAAGCGCATCGACGAGGCCAAATCCGCCGGGGGCTACGACGCGATCACCCTCGAGTTCAAGGCCGCCACCCCCGAACCGGTCGCCAACGCCTACGTGGTCGCCATCAGCCGCATCAGCGTGAACGGCCGCATCTCGGACGTGACGTTTCACCAGTCGATCGGTCGCCTCGATTCCAAACCCCGCCGTGTCTACATCCTGCAGACGGGCCTCCCCCCGGGCTATGAGGTGCTAAACACCGATGTATACCTTTTCACCAACGGTAAGGAGCTGCCCACCAACCTTTCGGAAAAGCGCCTGTCCATCACCCACGAGGAGGCCCGTCAGTATCTGCTGCTCGACCGCGTTGCCTCCAACCGGCGCGAGACCCTGCCGCCGGAGCCCGTCTGGAACCTTGCCCCGGAGGCCCTGATGTCCGCCGAAAGCCCCGAGGTATTTGATTACAATTTGCTGGTCGACATCGATTCCCAGGGTCAGCTCACCGGCATCCAGAGCGCCGGGGTCGTGCCGGAACCCATCCGCCAAGTCGTGGCCCAGATGGAATTTTTGCCGGCCCTGGACAACGGTGACGCGGTACCCGGCCAGCTCGCCTTCAATCTCGCGGACTACTTCCGCTGAACCGGCTGCGGGGGGAACCCGGCCGACGACTGGCTGACTCAAGCGAATGAAGCCGAGGGCCGCTGCGGGTTTGACCCGGCCGGACTTTCGGTTTCGTCCTCTGCCTGACCCTCGTTATGAACCTGCGCCGCCTTGCCTTGTCCCTCGGACCGCCCCCCACCCTGCTGGGGTGGCTGCTCGCGGTCGGGCTGGCGCTGGCCGGGCGGGCGCAGGACGCGGCGCCGGCCGCCCGGGATTATTGTCTCTATGTCGGGGTGTCGGTCGCCCTGACCAATCAGTCCGGCACGTATCCGGTGATTGGATTCGACCCTTTGAACGAGATCATCCTCGGCGGCGACCAGCGGCGCACCCTGTCGGTGTCCCAGGCGAACAACCTGCGCTTTCTCTTCGAGCCCAAACTCGGTCGGGCCCCCGCCACCATCACCCGCGTCGAACATGAGCGCACCGGCGCCCGCCGCGGCGGCCTGGAGCCCACCGCTCCCACCGCGGCCGGCCGCGCCATCGACAACCATTTCCTGCTCTCCCGCCAATCGGTCGCGGCGGCCCCGCCTCCTTCGCCCCCGCTCGTGGTGTCCTTCGAGGCCGCCTCGCCGGAACCGGTCGCAAACGCCTACGCCCTCGGCGTCGTCACGCTGGCCGTGGAGGACGGCATGGCGGAGACCCTTTTCTTCCAATACATCGGGCGGCTCGACGAGCGGCCGCGCCACGTGCGGGTGCACCAGGACGGATTGCCCGCCACCAGCGAAGTACGGCGGATTGACATCCACCTCTTCACCAATGGCGAGGAACTGCCGACCAATCTCTCGAAAAAACGGTTCACCATCACCCGGGACGAGGCGCAGGACTATCTGATCGTCAATCACGTGGCCAAGCACACCGGCCACAGTCTGCCCCCGACTCCGGTCTGGAGTCTCGCGCCGCCGAGCCTGCGGGCCGCCGACAACGGCGCCGCATTTGATTTTCCGCTGACCGTGGAAATCGACCCGCGCGGCAACGTGACCCAGGTCCGTCGCGGCGCGCTGGTGGTGCCCGACCCGATCGTGGCGATCGCCAAAGCCGTGCCGTTCCTGCCGGCCCTGGCCGAAGGAGAACCCGTGGCGGCGGTGGCGACGTTCAACCTCGCCGACTATTTTCGCTAGGCCGGGCCGACCGATTGGCTTGTTCCGGGGGAAGGTGTGATTCACGCTGAGCGCAAACCCTGATCGCCCGCGCTCCCGCGGCGCGTTCATCCAGTTCCCGCATGAAGATCACCCCCCACGGCGCCGCCGGCGGCCAAGTCACCGGTTCCTGTTATCTGGTCGAGACCGACCAAGCCCGCTTTGTTGTCGACTGTGGCATGTTTCAGGGCACCCGGGAGGCCGAGGACCGCAACCAGCAACCGCCGGTGGATGACATCGATCGGCTCGACGCCGTCGTGGTCACTCACGCCCATCTCGATCACACCGGCCGCATTCCGATGCTGGTCAAGCACGGCTACCGCGGCCCGATCTATGCCACCTCGGCGACGATCGATCTGATGATGATCATCCTCGAGGACTCGGCGCGCATCCAGCAGGGCGACAACGAGCGCATCAACCGCAAGCGGGCCCGGGCCGGCGAGGAACCGGTCGATCCCATCTACGGTCCCGAGCACGTCGAACCCATCAAAGGGCTGGTCCGCGAGGTGCGCCTGGGGAACCCCGTCGCCGTCGCCCCCGGCGTCACCGCCCGCTACTTCGAGGCCGGTCACATGCTGGGCTCGGCCAGCGTGGAACTGAAGGTCGTAGAGGGTGGCGAAACCAAGACCGTGGTTTTCTCCGGCGACCTCGGCCCGGCCGACCGGCCCGTGCTGCGCGACTTCGAGCACGTGCCCTGCGCCGATCTCGTCTTCCTTGAATCGACCTACGGCGACCGCAACCACCGCCCCTACGCCGATACGGTCACCGAGTTCGAGGGCATCGTGCGCGAGGCGGTGGCCGCCAAGGGCCGCATCCTGGTGCCAACCTTCGCCGTCGGCCGCTCCCAACAGATCATCTACCACCTCGCGGTCATGTTTCATGAAGGGAAAGTGGACCCCTTCCCCGTCTTCCTCGACAGTCCGATGGCCATCCGCGCCACCGAGGTCTACAAGCAGCACCCCGAGCTGTTCGACGACGAGATGGTCGCTCATCGGAAGGCCGGCCTGTTCCCCATCAGCGGCGGTTACTTCAAGCCCAGTCAGACCGTCGACGAATCCAAGGCGCTCAATCATGTCGACGGTCCCTGCGCCATCCTCGCCGGCGCCGGCATGTGCACCGCCGGTCGCATCCTCCACCACTTTCGCCAAAGTCTGAACCAACGGGACACCCACGTGATAATCGTCGGTTACCAGGGCAACGGCACCCTCGGCCGCCGCCTCGTCAACGGCGAGAGCCCGGTCAGGATCCACGGCGAGACCATCAACGTGCGCGCCCAGGTGCACACGTTGGGCGGCTTCAGCGCCCACGCCGACCAAAGCGACCTGCTCCGCTGGTTCGAACCGCTCTCCCGCCACCAGCCGCGCCTCTGCCTGACCCACGGGGAGGACGAACCCCGGTCGGCCCTGGCGGCGAAAATCCAGGAACGCTACGGCCTCGCCGCCACGTTGCCCGGCATCGGTGAAACCATCGAGCTCTGACCCCTCGATTCCATTCCCGGAGTTGCGCTCCGCCAACGCGGCGCCCAACTAAGGACCGTCCCTTCCTTCAGATCGCACCACACCACCATGCAAAAACTCACCGATCTCTTCGAACGCAACCGCCAGTGGTCGGAAGCCATCACCCAACGCGACCCGTCGTTCTTCGCCACGCTCTCCCAGCAGCAGCGACCGCAATACCTGTGGATCGGCTGCTCCGACAGCCGCGTGCCGGCCAACGAGATCATCGGGCTCATGCCCGGCGAGGTGTTCGTCCATCGCAACATCGCCAACGTCGTCGCGCACTCCGACCTCAACTGCCTCTCGGTGCTCCAGTTCGCCGTCGATGTGCTCAAGGTGCGCCACGTCATGGTTGTCGGCCACTACGGCTGCGGCGGCGTGCAGGCGGCCTACCGCTGCGATCGGGTCGGCCTCGCCGACAACTGGCTGCGCCACGTGCAGGATGTGAAGACCAAGCACACCGCCTGTCTCTGCAACCTGGGCGACGGCCCCGCCGCCACCGACCGCCTGTGCGAACTCAACGTCATCGAGCAGGTCGCCAATGTCTGCCAGACCACCATCGTGCGCGACGCGTGGGCACGCGGCCAGGATCTGACCGTCCACGGCTGGATCTACGGCCTGCAGGACGGCCTGCTGCGCGACCTGCACATGACCGCGTCCTCCCTGGAGGAAGCCGACTCGGCCTACGCCACCGCGGTCGCCGAATACAACGCCTGAGCCCTCACTCCGCGGCTGTGAGCCGCACGTGTTTGTAGGGGTGCTTGTCCAGCGGGTTGGACTCCCAGCCCTGTACGCGCGGGTCGATCAGGTAACTCTGCGCGTAGTGGTAGATCGGGATCGCCGGCATCTCGCGCAGCAGCATCGCATCGAGTGACTGCAGCAACTGCCTGCGCCGCTGCGGATCGGTCTCGCTCATCGATTCGGCGTGCAGCCGATCGTATTCCGGGCTGCCCCATCCCGTCATGTTGTTGGGGTTGCCGGTCGTGAACACCTCGAGGAACTGATTGGCGTCGTCGTAGACCGCCACCCACGCCGTGCGCGCGATGGTGAAGTTCAAATGGTGCGTCGAGTCGAGGTACACCTTCCACTCCTGGTTGTAGAGCGACACGTCGATGCCGAGCTCACGCTTCCACATCTGCTGCACCGCCTCGGCGATGCGCCGGTGGTTCTCGGACGTGTTGTAGAGCAGCTCCGCCACCGGAAACCCGGCCCCGCCCGGATAGCCGGCCTCGGCCAGCAGTGCCCGCGCCGCGACCGGATCATAGCTCACGCGCGTCGTCGGTTCGAACCCGCCGGTGCCCGGCGGCGTGACGCTCACCCCCGCGGTCTGCCCGGCCTGAGTCACCCGTGTGACGAGCAGCTCGCGGTCGATCGCCAGGGCCAGCGCCTGCCGCACCCGCACATCATCGAACGGCGGACGCGTGACATTGAAGCGGTAGTAATAGGTGCCCAGCTGCGGGTCGATCCGCAGCGGCGAGTCCGGCTGGTCGCGCAAGGCCGCGATCTTGGACGGCGGCACCTCGTTGGTGATGTGCAATTGGCCGCTGCGAAACATTCGCTCCTCGGTGTCGATGCTCTCCACCGGATGAAAGTGGATGGCGTTGAGGCCGACCGTCGCGGCGTCCCAGTAGTGCGGGTTGCGCTCCACCACCAAGACCTGGTTGGGCACCCAGCGCGTCAGCCGAAACGGCCCGTTGCCGACGATGTTGCCCTCGCGGGTCCACGCCGACACGCGCTCACGCCGCCCATTGAACCGGTCGAGCACATGCAGGGGCAGCGGCCCCCAGCAGTTGTAGGTGATCAGCGTGAGGAAATACGGCACGGGATGCTCGAGTCGGATGACCAGCGTGTGGTCGTCCGGCGCCTTGACCCCGACCTGATCAAAATCCGTCAGCGCCCCGCTGAGGTAGGCCGGGCCGTTTTCAATGATCTCGAACAGGTAGGCGTATTCGCCGGCCAGCACCGGGTTCATGATCCGCTCGTAGCTGCCCACGAAATCGTGCGCCGTCAGCGGCACGCCGTCCGACCACCGGGCGTTTTCCTGCAGGTGAAACGTGTAGGTGCGGCCGTCGGCCGACACGTCCCAGCTCGCCGCCACGCCGGGCGCCGGTTCGCGCGTGACCGGATCGATCGAGACCAGTCCCTCGAACAGCGCGTCCATGATATGAAACTCCGGCACGCCTGTCATCAGATGCGGGTCGAGCCCCTGCGGCTCCGTGCCGTTGCCGATATGCAGAACGCCGTCCCGCACCCCCACATCGACGGCACGCTCGGTCGGTGAACAGCCGGCCAGGATCACCGCTGTGATCACCGCCACGCAGGAAAGGGGGCTCTTCATCACCAATGTGTTAGCAGGTTTCACCTCACGCATTCGACTTTAATACGTCCAACGCCTCCCCAATCTCACTCCGATGTCCTCCGCCGAACCCAGCGTGCTGTTTGAAGACGAGCATCTGCTCGCCCTCAACAAGCCCTCCGGCCTGCTCACGGAGGGTGGCGCCACCCGTGAGGACGACCTGGAGCAATGGGCCACCCGGCACGCGGGCCGACCCGTGCGCTGCTGCCACCGCCTCGACCGCCTGACCAGCGGCACCGTGCTCCTGCGCAAGACCGCCCGCTACAACGCGGCGCTCGCAGCGCTCTTTGCCGGCTCCGGCGTGCGCAAACTTTACTGGGCCCTGGTTGAGGGCGCCTGGCCGGCGACTGTCACCAAGGTCGAAACCCAAATCGCCCCCGCCGGCCCCGGTCGTTTCGCCAACGTCACGACCGGGGGCAAGGCCGCCGTCTCCACCGTGCGCGTGCTGGGTCGCCTCGAGTCGCCCGCCCGCACTTGGCTCGGCCTCCTGCTTAAAACCGGCCGCACCCACCAGGCCCGCCTCCACTGCTCCCACGTCGGCTGCCCCGTGATCGGCGATCCTCTCTACGGCTCTGGCCCGGCCGCTCCTTTTTTTGGCCTCCACGCCCGCGAACTGCGGTTCCAACATCCGGCCGACCGGGCAGCCATCACGGTCACCGCGCCCCCGCCTTCGACCTGGCCGGATCTGCACGCTTCTTAGGTCGCGGACGCCGATTACGTGGTCCCGGCGAACCATCCCGTGGCCTGATTACCCACCGTCATTGACACCCCCTTCCCGCCGCCAAGCTTGGACGGGTGGAGCTGCGCGCGCTGCTGGTTGATTACAACGGGTTCTTTGCCTCCTGCGAAAAGCAGGAGCAGCCCGAGCTGCGCGACCGGCCGGTGGGCGTCATCCCGACCGCCGCCGATACCACCTGCATCATCGCCGCCAGCTACGACGCCCGTCGTCACGGCGTCAAGGTCGGCACCTCAGTGGCCGATGCCAAGCGGATGTGTCCCGGCATCGCGCTGATCGAGTCCCGGCCCGAGATCTACATCCGCTACCACCACAAACTGTTGGAGGCGGTTAACACCTGCCTGCCGGTGACCGAGGTTTGGTCGATCGATGAGGTTTGGTGCGAGTTTCCGCCGAGTTGGCGCAACCGCGAAAAGACCCTGGCCACCGCCCGGAAACTCAAGCGGGCCATCGCACGCATCGCCGGCGATCAGCTCACCTGCAGCATCGGCATCTCCGGCAACCCCTGGCTGGCCAAGATCGCCTCGGAAATGCAGAAGCCAAACGGCCTGGTCATCCTCGATGAGGCCGACCTGCCCGGGCGGTTGTTCGAGTTGGAGCTGCGTGACCTGCCCGGGGTCGGCCCCAGCATGCACCAACGCCTGCTACGGGCCGGCATCGACACCGTCGAGCAACTCTATGCGTGCTCCTCGGCCAAGCTCCGCGGCATCTGGGGCAGCGTGGAAGGGGCGCGGATGTGGGAACGCCTGCGCGGCCGGCACGTGCCGCTGGACCGCCCCCAAACGTCGTCTCTGGGCCACTCGCACGTGCTCCCGCCCGACCTGCGCAACCCGGCCGGGGCCGAGGCCACCCTGCACCGGCTGCTGCAAAAGGCGGCCATGCGCCTGCGCTCGGTCGGCCACTATGCCGGCGGGCTGTATGTCGCGTTGCGCTTTCGCGGCGGCGCCAACCGCTGGGGCACGGCCGCGACCTTCGTCGACACCCAGGACACGCGGGAACTCACGCGGATCCTGCGCCTGCTCTGGACCCGCCGGCCTCAGGGCCAAACCGCCATCCTCGGCGCCGGCGTGCATCTCTTCAACTTGGTGCCGGCCGGCATGCACAACGCTTTGCTGCCCGGCATCGTCGACAACGGCGACCGTCGCGCCGGCCTCAACGCCACGATCGACCACATCAACCGCAAGCTCGGCAAGAACACCGTCGTCTACGGCGGCGCGCTCGGCGCGCTCCACTACGCTCCGGTGCGCATCGCTTTCACCCGCATCCCCGACCTGGACATCGAAGCCGGCGAAACCGACGGCACCCTCTTCCCCACCCAAGCCGAACTCGCCCGCGCCCAAGCCCTCTGAAATGGGGTCATGTCGTTACATATAACATTTTCCTGGCCCGCCACAACGCCACCCTTACCGACGTCGTCTTACCCAGCCCCAGGCGTTGAGCGATCCACTCCACGGACGCTCCGCACTCCTGTTGCAGCCGTGCCCCCAGCCGCACCCTGCACGCCCGCGTGACCGCATCCCCCGGCTCCGCCCCGTCCACCACCGCTGGTAGCTCCGCCAGCATTTGTTGTAAACGAGCCTCCCAATCCCGCATCAATGCATCCTGGGGTACGAGATATTCCGCCTTGGGCGCCTGAGCGGACCGCTCCTTGAGCCGACTCGCGATCTCCGCCAGCCAGGCCTCCGTTCCCATCGCCCAGCCCGCCGACAGCGGCCGCTCCACCGCCCCTTCATCGGTCGCCATGACATCCGCCAGATGATCCAGGTAACGCTGCCAGCCCACGGGCGTCGGCTCCAGCCCCTGGGTGGCCAACCAAGCCTCCGCCTGCAGCCCGGCGAAACCACCCCCTCGGCAGAACCGCGTCAGGCTGCTCCACCGAAACTGCGCCAACTGCGCCAACGGCACGAGCCCGGCTCGCACGGGGTTGAGGTGGATGTAGTCGGCCACCCGCGCCCACACGCCCTCGTTTTCCAGCAGGATCGACTTGTAGCGCCCCTGGAAAAGATGCCCCCGCTCATCGCGCAACCGATTGAACCGCGTCGCAAACGTCGCCTGCAGCCAGTGCATGCCTCGCGCCAGGTTCGGCTCCACCGTGCGCAGCGCCAGATGGTAGTGGTTGCGCATGATCACATAGGCGCCGACCTCCCAGCCATACCGTTCCGCAGCCTGCTCCAACGTCCGCACAAACGCCTGCGCGGCCCCCGCCGTCCCGAACACATCCCCCCGATAATTCCCCCGGTTGATCACGTGATGGATCGCGCCGGGATATTCGATCCGAGGGAGCCGGGCCATCTCAGCAGACTAGTTCGGCAAACCAAGCCGGCAAGCGTTATATGTTACGACTTGACCCCATATATCTACCCGCTCAGTTGGCGCCGGTGCTCGGCTCCCGAGCTGCGTAGTGGGGCACAATCACCCGCAGGTGATCATTGATGATCTTCTGCACCGCCGAAGCCGGCTTCGTGCCCTTGTGCAGTTCGAAGATCGCCACCAAGAGCGCGAGTTCGATGTCCCCCGCCTTGGGCGAAACCCCGCGCATCTGCGCCAGAATCTCCAGCGCCTGCTTCTCTGTGGCCTTGTAGGCCTTAAAATTTTCGTCGCTCGGCGTGCTCACTCAACCCGAGCGCAATCCCTCCCGCGCCCACGTCAAGTTTTCCTCAATCCCATGACCCGACGTGCGATGGGATCAGGTCGTCAGTGGTGCTTATGGTACGACCTGATCCCGTGGGCTTGGCCCCTTTGGGCTAGTCCGCGCTGCCGGCGAGCTCGGGAGTGATGAGGGTATTCTGATCATGGACCAGGTGCCAGCTGCCGTCCGGCAGGCGCTGGAAGACGAGGGTCAGCCAAGTCGTCGACGGGGTGTCCTCCGGGGTCGACCGGTATTGATATTTCATCAGCACGAAACCCAGGTCGCTGCCCACGACCTGGTGGATGATTTCGCCCTCCCAGCTCCAGTTCGGGTCCTGAAACCACTCCTCGTGCAGGGCCAGTGTTTCGGCCGGGGTGGTAACCGCGCCGCCGTTCTGGAAGATGGTGTAGAGGACCGGCCCGCGGGTCAGTGAGGCGCGAAACGCCCCCAGATCGCGGTGCGCAATCGCATCGAGGTGATGCTGCAGCGCCGCCTCAAACTCGGCCGTCACCTCAGCTCTCAAACCGCTCCAAGCCAGCAGAAATACAAACAGGTATCGCATGCCCTGAGCAGATGCAGTGACCCGCCTCGGGTAAATCAGGTATTCGTGCCGATCCCACAGAAACCCGAGGGTGACGGCCGGATCCGCATCTCTCAGGCGATCCAATGGTTGTTACATGTAACAACCTGACCCCGTTGGCTTGGCCATATTGTGGGTTTTGGCCCCACCAACCATACGGATTCTGAAGTGATCAGGCCCAACCGTAGGCAAATATACATCTGGGCGACCATCCTGACTCGTTAAGAGCCGGTCAGCAATTAACACCGACACACTACCTGCCTTGAGATTAGCTATTAAGGTCAAAGTAGTGTCAGGCGACTGATTGCTGGTTTGCTTCAGCTAATTTACTTGCTGGCCGAATATTCGCCGTCAGGCGCTTCTGTTCTTTAGCCAAGGTCCGAAAATCGCACTCGACCTGAATCCCGTGCCAGAATTTTGGCGACTGGTCGAAGAATGCACCGAAACGGATGGACATGGCTGGAGTGATGGAACGTTTACCGAGGACGATTTCGTTGATGGCGCGGGGAGGCACGCCGATGGCGCGGGCCATGGCGTTTTGGGAGATGCCCATGGGCTTCAGGTATTCCTCCAGGAGGATTTCCCCGGGTGTGATCGGCGTTTTCATGATCTATAACGCGTAACGTTACAGGGGTATTTCAATGGTAATCTTGTATCCCAACGTCGGCCGGGCCGGCGTCGGTCCAACGGAATACCAGGCGCCATTGGTCGTTGATACGGATGGAATGGTAGCCGGCGAGATTGCCGGAGAGCGGTTCGAGGCGATTGCCGGGAGGCACGGAAAGATCACTGAGGCGTTCGGCGCGGTTCATTTGGATGAGTTTTCGGAGCGCAACCCGAGCGATGGGCTGGAAGCGACGGTTTTTCTCTTCGTGGAAGAATTGTTCGGTGTCTCGATCGACGAACGATTGGATCATCGTTACGGGATGTAACGGAGACGCGCGGTGGTTTCTTTCAGGCGGGCAGGAAAAAGGCCCGGGGTTGAGCCGGGCCTATGTGATTTGGCGGTGAGGCAGAGGGAGCACCCGCGAGCGGGAGGCCTACGTTGTGGTGCGAACGATCACTGACACGCTTCGCACTCTTCGCCGTTTCGCATGGCTTCGATGCTGCAGGCTTTCTTCTCGGCCTCGGTATAGACCTTCTTGGTCCCGGCTTCGCCGGTCGCGCCGCGCATCTCCTTCTTCACCGCAACCGTAGCCTTCTCGATGTTCGAGGCGCCGAGGGTGCGGAGGTAGTAGGTGGTCTTGAGACCCGTGTGCCAGGCATGGCGGTACATGTGGCTCAGGGTCTTCAGGTCCGGGGTGGCGAGCCACAGGTTCACCGACTGGCTTTGGTCGATCCACTTCTGGCGGCGGGCGGCGGCGTCCACCACCCACTTGTGGTCGATGCCGAAGGCGGTCAGGTACTTCACCTTGATGTCCTCGGGGATCCGATCGATGTCCTTCAGCTCGCCGTCGAAATACTTCAGGTTGTCGATCATGTCCTGGTCCCAGAGGTTGCGGGCCTTGAGGTCGCGCACGAGGTAGGGATTCAGCACGGTGAAGTCGCCGGACAGGTTGCTCTTCACGAAGAGGTTCTTGTAGGCGGGCTCGATGCAGGGGCTGGTGCCGGTGATGTTGCTGATCGTCGCCGTCGGGGCGATGGCCAGCACGTTGCTGTTGCGCATGCCTTGCTTGGCGATCTTCGCCCGCAGGGGGGTCCAGTCCAGCTTGCCGCCGCGGGGGACGTCGACGGGGATACCGCGCTCCTTTTCCAGGAGGTCGACCGTGTCGGGCGGCAGGAGACCACGGTCCCACTTGGAGCCCTGGTAGCTCGAATAGGTCCCGCGCTCGGCCGCGAGGTCGGAGGAGGCCTCGTAGGCGTAGAAGGCGATGGCCTCCATCATCTCGTCATTGAAGTCGACGGCGGCCTCGGACGCGAAGGCAATGCCCTTGCGGTAGAGCGCGTTGGCCAGACCCATGACGCCCATGCCGATCGGGCGGTGGCGGCGGTTGGAGGTCTCGGCCGCCTTGGTCGGGTAGAAGTTGATGTCGATGACGTTGTCGAGCGCCCGCACCGCGATGCGGATGGTCTCGCGCAGCTTCTCGTGGTCGATCTCACCGGACTCGGTGAGGTGGTTCTCGATGATGACCGAGCCCAGGTTGCAGACGGCGGTCTCGTCGTTGGAGGTGTTGAGGGTGATCTCCGTGCAGAGGTTGGAGGAGTGCACCACGCCGACGTGGTCCTGCGGCGAGCGCAGGTTGCAGGCGTCTTTAAACGTGATCCACGGGTGGCCGGTCTCGAAGAGCATGGAGAGCATCTTCTTCCACAGCTCGAGGGCCTGGATCTTCTGCCCGAAAATCTTCCCCTCCTCCGCCAGCTGTTCGTAGCGGAGGTAGGCCTCCTCGAACTTCTGGCCGTAGAGATCATGGAGGTCCTTCACCTCATTGGCGCGGAAGAGGGTCCACTCGGCGCGGGCCTCCATGCGCTTCATGAACAGGTCGGGAATCCAGTTGGCCGTGTTCATGTCGTGCGTGCGGCGGCGGTCGTCGCCGGTGTTCTTCCGCAGCTCGAGGAACTCGTAAATGTCGTTGTGCCACGACTCGAGGTAGGCGCAGCCGGAGCCCTTCCGCTTGCCGCCCTGGTTGACGGCGACGAGTTGGTCGTTGTGAAGCTTGAGGAAGGGGATGACGCCCTGCGACTCGCCGTTGGTGCCGCCGATGTGGGCGCCGGTGCCGCGGACCGCCGTCCAGGAGCCGCCGAGGCCGCCGGCCCACTTGGAGAGCTGGGCGTTCTCGGCGATGCCGCGATACATGATGCCCTCGAGGGAATCGTCGACGTAGTAGAGGTAGCAGGAGGAGAGCTGGGAGTGCAGCGTGCCGGCGTTGAAGAGGGTCGGCGTGGAGCTGCAGAAGCGGCGGTTCTTGTAGAGGTTGTAGAGCGAGAGCACGCGGGCCTCGCGGTCCCCCTCCTCGCCGAGGAACAGGCCCATGGACACGCGCAGCCAGAAGAGCTGCGGGGTCTCGAGGCGGCGCGGCCGCTCGCCGGTCTTGTCGATGATGAGGTAGCGGTCGTAGAGGGTCTGGACGCCGAGGAAGTCGAGCTCGAGGTCGGCCGACGGGTCGAGGGCCTCGGCCAGGCGCTCGAGATCGTAGTCGAGCAGCTGGGGGTTGATGCGCTTGATGGTGGCGCCGTGCTTGAGGTGCTTGGCGAGGGCCTCCTTGTGGGCCTCCTTCAGCTTGCCGATGCCGTCCTCGACGATGTCCCAGCCGAGGACTTCCTGGTAGATGTAGGTGAGCTGGATGCGGCCGGCGAACTTGGAGAAATCGGCGTCCTTCTCGATGAGGGTCTTCGAGTTGAGGATGATGGTTGAATCGAGGTCCTTCTGCGCGATCTCGTCGAAGACGGAGCGCAGCAGCTCGAGCTCGATCTCTTCGGCGGTGAGGCAGAGGTCGAGGCCGATGGAGGCGAACTCGATGCGCTTCTTGAGGTCGGCGCGGTCCCACAGCTTGGTGGAGCCGTCGGGCTGCTTGACCACGATCATGGCCGGCTGGGCGGCGGCGGCCGCGGCGCGCAGGGCGGCGTCATCGCCCTCGTCGTTGTCGTTGGTCTCGTCGCGGTGCTGGTTGCGCAGGTTGCGGTAGAGGATGTAGGCCTCGGCGACCTTGTAGTGGCCGGCCTTCATGAGCTCCTCCTGCACGATGTCCTGGATCTCCTCGATGTGGATGAAGGATTGCTTGGAGCCGAGCACGCGGGAGGTGACGGCCTCGGTCACGGCGATGGCGGCGGTGGAGTCCTGCTGGAGGGAGAGGAACGACTTGCGGATGGCGATCTCGACCTTCTGGTCGATGTAGGGGACGACCTGGTTGGAGCGGCGGATGACGCGCACGCCGGCGGTGGCGTGACGGGAGCCGGGGGGCGTGAGCTTGCGCGAGCGGTTGAGCAGGAGGCTCTTGGCGACGTCGTAGGCGTTGTTGTCGACGAGGGTCTTCTCGATCAGCTCGTAGAGGTCGTTGAGGGAGACCTTGAGCGGCGACTGCTTGCGGGCCTGCTCGACGAGGGTGGCGGCGACCTCCTTGACGATGTTGCCGACAAACTCGCGGGTCTCGGGGGTGAAGATGTTGCCCTTCTCGCCGCGGGCGACGTGGACGGTGGTGAGGGCGTGGCCGAGGGTCTCGGCGACCTCGGCGAGGTCGAACTTGGTCTCACCCTGCGGGGCGAGCAGCACGATCGAGGGCAGCAGCGGCGCATCGCCCGGCACGCACTCGCGCCAGGCGAAGGACGGGCGGGTTTCGACGGGGGCGTGGGTGGCGGCCTTGAGGGCGAGATCGTGGGCAAGCGTGGACTTCATCGGCGGAGGAATGGTGAGAGCTGAAGAGTGAGTGGTGAAAGAAACGGAAACGGAGAGACGGGAGGAGCGGAGACGCAGACACGCCGGAGCCAGGGCCGGCGCGGCGGAACGCGGAGCGGAATCAAGCGACGATCAGGAAAGGAACGAAGCTGGCGGGGCGGTTGAGGGTGGCGGATTTTGGGGTGAAAGCGCGACGGGAGCCGAAGGGGTGGGGCCGGAGGGGTCAGGTCCGGCCAGGCAGTGCCCGCCGCTGGGGAAAAGGGTCAGAGGTCGTCGTCGTCGACGACCTCAAGGGCGGAGGCCTTCTGGTATTCGGTCACGCGGCCCTCGAAGAAGTTTTGCTCCTTCTTGATGTCCATCATCTCGGCGAGCCACGGCAGCGGGTTCTTGGTGCCGGGGTTGAGCGGCTTGAGGCCGCAGCCTTCGAGACGACGGTCGGCGATGTAGTCAATGTAGGACAGGAAGTCCTCGACCACGAGGCCGACGGCGTTGACTGGCAGGCAGTCACGAATGAAGTCCTTCTCGAGCTGGATGGCCTCGGCCATGGTGTCGCGCAGCTCCTCCTTGAATTCGTCGTTCCAGATGTCGCGGTTCTCCTCGACGAGGTCCATGAACAGGTTGCGAAACACCTCGATGTGGTTCGACTCGTCGCGCAGGGTGTAGCGGAACATCTGGCCGATGCCGGGGAACTTGTTCTGGCGGTAGAGCGACAGAACCATGCCGAACAGGCCGTAGAACTGCGTGCCCTCCATGCACTGGCCGAAAACGAAGATGTTCTTCGCCAGCAGCTTCTTGTTGGCGGGATCCGTAAGGTCGAGGTCGCGGCGCAGGTTGCGCGAGATGCGGGTGACGAACTCGTTCTTCTTCACGATCGTCTCGACGTCCTCGAACATGGCCTCGCACTCGTGCGGGTTGATGCCGAGCGAGGAGATCATGTAGAGCAGCGAGTCGGCGTGGATGTTCTCCTCGTGGGCGTGGCG
>Ga0181601_10000919_pt1 | contig 24772 bp, 17 predicted proteins | sample 041ome_8_FD_133020 | JGI IMG/M metagenome (GOLD analysis project Ga0181601, IMG submission 133020) | Coastal salt marsh microbial communities from the Groves Creek Marsh, Skidaway Island, Georgia - 041407BS metaG (megahit assembly) | ecosystem: Environmental > Aquatic > Marine > Intertidal zone... | reverse complement strand
GATGCTGACCGAGGGTTTTCTCGCCACGCTGGTCATCCTTGCCTGTGGCGCGGGCCTCGGGCTCGGCACGACACTGGCCAGCGGCGAGACGCTGGTGGGCCCGGCGGCGTGGACGCAGCATTACGGCGTGTGGAGTTCCGGGCTGGGCCCGGCGGTCGGCGCGTTTGTCGGCGGTTCGGCCAATTTCCTGATGGCGTTGGGCATTCCGGCGGCGGCGGCGGTGGCGCTGATGGGCGTCTTCGTGGCCTCGTTCGCCGGCACCACCCTCGACACGGCCTGCCGGCTGCAGCGCTACATCGTGCAGGAGCTGGCCGAGGCGGTGTCGCCGCGCGCGCAGGTGACGGGCGCCGACTGGGTCGGCTGGCTGCGCGGCAAGCACGGCGCGACGATCTTCGCGGTGGCGACCGCGGTCGTGATGGCGGCGACGCCGCCGGCCGGGCAGGCCTGGTCGCTGGCCAACGCCGGCAACGGCGGGCTCATTCTCTGGCCGATCTTCGGCGCGACCAACCAATTGCTGGGCGGCCTGTCGTTTCTGGTGATCGCCTTCTACCTGTGGCGCCGCTCGGTGCCGGTGTGGTTCCTCGCCATCCCGATGGTCATGATGCTCGTGTTGCCCGCCTGGGCGATGACGCTGCAGGCCTTCGTCGGCGCCGACAGCTGGCTGGCGCAGGGCAATTGGCTGCTGGTCGGCATCGCGGTCCTTACCATGGCCCTGGAGGCCTGGATGATCTACGAGGCGGCGCGGCTCTTCCCCCGCGTGCGCGGCGTGGTCGAGGCCGGCGCGATCGAGCAGCCGGTGGCGGGGTAGGGCATCTACGCGGAAACCAGGTAGCCCGGAAGGTGGGAACGGTTTCATCGAGCCCTCCCGACGGATTGAATCTGGAACTCAGGAACTCACGAAGGGCAGGGGGGATGCCTGGCGGTCGCATTGATTCTTCGGCGGCATCCGAGGCGTGACGGCGCCGCACCGCGCTGCTACCCGGTCATAGGACATGAGACGCGTCTGGCTCTGGTTGCATCGGTGGTTGGGCCTGGCGGTCGGCGTGCCGTTTTGCCTGATCGCGTTGTCGGGGGCGATCTATTGCTGGGAGCCGGAGCTGCGGGCGGTGGTGCAGCAGCAGCGCGTGCCGGAGCGGGATCTGCCCCTGGCGTCGGTGACCGAGCTGCGCGATGCGGTGCAGGCGGCGCTGCCGCAGGGGGATCTGCGCACGCTGCTCTGGCGCGAATCCGGTTGGGCGGTCGAGGCGCTGGTGTATGCGCCGGGGACCTATTTCCATGTGCAGCTCGACCCGTATGACGCGACCGTCGTGCACGTGCAGGACATGAAGGTGGGCTGGGTCAACCGCCTCCGCGACTTGCACCGGACGCTGTTGCTGGGCGAGCCGGGGCGGCGAATCGGGCACGCGGTGGTGACGATCTATTTCGGGCTCATCCTCACCGGCGTCATCCTGCGCCGGCCGTGGCGGCGGAACGCGACCGCGTTGGCGCGCAAGGGCGGCTGGTTCACGTGGCACCTGCGGCTGGGCTACCACGGCAGCGTGGTGGCGCTGCTGAGCGTCATGACCGGATTGTATTGGGCGCATGACTTCATCGAGCACGGGTTCAAGGCGGCGACCGGCGAGCTGACGCAGCCGGTGCCACCGCCGCAGTCGGTCGTGCCGGCCGAAGGGGCGCCGCGACCGGCGGCGTGGCCGCTCCTGCAGGACCTGGCGGTGACGATGCGAGCGGAGCATCCGGCGGCGAATGTGCGGGTTTCGGTGCCGCATGGGGATCGCACCCCGATCACGGTATCGATCATCCAGCGCGACCACCGGGTGGTGACGACGGTGGTGCGGCAATTTGATCGTTATACGGGCGAGCCGATCGTGCGGCCGACGGATGCGTCCAATGGCGACAGCCGGTCACGGTTCAACCGGGCCAGTGGCTGGGTCTACGACATCCACTTCGGTACGTGGCTGGGCTTCCCGGGGCGGCTGATGATGTGCGTGAGCGCGCTCCTGGCGGCTAGCCTGCCGGTCAGCGGGGTGGTGATGTGGTGGCGCGGGAGATCAGGGAAGAGGAGTTAACCACGGATGGACACTGATGGACACGGATCAAAGGGAGGGCATCCAAACTTTGGTAACCACGATTGGACACGAATAGGCACGAATCTGAGGAGGGCAGGTGGCTTCAGACTCGCCAAAGGTGAGGTAAGTGGCCAAATTGCAGGGAGTTCGCGCCGGTCTGGCCTCCGGAGTGCTGCTGCCCCCACTGCTTTCCCCGTGTCCGCTTCCCCCCAGGCCATCAACCTTGACCAGAAGTTCGCGCTCATCACCGAGCACTGGCGCCCCAAGCTCGTCGCCGAACTCAACGGCCAGGAGCTCAAGTTGGCGAAGTTTCAGGGCGTCTTCCCCTGGAACCACCACGAGCGGGAGGACGAACTCTTCCTCGTCCACCGCGGCACCATGCAGATCGAGTTCCGCACCCACACCGTGACCCTCAATGCCGGTGAATGCTGCCTCGTGGCCAAGGGAGTCGAGCACCGCACCTTGGCCGAGACGGAGGCCCAAGTGCTGATCTTCGAGCCCGCGGCGACCCGGAATACGGGCAACGTAGCGGATCAAACTTTCACTGCACCGAACGGTGCGAAGATATAACGAGTGAGGCCAAGCGATGGGGTCAGGTCGTTACATATAACACTTCCTGCTTCCCCCTCATTTGCCGAGGGTAGGCTGCTGCGGCTCAGAAGTGGAACGTGGCCTCGACCCAGTAGGCGCGGGGGGCGCCGGGGGTGCCGTGGAAGGTGCCGGGAGTGATGGCGCTGTAATAGTCCTCGTCGGTCAGGTTGCTGCCGGCGATGCCGATGCGGTAGCGGTCGGTGGCGTAGCCGAGCTTGGCGGCGACGAGGGTGTAGCTGCCCTGGGCAAAGAAGTCGTCCTCGGCCTCGGTGTAGTAGGTCTTGCCGAGGTTGGCGACGCGCAGGCCGGCGTAGAAGCCGCTGGCCGAGGTGTAGTCGGCGCGGAAGCTCAGGTCGTGCGCGGGCACGAAGGGCACCTGGTTGCCGTCGAAGACCTGGTTGGTGTAGGGGTCGACGAAGTCCTCCAGCGTGGTGTCGGTGAGGCCGGCGGAGGCGGCGAGGCGAAGGCCCTCGAGCGGGTGCCAGTTGAGCTCGAGTTCGCCGCCGCGGGACTGCGCGCGGCGGGCGTTGACCACGAGGTAGTCGTCGGCGGTGGCGCCGGTGGCGAAGGAGCGCTCGATCTGGTAGTTGTCGATGTCATACGCGTAGCCGCGCAGCACGACCGAGTAGCGGCCGTCGGCGGTGGCGTGGGCGATGCCACCCTCGTAGGCGCGGGTGCGCTCGTCGTCGTAGGGGGCGAGGGCCGCGTTGCCAGTGAAGGCGGAGAAGCCGCCGGGCTTGTGGCCCTGGGAGAAGTTGGCGAAGAGGGTGGTGCCGGCGTCGAGGGTGTAGCGCAGGTTGAGGTGCGGCAGCACGGCGTCGGACGCATGGGTGGCGGGCGTGACCTGCGGCACCGGGATGATCTCGGTGCGGACGGAGCGCATGTCGGTGTCGACGACGCGCAGGCCGACGGTGGCCTCGAGGCGGTCGATGGGCTCGAAGGTGGTTTCGCCGAAGAGGGTGAACTCGCGGGTATCGAACTGGTAGCGTGACTCCTCGAAGGTGAAGCCGCCGAAGTCGCGGGTGAACGAGCCGTTGGTGCGGCCGTCGTTGAAGAACAGGCCGAGGCGCCAGGCGGTGTCGCTGACGTCGGAGTCGGAGGTGAAGATAATCTCCTCGCTGAGGTTGCGTTGCAGGAGGGTGGAGCCGTTGCCGAGCTCGGCGAAGCCGAAGTCGAGGGTGTTGAAGTAGGGGCCCATGTCCCAGCGCGAGTAGCCGGTGGTGGCGGTGAGCCGGCCGACGTTGCTGGTGTAGGCGGCGGTGAGGGCGGCGTTGAGGGTGTCGAGCTCGGTCACGCCCTCGGCGGAGCGGCTGACGGTGTGGAACGGGCCGCCGAGCGGCACGAAGGCCTGGGCGCCGTCGCGGGCCTGCAGGGCGTTGAGTAGGAAGGTGAGCTCGAGGCGCTCGGTGGCGTCGACGCGGACACGTGCAAGGGCGCTGCGGGTTTCGGACGGATCGACGTCCTGGTTGAGCGTGGTGTTGCGCACGTAGCCGTCGCGTTCGCGATAGGTGGCGGCGACGAACGCATCGGCCGCCTGGCCGGCAGGGGTGGCCACGGTGGCGGTGCCGGCGATCAGGCCGTGGTCGCCGACGGCGACGGTCAGCGAGGAGGTGGTGCGGTCGGCGACCGGCGGGGTGGAGAGGAGGAGGATGCCGCCGGGGCCGCTGCGGCCGAAGCGGGTGCCGGCTCCGGGACCGCGCAGGAGTTCGGCCTGGGCGAAGCCGGTGAGGTCGGACGGGAAGGTGAAGGTGCTGCCGAGGGGCAGGTCGTCGAGGTAGATGGTGATGGCCGGGGCGCCGAAGATGGGCGTGTTGGTGAGACCGCGGATGGAGTAGGTGTCGGTGAAGGAGCGACCCTGGTTGTTGCCCACGGTGAAGCCGGCGAACTCGTTGGCCAGCTGCGGCAGGGCGAACTCGACCGGGGCGTTGTCGCCGGCGGTGTCGAGCGGGAGGACGGTGGTGGGGCTCGCCGTGGTGGTGGTCAGTCGGGTGGCGAGCACCTCGACGGGAGCGCCCTGGACGACGGGGGAGGGGGCGGTCTGGGCGAGGGCAACGGTGGCGGCGGCGCCGGCGAGGGTCGGGGCGGTGACGCGCAGGAGGGTTTTGAACAGGTCTGGCATGGCGGAGAGAGAGGGTGCGGCGTGGGGGAGGAAAGAACGTTACGGGTTGGCGGTCAGGTGCAACCCGGAAGCGGCTTCTGCCAGTGGCTTGCGGAGTGATCGTTACGCGAGGAAAGGGCGGGGATTTTTGCTTCGCCACCGCCGGGATCGATGGTCTGCGTGGTCGGGTGGCAATAATCCGATTTGCTGTCCCGGAATGCGTGGGAAACCCGGTGGGTTGCTGCCGGAGGAGGCGGAAAGCGGCGTCCGCATGAATCCGCGGGCGAAACCGGCCTCCGGGGGGACAACCGGTTGGTTTGCGTGGGGCGGGGCATTGATCGCGCTGGCGGGCCATCTGGAGCTGATCCGGCGCTTTGGCACGGTGCTGCCGTATCGCGACCCGTGGCAGATCATCGGCTGGGACCTGCTGGGCCCGTGGGTGGATGGAACCCTGAGTCCGGCCGCGTTCTGGGTGCCGGTGAACGACCACTGGCCGGTGCTGACCCGACTGCTCGAATTTGGCCTCATTCTGCTCAACGGGCAGTGGAACAACCTGGTCGAGGTCGTGATCAACGCGGCCCTGCTGGTTTTTGGGCTGGGTCTGTTTTTAAAAACCGCCCTGACGGAAGTCAGGGCCGGGGCCCGGTTCGGGTTGGCGCTGCTGGCCGGTTTCATCTTCGCGCTGCCGATCACCTGGGAGAACACACTGTGGGGCATCCAATCGCTGCCGTATTGGCAGATCCTGCTGACCCTGGTGTATTTCCACGCGCTGGTGCATGTGCGGCGGTTTGACCGGTGGTGGTGGACGGCGTTGGTGGCCGGTGGACTGGTGTTGCTCTCGCAGCGCTCGGCCATGATCGCGCAGGTCGCCGCCCTGCCCCTGCTGGGATGGCGGATCGTGTGCCGGGACGGAGATCGGCGCGCCCTGGTGGCGGCGGGAGTGGTGGCGGTGTTGTTGCTGGCGGCGTTCGGGCTGTTTTTCCCGGCCCTCGAGGCGACGGCAGTACTGCGGGCGGATTCCTGGCCGATCGCCATCGAGGTGGGGTTGCGGCAACTCGCCTGGCCCACCGGCCACCCGGCCTGGGCATTCGTGATCTGGGGGCCCTGGGGACTGTTGGCGGTTGAGGCGGCCTGGCGGCGACGGTGGGATGCGGGGGTGGCGATCCTGCTGGTCACCGGCCTGTGGGTGGGGGGGCAGGCGGCGGCGATTGCTTACGGGCGGGGTGTCACCGCGATCGGCTATGTTTCACGTTACGGCGACTTGCTTGCGCTCGGGGTCGTGGTGAATGCGGCCTGCTGGGTGCGGGTGTGGCAGGCGCACGCGGATTGGCGACGCTGGCGGCCGGGACTGCTCCTGCTGGGCCTCCTGATGACCGTGGTGCTCGCCAAGGGGCTCTGGTGGGAAACCATGCACAGCCACACCTATTACAAACTGTCGCGGAGATCGGCGGAGAACGCGGCCAATCTGCAACGGGTGGAGGACTATGTCGCCACGCGTGACCCGGCGGTGCTTTCCCTGGAACGGGGCGGGGCGCTGCTGTTCTCCTATCCGCCCATGGTTCAGGCGCTGCTGGACCGGGAAGGGTTCCGGGCCCTGTTGCCGCCGGAAACGGGGGTTCCGGAAGCCCGGCCCGATCATGGCCGGCTGGGTTTCCTGCCGAAGGTCCTGCTGGCCTGGCCGACGGGGTTTGCCGTGGCGGGCCTGCTGGCGCTGGGGGTGGGCCTGGTGAAGGGGCGAGCCCGGTCGGTCCCGGATGAACCGCCGAGGGAAACGCGCGGGCCCGGTTGGTCGGCGGGCGGCGCGGCGTGGGCGGCGGCGGGAGCGGCCGTGGTGGTCAGCGGACTCGTGTTCTGCTGGCCGGCGCCGTTCCATTTCAACACATCGCACCGGCTGAGCGCGGCGCTGGCGGATGGCGGGGCGTCCGCCACCCTGATCGATGACCTGAATTTTGCGCTCGTGAGTGAGCACGTGGCGGATCCGAGTGCCATGCCGGGGGCTGTGCTGGCGTTGCCGGAATCATGGCGCGGGCTGGCTTACGGCACCTTCATGGACGGCTACGCGACCCGTGGCATCTTTGCCAGTCGTCCCTTTGTCATCGAGGCGGATTGGCTGGCGGTGCTGTTTACCGGCTATCCTTGTGCGGCGGGCAATGCCCTGCGCTGGAAACTGGACCCGCCGGATGGAGGTGAGTCCGTGTGGCTGGCCTATCAAGGCTCCAATCCGGTGGTCGAATGGGCCAGCTGGTCGGAAAACGTCGCGGCCTACCGCGGGTGGCAGGCCTCCCTGTACCTGTATGATGGGCGGGATGATCCCGAAGGCTGGCTGGGGGTGATGCCGCCCGCCATGACGGATCGCTCGACGTGGTCCGAGGATTTGCTGGCGCGACTCAGAATCGAGCAGGCCGGGGCGTCGCATCGCACCCTGGCGGTACTGGCGACGATGCTGTGGCTCCTGGCGTTGGGGTTCGGGGTGCGAGCGGTCGGGCTGGCCCGCCGGTCACCGGGCCCGGCTGCTTGCCCATGAAAAAGGCCCGCCGAAAGGCGGGCCTTGGCGATGGAAGCAATGCGCTCGCTCAGAACTCGTAGCTGTCGAGCTGGCGCTGGACGCGGACCTTGGCGAGTTTGGCGAAGGCGGGCAGGCCGTTGTCGTGCGGGACGGTGGTCTCGCCCTGGACGAGTGGGGTGGCGTAGCGGACGAACTGATAGTTCATGCTGATGCCGTCCTCGTTGATCCATTCCTTGGGGAGCTTCTTCACACCGTTGGCGATGTCGTGCAACGGGGCCAGGCCGGTCTCGCAGGTGTATTGGTCGGCGTCGCCGCGCAGGAGGGTGACCATCTTGTCGGTCTCACCGGCGATGGCGGCCTTCACGGCGGCTTCGCCCGCAAGGTAGGCCTCGTCGGCGTCGGCGGCGGAACCGTTGGTGGCGGCGGCGCGCTGGGCGATGCCGAGCTTGGCGGTGCGGGCCTTGACGCCGGGGAGGTTGGCCTCGACGAGGGACTGCAGGAAGTCGGCGGCGCCGCCCAGCTGGGCGTGGCCGAAGGCGTCGGTGGCCTCGGCCGCGGCGACGTAGTTGCCGTCGGCGTCGACCAGGCCTTCACCCACGACGACGAGGCAGTACTTGTCACGCTTCAGGGTGCGCTGCACGTCGGCGATGAACTTCTCGGCGGAGAAGGCGACCTCGGGCAGGAGAATGATGTGAGGCGGGTCGTGCGGGTGGTCGCGGCGCTTGGCGAGCGAGGCACCGGCGGCGATCCAGCCGGCGTTGCGGCCCATGACCTCAAGGATGGAGACGAGGTCGCCCTGGCCCATGGCCTCGTGGTCGCAGGCCATCTGGCGGACGGTGGTGGCGACGTGCTTGATGACGGAGCCGTAGCCCGGGCAGTGGTCGGTGGTGGGCAGGTCGTTGTCGATGGTCTTCGGGATGCCGATGACGCGCAGCTCGTAGCCCTGTTCCTGGGCGAGCTTGGAAATCTTGTCGGCGGTGTCCTGGGAGTCGTTACCGCCGGCGTAGAAGAAGTAGCGGATGTTCTGCGCCTTGAAGACCTCGAGCACGCGCTCGAAATCGGCCTGCTTCTTGAGCTTGTAGCGGCAGGTGCCGAGGGCGGCGCCGGGCGTGTAGCGCAGGCCGCGGATGGTCTGCTGCGATTCCGATGCGAGGTCGATGAAGTCCTCGTTGAGGATGCCCAGGACCCCGTTGAGCGTGCCGTAGATCTCCTCGATACAATCGTGATTCAGCGCTTCGGCGATGACGCCGGCGACGCTGGCATTGATGACGGCGGTGGGGCCTCCGGATTGGCCCACCAGGACGTTGCCTACTAGTTCTTCTGCCATGGTGTGTGAGGGAAAGATCGGGAAAGGAGTTTCGAGTGAGAACGGCCAAACTGGCCTGCCGGGAGTTCCCGTGGCAAATGTAAATTTGGACGGGGTGCGCTCGGGCCGGTTTCCGCCGAGGGGTGATGCGCGGTTGGCGGCGATCAGCGCGGCACCGCCAAGGTTCGGCTCAATTCGGCCAGCTCCGGGGCCATCGGCCCGTCGGCCCCGCGTGCCTGCGCCCGGTCCACCACCGCGGCAGCAGCGGCGAGGTCGCCGGCTGCCTGATGGAAACGCGCCAGTTGCCAGGCGAGTTCCGCGCTGCGGCGGAAGGCATCGACGCCACTTTGCAGAATCGCCAGGTCAGTGGCGCTGGGGGGCTGCTCCCGCCACTGCCAGATCTTCATGTAAGTCCGATATACATCGATCATCTGCGGTGAGCGCTGGCGGGCCTGGTCGAGCAGGGCCGGAAGCGAGCAGGTCACAGTTCAGGGGCGACTGAGAATCCTGCTGCCGATATGATCAGGTTATAAGGCTTGCAACGCGCGCTACAGCAGCTTGCCGGCCTTCACCGCCGCGGCGCCCTTGACCTTGCGGGCGGTGGCGCGGGCGGTGGTCACGAAGGTGTCGACCTGGGCGGGCGCGGCGCCGACGAAGGCGGACGTGTCGCGCAGCAGATTGACAAGGGTGGCCTCTTTTAGGCCGAGGCGGGTGTCGGCGGCGAGGCGCTGCAGGAGGCCGGGTTCGTGGCCCTCGCGGATCGCGGCGGCGGCGGCGAGGGCGTGCTCCTTGATGGCGGCGTGGGCGGTCTCGCGACCGGCGCCGGCCTTGACCGCAGCCATGAGGATGGTGGTCGTGGCGAGGAAGGGCAGGTTGCGGGCGGACTCAGCGGCGATGACCTTCGGGAACACGGTGACCTGGTCGAGCACGTTGAGGAACGTTTCGAGCAGACCGTCGATGGCGTAGAAGGCGTCCGGTAGCGCCACGCGGCGCACGACCGAGCAGGACACGTCGCCCTCGTTCCACTGGTCGCCGGCGAGGGCGGCGGTCATGGTGACGTGGCCGGACAGGATGGTGGAGAAGCCGCAGATGCGCTCGCAGTTGCGGGCGTTCATCTTGTGCGGCATGGCCGACGAGCCGACCTGGCCCTTCTGGAAACCCTCGGTGAGCAGGCCCTGGCCGGCCATGAGGCGCAGGGTGGTGGCAAAGCTGGCCGCGGCGGCGCCGACCTGGTGCAGGGCGGACACGACCTCGAAGTCCAAGGAACGCGGATACACCTGGCCGACGGCGTTGAAGGCGCGGCTGAACCCGAGGTGCTTGAGCACGCGGGCTTCGAGGCGGGCGACTTTCTTCGCGTCGCCCCCAAGCAGGGTGAATTGGTCGAGCTGGGTGCCGACGGCGCCCTTGAGGCCGCGGGCGGGATAGCGGGCGGTGAGCTCGTCCAGCCGGGTGAAGGCGGCGAGCAGTTCCTCGCCGGCGTTGGCGAAGCGCTTGCCGAGCGTGGTCGGCTGGGCCGGCACGTTGTGGGTGCGGCCGGTGAGGAGCAGATTGCGGTATTGCTTGGCGCGCTGGGCCAGGCGCAGCAGGGCGGCGGCGGTCTTCTGGCGGACGACGGCGAGCGAGCGCAGCACCTGGAGCTGTTCGACGTTCTCGGTCAGGTCGCGCGAGGTGAGGCCGAGGTGGATCGATTCGCGGCCGGCGAGCCCGTTGAACTCCTCGATGCGGGCCTTCACATCGTGGAGGGTGACGCGTTCGCGGGCGTCGATGCTGGCGAGATCGATGCGGTCTTTGACCTTCTCGTAGTCGGCGATGGCGGCGGCCGGGATGGCAACCCCGAGGTCGCGCTGGGCCTTCATCACTGCAATCCAGTAATCACGTTCGAGCCCGACGCGGCCGGTAGGCGACCAGATGGCCTTGATCGCCGGCGAGGCGTAGCGCTCGGCGAGGACGTTGGTGATGGGCGACGGAGGAGACGACTTCGGCATGGGTGGACCGGGGAGCGTGAAGCCCGGCCCGGCCGGCTGCCAACGGCAAAAAGTGGTGAGAGGACGAGGGATGCCCATGCGTGGTGCGGAACACCGGCAACTGGGTTGGGTCCGTTGTTGCCAGTCGGACGCCGTCGGCGTCAGGTGAAAACCCCCATGCCTGCAACTGCTCCCTACCTCCGTCAGCGCCGTCGCAGGATGAGGCTATTGGTCATCGTGTTGCTGGTGCTCGCCGGGTTGTCGTGGTGGGCGCGGCAGTGGGAGTCGGAGGCGCCGGCAGCGTCGGGGGATATCGAAGCAGCGCGAGAGGCCGAACTGGATTTGGCGGAGGGGTCCGCCGACCCGCCGGCGCCTCCGGTTGCGGATCAAGCTCCGGCGCCGCCCGAGTCGAGGCGCTTGCTGACCCTGGTCGGGGCTCCGGCCAACGCTGCGGCCATCGAAGCCTCGGTGGGGGCGCCGACGCGAGAGACGCGCTATGCCCGACTGGCCCCGGCCGTCGTGGCCGGCAAGTCGGCGGTATTCTGGGAGCCGGCCGGCAGCCGGTTCACAATGGCGACACCGGAGGGTGACCCCCTTGAGATCGAATTGGCATCGACCCGGGCCAACGGGCCGGATCGGTGGGTCAGCCACGGTCGCGTGGTGGGGTTCCCGGACTCCCGGGCGTGGTTGGCGGTCAATCGCGGTCAGTTAGTCGCGTCGATTGAGGGCATGCCCGGCGGCGAGATCACGGTGCAATCGGTTGGTGACCTGGGTGACGACGATCTCGTGCAGCTCTACCGCGTCGCCCATGACCTGGTGGGTGAATGCGGGGCCGGGCCGCAGCAAGCGGTCAATGCCGAGGCGTGGACGGGGAGCCTCACCGCCGCCGCCGGCGCGCGGCTGGCGGCGGACGAACCGTTGGTCAGCGGGCAGGCGGTGGTTGATCTGCTCATGGCCTACACGACGGCGGCCAAAGACCGGGTGGGCGGGGCCGACGTGATGGGGGCGCAGATCGATCTGGGGATCGCCAAGCTGAATGACGATTTTGCCAACAGTGGCATCACCGCGCGTATCCGTCTGGCGGGCACGTCGGAACTGGACTATCCCGACGACAACCTGGCGGGCACCTCGGGCTGGCAGTCGACCACGCTGGAGCGGCTCTACCGGGTGACGGATGGTTACCTCGATGAGATCCATGCCGAACGCGATGCGGTGGGGGCCGACTTGGTTTGTCTCCTGTTGCGCCGGCCCGACACCGGCAGCAACGGCATCGCCTACATCATGGAAGACCCCGGCCTGTTCACCGAGCCGTTCTTCGCCTTTGCCGTGGTGCAGAGTTCGCTGGTCAGCAGTTCGGTGGTGTTGACGCACGAGATCGGTCACCTGCTCGGTTGTGCCCACGCCCACGGCGATCCGGGGGCCACCGGCACCAAGGACGGGGCCTACGCCTACAGCTACGGTTACAAATGGACCGCGGTGGACAACCGGGGGGAGACCCTGCCGCTGCGTTCGATCATGGCCTACGCGCCGGGGCAGCGCATCCCGTATTTCTCCAGCCCGAACCTGCGGCCGGCGAGTCTGGTGCTGAGTGACGGCACGCATGCCTTCGTCGATCCACCGGCCACCGGCATCGCCGCGGGGGCGGTCAACGCGGCCGACAACGCCCGCACGATTGAGGAGACCGCGTTTCAGGTGGCCAATTTCCGGTTGTCGCCGACGCGTTCGGCCGCCGGCCGGATGGTGAATGTGTCGACCCGGTCGTTCGTCGGCAGCGGCGACCAGGCGCTGACCGGAGGCTTCGTGGTGAGCGGTGCCGGCACGAAGCGCGTGCTGGTGCGGGCGGCGGGGCCGGCGCTGGCCGCGGCGCCCTTTCACGTGCCGGACACGTTGAGTGATGCGTTTCTCGAAGTGGTGCAGTTGGGCGGTTCGCTCGTGGCGGCGAACAACGACTGGGAGCTGCCCGCGACCAACGGCGTGGCGGTGGCGACCACCGGGCAGGCGGTCGGCGCGTTTCCGTTTTTCGCCGGAGGGCGGGACGCCGCCCTGGTGGCGGACCTCGAGCCCGGGGCCTACACCGCCGTCGTGAGCGGAGTGGCCGGCGCGACGGGCAACGCCCTGGTCGAGGCCTACGAGGTGTCGTCGACCGGCAACACGCGGATGCTCAATCTATCGACGCGCGCCTACGCGACCACCGCCAACCCGATCGTGGCCGGCTTCGTGGTGGAGCGCGATCCGGCCGCCCCGGATAAGCGCAAAACGATGTTCATCCGCGTGCGCGGACCGTCCCTGGTGGATTTTGGTTTGGCGGATGGCGCGGTCATGCCGGACCCGGCCATGGAGATCTACGCCGCCGACGCCCAGCTGGTGTTGCTCAATGACGATTGGGATCCGCCCACGGCCGACCTCGACGGTACGGCGGTCGATTTTGTGCCGCTCCTCCATCGCGGGGAGGTCGACCAGCTTTCCGAGCAGGCGGTGTTCGAGGCGGCCAGTCGATTCGACGCCACGTTCTCCATGCGGCCGGTCGAGCCCGGCGTCGTGGTCGAAATGCCGCCCGGGCTCTACACCGTGATCGTGCGACCGTTCGAGGACCTGCCGCTTGAGCCGGCGGTGCCGGGCGTCGCCATCGTCGAGGTGTTCGAGCTGGTCGACTGACACACTTTGGGACGCGCCGTCCCGTCTTGGCGCGGACTGTCCCGGTGGTGTCACACCCCACCGGTCACGTTCCCTCTGATGACCGGTGGAACACCCCATGCAGGAAGGTGGACATGGACATGAACAAGCTCACCCAGATGTCGCGGCAGGCCGTTACCGACGCGCAGGCCGAGGCTCGCCGCCGCGGTCACCACGAGGTTGACTCGTGGCACCTGCTGCACGCGTTGCTGGGGCAGGAGGAGGGGATCGTGCCGGCGCTGGTCGAAAAGCTCGGCCTGACCACGAGCGCTTTCCAACTCGCCACCCAGCGCGAACTCGACCGACTGCCCACGATCAGCGGCAGCGTCGATGCGTCGAAGATCTACGTCACCGCGGCGGTCAACGACGCGCTGACCCGCGCCGAAAAGGAGGCCAAGTCACTCCAGGACGAATTCGTATCCACCGAGCACCTGTTCCTCGGCCTCGTCGAGGTCGCCAAGCCCGACGCCTTCGCGAAGGTCGTGAAGTCCTTCGGTCTCGACCGCGGCCGCGTGCTGACCGCCCTCAAGGAACTGCGCGGTGCCCAGCGCGTGACGACCGACAATCCGGAAGCGACCTACAACGCGCTGCAGAAGTACGGCACCGACCTCGTTGCCCTCGCCAAGGCCGGCAAGATGGACCCGGTCATCGGCCGCGACGACGAGATCCGCCGCGCCGTCCGCATCCTTTCCCGCAAGACCAAGAACAACCCCGTCCTCATCGGTGAACCCGGCGTGGGCAAGACCGCCATCGTCGAGGGCCTCGCCCAGCGCATCGTGCGCGGAGACGTGCCGGAGGGGCTCAAGGACAAGACCCTGTTCTCCCTCGACATGGGCGCGCTCATTGCCGGGGCGAAGTACCGCGGTGAGTTCGAGGAACGCCTCAAGGCCGTGCTGGCCGAGATCAAGCAGAGCGAGGGTCGCATCATTCTCTTCATCGACGAGCTCCACACCATCGTCGGCGCCGGCAAGACCGAGGGTGCGATGGACGCGGGCAACCTGCTCAAGCCCATGCTTGCCCGCGGTGAACTGCACTGCATCGGCGCGACCACCCTCGACGAATACCGCAAGCACATCGAAAAGGACGCCGCGCTGGAACGCCGCTTCCAGCCCGTGATCGTGCAACCGCCGTCCGTGGAGGACGCGATCTCGATCCTGCGCGGCCTGCGCGAGCGCTTCGAGCTGCACCATGGCGTGAGTATCCAGGACGGCGCGCTGGTCGCCGCCGCGACGTTGTCCGACCGCTACATTTCCGACCGCTTCCTGCCGGACAAGGCCATCGATCTGATCGACGAGGCCTGCGCCATGATCCGCACCGAGATGGACTCGATGCCGCAGGAGCTCGACGCCCTCAGCCGGCGCACGCTGCAACTCGAGATCGAGGAAGCCGCGCTCAAGAAGGAAAAGGACGACGCCTCCAAGCAGCGGCTCAAGGCCCTGCAGAGCGAGCTGGCCGACACGCGTTCGTCAGCCGCCGCGCTGCGCGCCAAGTGGGACAAGGAAAAGGCGTCGATCAACAAGGTTCGCGCCACCCGCGAAAAGCTCGAAACCGTGCGCCGCGAGATGGAGCAGGCCGAGCGCGCCTACGATTTGAACAAGCTGGCCGAACTGCGCCACGGCAAGCTGCCCCAGCTCGAAGCCGAGCTGAAGCAACTCGAAGCCTCGGCGGCCAAGACCGAACTCTTCAAGGAGGAGGTTTCCGACGAGGAGGTCGCCGAGATCGTGGCCAAGTGGAGCGGCATCCCCGTCACGCGCCTGGTCGAGGGCGAAAAGGAGAAACTCCTGCGCCTCGACGAGACGCTGCACGAGCGCGTCATCGGTCAGGACGAGGCCGTCACGCTCGCCAGCGAAGCCATCCTGCGCGCCCGCGCCGGCATCAAGGATCCGCGCCGCCCGGTCGGTTCATTCCTCTTCCTCGGCCCGACGGGCGTGGGCAAGACCGAGCTGGCGAAGACGCTGGCCGAGACCTTGTTCGATTCCGAGGCCGCCATGATCCGCATCGACATGTCGGAATACATGGAGAAGCACAGCGTTGCCCGCCTCATCGGCGCGCCCCCCGGCTACGTCGGTTATGATGAGGGCGGCCAGCTCACCGAGGCCGTGCGCCGCAAGCCCTACGCCGTGGTGCTGTTCGACGAAATCGAAAAGGCCCACCCGGATGTCTTCAACGTGCTCCTGCAGGTGCTCGACGATGGCCGGATCACCGACAGCCAGGGTCGCACGATCGATTTCAAGAACACGATCATCATCATGACCTCCAACCTCGGCAGCCGCTTCCTGCTGGACGGCGTGACCGGGAACGCGATTCCGGAGAGCGTGCGCGAGAGTGTCATGGCCGAGCTGCGCAAGGCCTTCCGGCCGGAGTTCCTGAACCGGATTGACGAGACGATCCTGTTCAAGCCGCTCGCGCTGGAGGAGATCACGAAGATCGTCGACCTGCTGCTGGCCGACCTCAACCGCCGCCTGGCCGACCGCCGGGTCACGGTGGAGCTCGACGCCAAGGCGAAGGAGTGGGCCGCCGAGAAAGGCTACGACCCGGTCTTCGGGGCGCGGCCGCTCAAACGCTTCCTGCAACGCCAGCTTGAGACGCGCCTCGCGCGCGGCCTCGTGGCCGGCGAGATCGCCGAGGGCGAAGCGGTGCACTTCACCGTCGAGCGCGACGCCCTCGTGCAGGTCGGCGCGGCAGTGGCGACGTAAGGGCCGTGCCCATGCTGGTAGGCCATGCCACGGTGCGATGTGGCATCGGCCTTCCAGTCGGAGGCGATGAAGCCCTACGCCGCGGCGCGGAGCAGCGCCTCGATGCGGGCAGGCGTCAGGTCGCCGTGTTCGCCGAGGGGCACGACGCCCCGCTTGGCGAGACGTTCGGCCACGACCGGCGCGACGTCGGCGGGCACATCGTAGTCGGCCAGACGGGTCTTGATGCCGATCGATTCGTAGAATCCGCGGGTCTGGGCGATGGCGGCGGCGATGCGCTCGTCCTCGCTACCGGTGGTGAGGTCCCAGACGCGGGCGGCGTATTGGAGCAGCTTGGCGCGCTTGGTGCCGGTTTGGGCGGTGAGCAGGCTGGGCATGACGATGGCCAGGGTGCGGGCGTGGTCGATGCCGTGCAGGGCGGTCAGTTCGTGGCCGATGGTGTGGGTGGCCCAATCCTGGGGCACCCCGACGCCGATCACGCCGTTGAGCGCACAGGTGGCGGCCCAGACCAGGTTGGCGCGCAGGTCGTAGTCGGTCGGACGGGCGATGGTGGCGGGGCCGACCTCGATGAGGGTTTTCAGCACGGACTCGGCGAAGCGGTCCTGCACGGCGGCGTTGGCGGGGTAGGTCAGGTATTGCTCGATGACGTGGCAGAACGCGTCGCCGATGCCGTTGGCGATCTGGCGCGGCGGCAGGGTGAAGGTGGTCTCGGGGTCGAGCACCGAGAAGACCGGGTAGACGAGGGGGCTGATGAAGTGCAGTTTTTCCCCGATGGCGCGGCGGCTGATGACGGAGGCGCCGTTGGCTTCGGAGCCGGTGGCGGGGAGGGTGAGCACGGTGCCAAGCGGGAGCGCCGCGGTGACGGAGGCACCGTTGTCGACCAGGATCTGCCACGGATCGCCGTCGTAGTTGACGGCGGCACAGACGAATTTGGCGCCGTCGAGCACGGAGCCGCCGCCGACGGCGAGGACCCAGTTCACGCCCTCGCGGCGGCACAGCTCGACCGCGGGCATGAGGGTATCGAAGTCCGGGTTGGCCTCCACGCCCCAGTGCTCGACCACGGAGCGGCCGTCGAGGGCGGCGATGACCTGGTCGTAAACGCCGTTGGTCTTGATGGAACCGCCGCCGGCGAGCAGCAGGACCTTGGCATCGGCGGGCAGTTCAGCGGCGATCTGGGCGATCTGGCCGCGGCCGAAGTGAATGCGGGTGGGATTGTGGAAGCTGAAGTTGTCCATGGAGGTGGTGAAGGTGAGTCCACCGGTCGCTGCCTGCAAGCGACCCCCTGGATAATTGTTCAACGCTCGGGCGGTGGCCATCGCCGCCTTATGCTGGCGCCCACTTGTAACCTATTGGGTTACAAGTGGGCGCAGGCGGGTGACGTTGCCGGCCGGGTTGCGGCTTGCCGGGAAGCCGGGGGGCGGGCTTTGCTGCGGCCATGCTGAAAGCCACTTCCGTCAAAGACGCGCTGCGCGCCACCGAGCCGGCCGGGGAGATCCTGGTGCAGGGCTGGGTGCGGACGCGCCGCGATGCCAAGGCGTTCTCCTTCATTGAACTCAACGACGGCTCCTGCCTGAAGAATCTGCAGGTCATTGCTGACGTCGCGTTGCCCGAATACGAGGCGGTCGTTACCAAGCTCACCACCGGTGCGGCGGTGTCGGTGTGCGGTGAGCTGGTGGCGTCCAAGGGCGGCGGCCAGGCCTGGGAGGTGAAGGCGGCGACCGTCGAGTTGGTCGGCGCGGCCGACGCGACGTATCCGCTGCAGAAGAAGGGGCACTCGATGGAGTTTCTGCGCGAAATCGCCCACCTGCGGCCGCGCGCGAACCTGTTCGGGGCGGTCTTCCGGGTGCGCAGCCGGCTGGCTTACGCGGTGCACCAGTTTTTCCAGGAGCGCGGCTTCGTCCATGTCCACACGCCGATCATCACCGGCAGCGATTGCGAGGGTGCGGGCGAGTTGTTTCGCGTCTCCACGCTCGATCCGAAGGCGCCGCCGACGACCCCGGATGGCGCGGTTGACTACGAACAGGACTTCTTTGCGCGGCCGACCTACCTGACGGTGTCGGGTCAGCTGGAGGCGGAAGTCTTCGCGTGTGCGCTGGGCAACGTCTACACCTTCGGGCCGACCTTTCGGGCGGAAAACTCCAACACTTCACGCCACGCCAGCGAGTTCTGGATGATCGAACCCGAGATGGCGTTCACCGATCTGACCGGCAACATGGACCTGGCGGAGGCGTTCGTGAAGCACCTCATCCGTGACGTGCGCGAGCACTGCGCGGACGACCTGGAGATCTTCGGCAAGTTTGTCGACAAGGGCCTGTCGGCGCGGCTCGACTTTGTGCTGGAGCGGCCGTTCCAACGGGTGAGTTACACCGAGGCGATGGAGATTCTCACCGCGAGCGGGCGCACCTGGGAGCACCCGGTGGCGTGGGGCGACAACCTGCAGTCGGAGCACGAGCGTTTCCTTGCGGAGGAGCACTTCAAGTGTCCGGTCACGGTCTACAATTACCCGAAGGAAATTAAGCCCTTCTACATGCGGTTGAACGACGATGGGAAGACGGTCACCGCCATGGACGTGCTGGTCCCGGGCATTGGCGAAATCGTCGGCGGCAGCCAGCGCGAGGAACGGCTCGACGTCCTGGAGGCCAACATGGAGCGGCACGGCCTGAGCAAGGACGACTACCGTTGGTATCTGGACCTGCGCCGCTACGGGTCGGTGCCGCACAGCGGCTTCGGGCTCGGGTTTGAGCGCATGCTCATGTTCGTGACCGGCATGACCAACATCCGCGACGTGATACCGTTCGCCCGCACGCCGGGGCACGCGGAGTTTTGAGGCCCCGCGGCCGGCGCCGGTGGGGTTATTCCACCGGTGCTGACGTGTTCTGCAGGTAGCGGACGTATTCGGAATCGGGGCCGAGCATGATCGTGGTCGTGGGGCCGAGGGACTTGCTGTAGCTCTCCAAGGTGCGGAAGAAGGCGTAGAACTCCGGATCGGCGCCGAAGGCCTCGTTGTAGATGCGGGTGGCCTCGGCATCGGCTTCGCCGCGGATGATCTCGGCCTGGCGGCGGGCTTCGGACTCAACCTGGGCCAGCAGGCGCTGGGTGCCACCGTCGATTTCGGCGGCGCGACCCTGGCCCTCGGATCGGAATTGCTCGGCGATGCGCTGGCGCTCGGCGATCATGCGTTCAAAGACCCTTTGCTCTACCGCCTCGACATAGTCGATGCGCTTGATGCGAATATCGACCAATTCGATGCCGTATTCCGGCATCTGCTTCTGGGCTTTTTCGAGAATGGAATGCACGAGCTCCTCGCGGCCGGTGGCCACCTGCTGGAGCAGGATTTCCTCGTCGGTTTCGGCGGCCTGGGCGCGGGCCAGGTCCTCCGCGGAAACCTCCCAGTCCTTGGAGCGCACGATCTCGACCAGGTCGGTGGCCGAGATGTGGTCGCGCACCACGGAATCGAGGATGTCGTTAAGACGGAGGGTGGCGCCACGCTCGTTCTGCACCCGTTGCAGGAAACGCAACGGGTCAGCAATGCGCCAGCGGGCGGTGGTGTCGACGGAGATGAACTGCTCGCCGCGGGTGGGGATTTGGTTCGGATCGCCATCCCAGGAGATGAGGCGTTTGTCGAAGCGGCGGACCTCCTGTACGAACGGCAGCTTGAAGTGCAGGCCGGGTTCGGTGATGGGGTCGCCTACGGGCGCGCCGAGTTGCACAACGATGGCCTGTTCGGCCTCGTCGAGGGTGTAGACGGAAGCCAACAGCACGACCGTGGCGGCGAGGGCCAGGATGAGTACGGTAGCGAGAGCGAATACAGAACGGTTCATTGCTGGCCTCCTTGTCGTGACGCGGCCGCCGCCCCGCTGGTGCGGGCGGCGGGCGGGTCGAGGTTGAGCAGAGGGAGCGGCGAGGAGGCGCCTTCCTGCATGATGTAGATGTTGCCGACGCCGGGCATGACCTGGTCGATCGTCTCCAGATATAGGCGGCGCCGGGTGATGGCGGGGGCGTTGCGGTATTCAGCCAGGATAGCGGAGAAGCGGTCGGCCTCACCGCGGGCGCGGTTGACGCGTTCGGCGCGGTAGCCCTCGGCCTCGGCCACGATTTGGAGGGCCTGGCCCTCGGCGCGCGGGATGACCTGGTTGCGGCGGGTCTCGGCCTCGTTGATGAGACGTTCGCGCTCCTGTTCGGCCTGGTTGACCTCGTTGAAGGCCGGTTTGACGCGTTCCGGCGGGGTCACGTCCTGCAGCTCGATGGTACTGATCTGCACGCCGAGTTCGAAGGTATCGAGAATTTCCTGTAACTCGAGGCGGGCGGCGGTGGCAACCTGGACGCGCTTTTCGGTCAGCACGTCGCTGCCCAGGCTGTTGCCTACGATGCGACGCATGACGGCTTCGGAGGTGTCGCGCAGGGTCTGCTGCGGGTCGCGGGCGCGGTGCAGGAAGAGGTTGGGGTCGCTGATGCGGAACTGGACGACCCATTCGACATCGATGACCTTGAGGTCGCCGGTCAGCATGAGCGACTCCTCGCGATGGACGCGGTCCTTGCGGTATTCGGTGCGTTGGCCGCCCCGGCCGCTGACGGAGCGGAAACCGAACTCCTCTTTAAGTACCCGGGCTGTGGGCACCGAATGGATGCGATCGATGCCGAACGGAATCTTGAAGTGGATGCCCGGTTCCTTGATCGCGATCACCCGGCCAAAGCGTTTCACGACGGCCTCCTCCTCGGGCTGGACAATGTAGTAACTGGTGTAGCCCGCGAAGACGAGCAGGGCGATGAGCAGCGCCCCCACGATGGCGCCGCCGTATTGTCGTAAGGGTTGCTGCAGTGAGCTGACACCCTCGTCGGGTGGATAGGGGGGATTCGGCATAAGGGACAGAGTATGCAGCAGAACGGTCCGGGCACGAAGGAATAAAGCCACCGGGCCGGGACGGGCGCGACGGGAGTTGCGCGAGGCGTTGAACCGTGCTTTCGCTGGTGGCGTGAGCCCCGACGATGCCTCCGATTCCACTGCGGCGACGCGGCTGCTGATGATCGATGACGATCGCAAGCTGTGCCGGCTGGTGACGGATTATCTGGAGCCCTTGGGATTCGCGGTCACGGCGGTGCACGACGGGCTTGCCGGGGTGGAGCGGGTCATTGAGGTCGAGGCCGCGTGGGACGCGGTCATCCTCGACGTGATGCTCCCCGGCATGGACGGGTTCGCCGTGTTGAAGCGCATCCGGCAGCACAGCGAGGTGCCGGTGCTGATGCTCACGGCGCGGGGGGACGAGATGGACCGGATCGTCGGTCTGGAGGTGGGGGCGGACGACTACCTGCCGAAGACCTTTTCGACCCGCGAGCTGCTGGCCCGGCTGCGGGCGGTGCTGCGGCGGGCTCAGCGCGTTGCGCCGCTGGCGGAGGCGCCGCAGGCTGAAGTGGTCGTCGGGCCGTTGCGGATCCGGCCGGAGGCGCGGGCCGCGGTGCTGGCCGATCAGCCCCTGGAGCTGACCCCGGTGGAATTCGACCTGTTGGTCAGCCTGGCGCGGGCCAAGGGGAGGGTGAAGACCCGTGAGGCGCTGCTCGACGAGGTGCGGGAGCGCAACTATGACGTGTTCGACCGCTCGATCGACGTGCACATCTCGGCGCTGCGGCGCAAACTGGGTGACGACGCGAAGGCGCCGCGCTTCATTCGTACGCTGCGTTCGGCCGGTTACATGATGATCGATCCCGCGGCCTGAGTGGGCGGGGGAATAATGTTAAGACCGGGTAAATGAACGCGCCGGAGGAGACGAATCGTGGCAGCATGCCGGTTTGTCGATGAAGACACGATTCCCCCTTTCGTTGAAATTCGGTTTGTGGCTCACCCTCAACCTGGTGGTGCTATTCGCGATTCTGGTGGGGTTTCTGATCGCGCAGGGCGGGCTCAGCGGCTGGCTGGCGCGGCCGATCGGCGACCGGATGCAGGTGATCGCGGATGCCCTGTCGGTCGAACTCAACACGACGGATGCGGGGGTGCGGGAGGACGTGATGGCGGATTACGCCGAACGCTACGGGCTGCGGATTTCGCTTTATGAGAACAACGGGCGACTCGTGGCGGGGGAGGAGCTCGATCCACCGGCCTCGGTGCGGGCCCGCATGGGACCGCCGGCGCGGGTGGGACGGCCGCCGCCGCCGGGCGGCGAGGAGGATGACCGGGGCCGGCGGGCACCACCGGGGCAGCGAGCCGGCGAGCGCATCTGGATGCGGGCCGGGGAGCCGACCCAATGGTGGGCGGGGGCGCGGCTGCCGCTGCATCTGGGGCAGGACCAACGACGGCCCGGCGTGGTGCTGGCGGTGTCGGACTCGACCCTGGCGTTCGGGGCATTGCTGGATCTGCGGCCGGTGGTGTGGACCGGGGTGACCGCGTTGGTGGTGTCGGTGCTCTTTTGGACCCCGTTGGTTGTCGGCATGACCCGATCGCTGCGCGCCATGATGCGGGCGACGGAGCGCATTGCCGAGGGCCGGTTTGAAACCCGGGTGGAAACGGTGCGGGGCGATGAGATCGGCCGGCTGGGCGAGAGCATCAACCAGATGGCGGAGCGTCTCGACGTCCTGGTGGCGGGGCAGAAAAAATTCCTGGCCGATGTGGCGCACGAGCTGGGTTCGCCGGTCGGTCGCCTGCAGGTGGGGACCAGCATTCTGGAGGCGCGGGTGCCCACCTATCTGCGTCTGGCGGTGACGGACGTGCGCGAGGAGGTGGAGCAGATGAGCGAGCTGTTGACCGAGTTGCTGGCCTTCACGCGGGCGGATCTGAGCACCCCGAACGCCCAGCTCGAGACGGTGGAACTGTCTGCCCTCGTGCGCGGCGTGGTGGCGCGGGAGGCGGCGGAGCGGGCGGTGGTCATTGAGGTGGACCCCGATCTGCGAGCGCAGGCGGAGCCGGCGTTGCTCAGCCGGGCCGTGGCCAATCTCGTACGCAACGCGGTGCGTCACGCGGGCGGAGAGGCGACCATTGCGGTGCGGGCGCGGGCCGCGGGCAACGGTCGCACGCAGCTGTGGGTGCAGGATGACGGCCCGGGTGTCCCGGCGGAGGCGCTGGCCCGGTTGGGGGAACCGTTTTACCGGCCCGATGCGGCCCGCACGCGCGAAGCGGGCGGCGTCGGCCTGGGCCTGTCGATCGTCCGGGCGGCGGTGCAGACCATGGGGGCGTCCGTGGATTTCAAGAACCGCTCACCCCACGGGTTCGAGGCGCGTATCACCCTGCGGTCAGCCTGATTTTACGCAGGCTTAATAAAACAGGGCTCCAGGCACATACGGGCCTTACATGCCCCGGTCATGCTGGCGGGGTCATGAAGCACAGAATCAAACCCGTCTTTTACGCCTACGTGGTCACGCCGATGATCGCGCTGGGGCTTTACACCGCGTCGGTTTCCCTCCTCCAAGCTGAACCCGCAGCGGGCGAAGCCGGCGATCATCCGGGGATGCGACCGCCGCACCCGGCCCTGGCGTTGCTCGATGCCAATGAGGACGGGGTGCTGTCCGCGCTGGAGATCGACGCCGCGCCGACGGTGCTGCGGATGTTCGACACCGACAACGACGGGGCCCTCACGCTCGAGGAACTGGAGTCGGCCCTGCCGCCGCCTCCGCGCATGGCGGGGGGCCGCGGCCCGGAAGGTCACGGTGGGCCCGGCGCTCAGGGTGGCCGCGGCGGTTTCAGCGGCATGCGCGGGGATGCACCACCGATGCCGCGGGGCTGATTTAGCCGGACTTTTTGGGCCGTCAGGTCCAGGCTGGGGCGCATGGCATCGCTGGTACATGAGCCCCTTCACTTTCAACGCCGCGGCGAGCCCGAGATGGTCGCCGCGGCGGCCGCGTTTTATCAAGCCCTGCGCACGCGGCGGACCGTGCGGGACTTTGCCCCGGATCCGGTGCCCCGGCCGGTGATCGAGAACTGTATCCGGGCCGCGGGCACGGCGCCGAACGGGGCCAACCTCCAGCCGTGGAAGTTCGTGGCGATCAGCGATCCGGATTTGAAGCGCCGGATTCGGGCGGCCGCCGAGCAGGAGGAGCAGGCGTTTTACGACGGGCGGGCGCCGGTGGCCTGGCGCCGGGTGCTGGCCCCGCTCGGCACGGGACCGCAGAAACCGTTTCTCGAAACCGCGCCGTGGCTGATCGCGATCTTTCAGGTGAACAGTGTCGACGGTCCGGACGGCAAACCGCAGCCGACCTACCACCCGAAGGAATCGGTGGGGATTGCGACGGGCTTTCTGATCGCGGCCCTGCACGCGGCCGGGGTGGCGACGCTCACGCACACGCCGAGCCCGATGGGTTTCCTTAACGAGCTGCTCCGCCGTCCGGCCAACGAGAAGCCGTTTTTGTTGCTGGTGGCTGGCTTTCCGGCTGAAGGTGCCCAGGTTCCCGCCATCACCAAGAAACCGCTCGAGAGCATCGCCACTTTCCTATGAACCGACTGACCGCATCGATTCGCCTGCTGACCGGATTGTTTCTCGCCGCGACCGTGGCCCGCGCCGAGTCGCCGGCGGAGTTCGACGCGCGGCTGGAGGCGGCGGTGCAGGACGAGGGCGTGACGATCGTCCACCTGTGGGCGACCTGGTGCCACAATTGCTGGCGCGAACACGACAACGACGGCTGGAAGAATTTCATCGCGGCCAACCCCGACGTGAAGGTGATTTTCGTATCGGTGTGGGGCAGCCGGGAGGACGACCACGCCGAGTTGTCGCGTTACGACATCGTGGATTTGCCCAACCTCGAGATCTGGCGGCATCCCAACCAGTCGCGGCGGGACAACGAACGCATGGTCTCGCTGCTGGGGCAGGAAGTGACGTGGATCCCGACAACGTGGGTGTACCGCAAGGGCACGCTGCGCTACGCGATCAACTACGGCGAGGTGCGCTTCCCCATG
>Ga0181601_10000910_pt1 | contig 24882 bp, 19 predicted proteins | sample 041ome_8_FD_133020 | JGI IMG/M metagenome (GOLD analysis project Ga0181601, IMG submission 133020) | Coastal salt marsh microbial communities from the Groves Creek Marsh, Skidaway Island, Georgia - 041407BS metaG (megahit assembly) | ecosystem: Environmental > Aquatic > Marine > Intertidal zone... | reverse complement strand
GGGAGAGAGACAAAAACGAAACGAAACGAAACACAAAAACGAAACAAAAACATGTCATCGTCGAATAAAAAGAGAAAGCTGCTGACCGTGGACGACATCAAACCGTCTCTGAAAGGTACGCGTATAGCGCGTGTTTTTCCTCCGTCCTTTTCTTTTCTTTCTCTCTCTCTCTTTTTCTTTCTTAAGTTTTGCGTTTGCGAAAAGATGAATTGGAAGAGAGAATTTCCTCAAATCTCTCTCTCTCGGATCGAGAATCTCAATCGAAAAGCGCGCAACGTTGCGCGAAGAACTGTTTCGCGACGCGCGTATTTCTCGTGTTTTCGCGCACCTCTCGCTCACCGCGCTGCTCTCGTGTTGTTATCGTTATCATCACGAAAAAAATAACAGGCAAATGGATATCGGTCATGTGGACAGAAACTGGCGTTTGGTACGACGCGGAAGTGTTGAGCATAGACGTGAACAACCGCCAGGCGCAGCTGTGGTACCCTTCGGACGACGCCGAAGACGAAGCGTTGGGGGAGAAAGAAGACATAAACATCGAAGAGGCGATATTGGACGACGAGGTGTCGTGGCCTACGGACGAGAGCAAAATGCGAGTGACGTCGGAAGAAGCGCAGAAAAATGCCAAGCGGCTGAAGAAGGAACGGCAGAAGGAGAAGAAGAGCGGCGGCGGCGCTTCGGCGGCGAGCGGGAAGCGGCTGGAACAAGAGAGGCGGGAGATGCAGCAGAAGCGGGACAACGTGGCGAAGAAGTTTGAAGAAAGTTTGAACGTGGCAAAAGCGGAGGAAGAGGCGATTGGAGTGACGGCGAACGCGGTGGAGAACGCGTTGAATCCGAGCGAAATTGCCATCGGGATCGAGAGAGCTTTGTTTGAACGGTGCGGGAGAGATACGGGGAAAGAGTACGGCGTGCACGCGAGGAGTTTGATGTTCAACTTGAGAGATCCACAAAACCCGACGTTACGGGCGAGAGTATTGCACGAAAACGTGAGCGCGGAGACGTTGGTGAAGATGACGCCTGCAGAGTTAGCGAATAAAGAATTGATCGAGTGGAGGAAGAAACGCGAGGAGAAGATTGGCGAGGATGCGTTTTTGAAAGGCGTGCCGCTGGAGATGATTAAAGTCGAGAAGGACGGGAAAGGTGTGAGCGTACACATCAAATCGAAAGAGGAGATTGAGAAAGAGGAGAGAGGAGTGGAAACGGAAGGAAACACGCCGGCGGCAACGCCGAGAGTGGTGCCGGTTGGTGGGAATAGTAATAATAATAGCGGTAGCAAGGACGACGACGATAATCCTTTCGCCTCGAGCGAGAAAGAAAAAACTCGATTAGAAAAAGAAGATGAAAAGGAAGAAGGTGAAGTAGAAGAAAAACACGACGATGACGGTGAAGATGATAGCGCCAAGGAAGATTTCATTTCGTTCGATGCGTACCAACGCGAAGAAGAAGGAGATGAAGAAGAAGAAGAAGAAGAAGAAGAAGAAGAAGAAATGGAGCGAAACGCTCCCGCGACGAGCAAAGAAAAAAATACCGCTGAAGACGACGACGACGACGATGACAACGAACCGGGCGAAATACGCCCGTTAGAAATCGGAGATTGGTCTGGGCATGTCTACGTCAAAGGTATCGACTCTATCCCCGCCGTCGCTTTACACTTCTCTCCGGTTGGAGGCGAACTCGCGCTGTTAGATAAACTCTTGCCGGATTCCTCGACGCTCGAAATCAAAGGTCGCGTTTCGTTAAAAGACGCCGAGGCGTTCGTTCGACAAATTGCTCGACAATCCAATTCGCGCGCGGTGACCATAGCGGAAGTGGAGACGTGCATGGTAAACGATAAGAAGCAAGATGCGAGCTTACTAGCGTTGGCAAAACACTACGAGGAGAAAGGAAGAGCCGGCGTGAGCGACGACAAGGAGAAAAAAATAGAAGTGTACGTGTTTCCTCGTAAATCGGAGGAAGCCATGCGTTTGTTGAAGCACATGCGCGCGCCTGGAATAGTCATCCGAACTGAAAACAAGAAGAGCGGCTTATTAGTCGCCGTCATCCACAAAAAAGGCATAGGAAGAAACTTTAAAGTCATCGAAGCTAAAGCTGAGAAGAAGAGGAAAGAGGCGAAAATGAAACAGCTCGAAATCGAACGCGCGAAGAAGATGAAATTGTTAGAAGCGGAGCGTTTGCGCGAGGCGGAAAATTACTCGCCGCCGGACGATGGAACGAGCGATTTCGATGAAGAGTTTTCAGAAGACGACGCGGAAGATAGGCAAGAAGAAGAACCGAGGAAGCCGCCGCCGCCACCGCCAAAACGAGTGGTGACGAATAACTTTGGACGTGGATTGACCCAAACTCTCGTTCAGCCTCCTCCGGCGCCAGTTGTCCAACAACAACAACAACAACAACAAGCCCCGCCGCCACCCCCGCCAGTTATGGCTGCTGCCACACAGCTTCACCGCCAGGCACCACCACCGCCACCTCCAGTTGTTGTTGCCGCCGCTGCTCCTCCTCAGCAGCAGCATCGCCAAGCTCCGCCTCCACCTCCTCGGAACGCGGTCGTCGTGCCTCCGCCTCCGACGCAGTTACGCGTGCCACCGCCGCCTCCGCCTATCGTTCACGTCCCACCACCGCCGGCGAACACCAGCGCAGGTGGCGACATCAGCCAGCTCCTTTCCTCTGTAAGTAAATTCTTGCCTCCGCAACAACAACAACAACAACAACAACAACAACAACAACAACAGCAACGAGTGCCGCCCCCGCCGCCGCCGCCGCCGAGATAAGAAGTAGTTTAGAAGCGTCAATATACAACAGTAGTATTTTAACAATAATAACAATAAGAATAATAAAACACAATCTACATCTAACACAGCGCGGGCGAGAGCTATATATGGTGCAATAATCACCAGCTGCTCGCGCCTAGCAGCAACTCCTTCTCCATCTCCACCACTTCCGCTTTCTTTAAATTCACCTCTCTCTCGAGAGCTTCTATTTGCAAAAGAACCGCTCGTTTCTTCCTTTCAATTTTCTCCATCAAAGGCACGATGTTTTCACCTTTCGCGAGCGCAGATTGAATCAACGAAGTTGTCTCTTTCTTATCGTCTCTGTCCGCTTCGCTCTTTTTCTTCGCAACGACGGGCGTTCGTTTCGTCGCCGGAGGCGTCGGTTTGTTCGTTATGCTTTTCAAATTCGCTCGAAGCGTCAGCGGAGATTTCTTCGGCACTTTCTTAACGACTCTCGCTTTTTGCGGCGACTTCAGCTGCGCGGAAACGACGGATGTGGTGTTCTTCTTATTGTTGTTGTTCCCGGCTCCTTTCGATTTTATCGTCTTCTTCGGTCGGCCCAAGTTTTGACCGGAGAAGGCTTCGTACAGATTGGATATTAAATCCATTTCTTTTTGAAAATTATTATTATGACGACGACGACGAATCGACGATGTGTAATAAAAAACATCAAAATCTAAAATCTAAAATATCATGAAAACATCGACGCGAAAGCGCGTTGGAGACTATAACTATAACTATCTCTATCCCTACCGTATCTACCGACGAACACGCCGTTCCTTTGGACGAAGTTTCGCCGGTAGGACGCGACGACGCCTCCGTTTTCGGCTTTGTTTTCGTCGATATCGTCGTCGTCTTCGACGCCGTCGTCGTCGAGATCTTTCGTGACGCTTTCGTCGACGACTTTTTCTACCACGGGCATCGATAGGACGAAGAGACCGAAAAATGCGCCGATTAAACCCGCGAAGAGAGTTACGCGCCAGTTTTCGGTGAATGCCCTGGTGGTTCCCGAAAACGCCAACGCGGCGACGCTCGCCGCCAACGGCGCTCTCGTCCTCCTAAACGCGTACACCGCCAACGCGAGCTGTCCAAATATGAAACCATCGATCGCTCGAAACGGAACCGTTTTGTGTGGTTTTGGCGCCTCGCCTATTCCGTACGCCTTAGCTTTCACGCCGCTAATCCTGTTATTCGCTCTCGTCAATCTCGCTTTCCTTTCCTCTCTCTCCTTTCGCTCCGACGCGTCGAACGCGTTCAACCTTTCCCTCAATCCTCTCATATCCTCCACATCTCGCGATATTGGTTTCCGCGCGGCCATTTCTTCCCCTCGTATCTTTTCCACCAGTTCTTCGTTCCGTATCAAAACGTCCGGATCCATCGTTTGCATCTCGCTCTCCGCTTTCATCGGATCCGTCAGCGTGCCTTTTTTGTACCGAAAGCACCCATCCACCACCGGAGCACCTTCTTTACACAACACCAATCCAGACCTCGACGACGCGGCTTTCTTTCGCTCATTTCTACCGTTTGAAGTGAAAGAAGAAGAAAAACCACCATGCTCTCGCAGCTGCGCGACCAATCTCACCGTCGCGAAGAGTAGCAGTAACAGCGCGAGTGCGAGCGCGCATCGCTTCTTCTTCGTTTTCCAAAAATCCATTTTACTACTCTGCTGCTGCTGCTAGGGGATCGCGAGAAGACGATCGATGAACGCGTGGAAAAAGCTCCTCTTCTTCTTCTTCTCTCTCTCTTATTCTCCGAGACTGATTCTTCTCGAGACGTGGAACATTACCATTTCCGTCCCTGAGAGATTTGCGCGAAGGGGGCTTTACTTTTGTGCGTATCGTTTGATAGAGCGCGAGACAAACCTTTTTCTGGGGAAACTTCTGTAGAGTAATGCTTCACTTTTTCTACTTTTATCTGATAAGACGCGCGACCGCGTTAAGCGCATTCATTCTGTCGAGCGATATAGATATGTCGTCTTCGTCGAGCGTAACTCCTCGCGTTTTAACGTCGTCTCGTTTTTCGCAGTCGCTTTCGAGAAGAAGACGACGGTCGCGTGAGATTAGGGGATTTGAGAGCGCGAGAGCGTCAAAAGAAGAAGAAGAAGAAGAAGAAGAAAGAGATGAAGACGTGGTGAATTACTTCGCCTACGGATCGAACGTCGGGTCGAAAACGTTTTCGAGTCGCCGGAACATGCGACCGATTCGCGTACAAAACGGGAAGATACGCGATTATCGGTTGACGTTTAACGTCGCTGGATTACCTTACTTTGAACCTGCTTTTGCCTCTGTCACGCGAAACGAAGGCGAGGAGACCCACGGCGTGTGCTATTCGATCACGAAGGAAGAGTTTCGGTATTTGCTACAAACGGAAGGGTCGTACGACGTCGTGGATGTAGACGTTATCGCGTACGACGGAGTTGTGGTGAAAGCGAAGACCTTGACGCACAGAGACGTCGCGACGCGAAAAGATTTGCAGCCATCTAAACGGTATCGAGATTTAATCGTAGAAGGAGCCAAGGAGAGAGGTTTGGAGAAAGTATGGATAGAGAAGTTGGAAAAGATGCCTTATTTCGATCCAGAGAAGAGACCGTTGAATGCGTTTGAGATGTCGGTGTTAGCTGCGGCGTTGCCGGTTGTTTTCGCGAGAGCGGCGCCGGAAATTTGGAACGTCGTTTTTTCTGATTCTGGACAAAACGAGAACACATCGACGAACGAAATGAAGCTCATTGAATCTTTTCTAGCGACGCAGAAAGCGTTATACGACGTCCACGATAGTTTAGAGGGTGTTGTAGGCAAGAGCGGTGTTTTAGGGGACAATCGATGAATGAAATTTTTAGCGGCGGCACAAGCAAGTAGAATTATGAAATTGTATTTATTGTATATCTAGGGAAAACTCAGTCAGAATACTCGTCGTCATCGGCATGGTGATGAACTTTCGTTTCTTTCACCGGTGGTGGCGGTGCTGCGGCCACCTTTTCATCTTGTTTTCTCTTCTTGGCGTTCGTATTCGAGGACTCTGCTTTCTTCCTCCCTTCGTCTCTTTCCATTTTCGCTCTCAGAATCTCCTGTCCAGCCTCTCGTTTCTTCTCCGCGCGTTCGTTCCAGGACGCTTTCGTCCACCCTTCTGGAAGCGGTGCTAATCGCGCAAACGTCAAGTATCCGGTGTGTGTCTGACCTTGAAATCTAGGCACTGCGCTCACCCGTTGAGAAACGAGAGCTGCACTCTCTTCGTCCTCGCCTTGAGTATTATTCAAAGTCTTCTTCGCTTTCTTCGTCTCTTCTCTCACTCTCTTGGTATCTCTTTCGCTCAAATTTCTCGAAAACTTCCCCGTCGAAGCTCGTTCGATGTCCGTGAAAAACTTTCGTTCGCTCACGTCGAATTCTCGTCCTAACATCTCTACCGTCTTGACGTCGACGAACCCAAACTTTTGCATCTCCAGACAGGTCCTCTGCACCTGCTCCACGCACGGTGAAAAAGAGCACAAAACGCCGTCTTCCTTCAAACACTTCGCGCTGCTCTCCACGCACTTATGGGGACCAGGTAAATCCAAGAATACCGCATCTGCAATTTTCGCGCTCTCTAAATTTTTCGGAAACCCGTTCGACTCGATGTCCCGATGCGTCACCGTGCAATACTCTTTCAATCCATTTTGTTCGATTTCTTCCCTCGCAGCATCCGCTCGAGATTGGTTGAACTCAAACGTAAACACGTGCCCTTTACTACCACTACCACTATTATTACTACCACTATCGTCACCACTCGCGACTGCTCTCACCAAAGAATGCGTCAAACTCGCGCTCCCGGTTCCGCTCTCCAACACGACTTTCCCGGGTTTCAAATCCAACCACGCGCATATCAACGATATATCGTAAACGTACAAAATTTGCGTTCGGTGCGCCAACACGTTCGTCCAAAGCTCGCACGTGGGCGCTAAGCACCAGATGAAAGGTTTTTGATTACCTTTTGCACCCGAACAAAACGCCTTCTCGCCGAACCGGATCGATTTGTCAATCACGTCTCTCTTGTGCGAAAAGCTCCCGTAGGACGTGTGCAGCATTCCTGCGTTGTTATTCTTTTTACCATTTGCACCCGAGGACGACGAAGCGTGCACTCGCAACGCTTTTTGGTCCCCAAAACCAACGTGCGCGATGACTAAATCGTTCTCTTTTATTATCTTCCCGCGCTGTTCTTCTCGCTTCTCTTCGTTTTCTCTCTCTCCGACGTTGGCGTGCATCTCCGCATCTTCGCCGCCACTTTTTTCCAATTCGCCACCGCGTTCATCTTCACGAGAAGAAGAAAACGAAGGCGACGGACGAGACGCGGGAACGTGGAGAATGCCTCCGGTTATGCGAGAGGACATCGTGCTTTTCCAAGTAGTTCTCTCTGTGTGTGTATCGCTCAAAAAATAGAAACGCGTGCGATGCGTTTTACTCCTAGCGCGTGTCGTGTATTAAAAACAAGTGACGAAAAAGCTAAACTTATCAACTCTAAATGAAAATTGTACAGCGGGCAGCTTACGCGTGCACATATCGCGCGCACGCGTGACAAATACGCGCGCGAAAACACAAATCTTCTCTCTCTTTCTCTCTCTCTCTCTCTCTGTCTCAGAGAGCATCCTTCCACTCCTCGCTGATCTCTTCCGGGCACTGATCCAAAATGAACTCCTTCAACTCCAAAAAACTCCTCACGCCTATTCGCACGTTTTCGGTGTGCGGTCGATGCAACCACCCGTCCTCGCAGAAATTCGCGACGGCAATCTCCCGCTCTAACGGCGTCATCTTCCCCATCGCTTCGACTTGCGCCTGCGTCGTCGCTTGCGTCATTCCCGCACCTTCGCCTTTTGTCTCCTCGTTTTTCGATAACTCTTGCGCTTGCGTCATGTACACGTCTTTTGTCGCGTTTATCAACTTCATGATGTTCACGCCGTTGCGACACGTGTCTTCGGTTCGCAAAATTTCATCCAAAACCACCCGAAACAACGCGATTTCTCTCGGCGATTTCGTCGTCGGTAAGCTATTCACCCATGGTTCGTTCGTTATCGAAATCACGTTGCATATCCCTAAATATATCTTCTCGTCGCCTTGCACGAACTTCACTTTCCGAATGTCCAGCCCCATCTTTGCCATCAACTTGGTTTTGATGTGTCCCCAAAATTCATCAAACTCTTTTTGACTCGGGGTTGGGTTTTCCACGTCGTTCACCCGGTTCGTTTGTAAATCTCGATACAGTTCTTTCGCCTCGGTCTCCTCGATGTATTTTCGACTCATGAGGGCGTTGACGAACAGCTTCTCGTTCGCGTTCATTTCTTCTTTCTTCTCTTTGTGATTTTTGAAATTATTTTCCCCGAATAACAGGATTGATTTTTGCACTTTACTAGGATATACTCGCGTCGAACGAAAGGGGCCGCGCGTTCTCTCTTCTCAAACCGTGCGAAGGCAAACTGCCTTTTCTTTCTCTCTCTCTCTCTCTCTCTCTCTCTCTCTCTCTTCGATAACGGAGATACATTAAAGTGCCGTCTGTAGAGAAGGCCTTCCACACACAAAAGAATCTGAGAATCTGAAACCCTAAATAAATTCTCACATCTTTCGGAAATGAGACAAAAACAAAAACGCGCGCGATGCGATACACCACACATAAAGGAACACATAAAGGAACATGGTGAAAGCGTACCTCCGCTACGAGCACTCCAAATCCTGGGGCGTCGTGTGCTCGCCGGACGTGAACGTCTGCTATCATAATCAAAGTAACAACAGCAGCGGTAGTAAAAAGAGTTTTGGACAACAAAAACACCAATTCCTCTTCACCGCCGCCGGGGAGTGCGTGAACATCTTGGACTGCTCGTTGCACGCGTCTGGCGCGATCAAAAGACAACTGCACGCGCCGAAAACGTACCACACGAGCGATGGGAGTCCAATTGCGACGTTGCCGAGAGTTACGGCGATCGCGTGCTCTAAAGACGGTCAGATAGTCGCCGGTGGGTTTAGCGACGGGTCGGTTCGGCTGTGGCGAAAGCCGTTGAAAGGGATGCTTTTTTACGCGTCGGGCGGCGGCGGTAAAGGAGGAGGAGGAGAGAGAGATAGGAAAGACGAAGACGAAGACCCGGACGAACTGTATTCGAGCGATTTTGAGGACGACGAGGACGAGGAGTTCGAGCACTGCACGAGTTCAGTTTTGTTTCGCGGACATAAATCCGCCGTGAGCGCGTTGGCGTTCACCGAGGACGGGACGGTGTTGGTTTCCGGAGGGAGGGATACGGATGTGGTCGTTTGGGATACGTTGGAAGAAAAAGGTTTGTTTCGGTTGAAAGGACATCGGGGTCAGGTGACGAGCGCGGTATTTGTAAAGAACAGCGCGTCAGGTACAGATGGTAAAGGGAAGAAAGCTAGGAAAAAATCAAAGAAATCAAAGAAGAAAGAGGAGGAGGACGACGACGAAGAGGACGATGATCACAACGACGCGATGACGAAAAGCGAAGATTACATCGCGTCGTCGAGTTTCACAAACATGGCGCTCGTCACGACGTCAAAAGACGGATTCGCAAAAGTTTGGGATTTAGTCGGTCAGAGGTGTTGTCAAACGCTATCCGGTTTTGGAGGCGAGTGTTGGGCGTCCGCGTATAGCGAACACGTGGTCGCGGACACAACGAATAGCAATAACGATAATGAAAACAATAATAATAATAATAGCAACGAGGCGGCGAAATATGGAATCGTTGCTATAGCTGGCGTGGAAAGAGAGATAAAATTTTATTCCGTGTACAAAGGCGTGGAGAAGGATTCGTTCCTGCGGCGGCGCCAACGCATTGAGGAAGAGGCGGACAACGACGACGAAGACGAAGAGACGAAACAGGCGCGCGAAAACATTTTAGACCGAGCATTGCGTTTACGCTTCGTCGGCTCTTTCGCAAAAGAAACTCGGAGTCGGACGATTTCAATGCATTTCTCCAACTTGGGCACGGCATTTGGCGTACAGAGCGTAGGGAAATCTATCGAAATCTACGACGTGAAGAATGCAGAGGAAATTGAAAAGAAACGGAAGCGTAGATTGAAACGACGCCGAGAGAAAGAGAATAGCAAAAAGCTGAAGTTGGAAGAACAGAAACGACGAGACGAAGATAGCGATGATAATGAAAAGGAACAGGAACATGACGAGGAGGACAGCGACGAAGAAGATGAAAATAAATTCAACGCAAAAGACGCGTTTGAGTTATCTTCTGTCGTTCGTCCGACGGGCAAATCTATCGCGCCTTTTGCGTTTCAGCCGGAAACTATGAATTCGCATTTGGCAAAGTCTGTATCCTTAGCCATCTGTCTCGATTCAAACGCAGTTGAAGTGTACGACATCGCAAGCGTTTCTGCAAAGAAAGATGCGAGCGTGAAAGAGGCTAAAAAACGTTCCATGGCGCGACCGTCTGGGCACCGCGCGGATGTTCGAGTCATCGCGTTATCGCCGGATGAAACTTTCCTCCTCTCTGTCTCGCACTCGGGCGCAAAAATCTGGGACGCGGATACTGGTAAATGTGCGCGAACAATCGAGTCCGGATACGGAACGTGCGCGTTCTTCGCACCGGACGGACGAAATGCCGTCGTTGGAACAAAAGATGGTGGCTTAGAGATTATAGATTGTCTCGCCGGAACGAACTCGGCGTCGTTGCCCGAAGATGAAGAGAAGAAGAAGAAAAAGAAGAAGAAAAGCGAAGAAGGAGAAAATGACGACGTGAAAGAAAGAGAAGGAGAGAAAGAAAAAGCTGATTTCGTCGATCCGTTGAAATCAGCGCACGATGGTCCCGTTTGGGGCATTTGCGCTTTACCGGATGAGTCTGGTTTCGTCACCTGTTCTGGCGATAAGACGATCAAGTTTTGGGAATGGACCCTCGTCGCCGCGAACAGGAAAGATAAAAACGGCATGAAGAAACTCACCGCGACTCATTCAAAGACGTTACAAATGGCTGACGACGTTCTGAGCATCTCCATAACGCCAAATGGAAAATTATTATCGGCGTCGTTACTCGACAACACCTTGAAAGTCTTCTTCGCGGACACGTTGAAATTTTCGCTCTCCTTATACGGTCATCGATTACCGGCGCTTTGCCACGACGTCTCCTCTGATTCCGTCTTACTAGCTAGCGCGGGCCAGGATAAAAATATTCGAGTCTGGGGTTTAGATTTTGGCGATTGCCATCGCTCAATTCATGCGCACGATGATTCTGTGATGGCGTTAAAGTTCGTCAACAAAACGCACTACGCGTTTACGTGCGGTAAAGACAAACGCGTCCGTTATTGGGACTTGGATAAGTACGAAATGCTTTTATCCATGGACGAACATCACATGGCTGTCTGGACGATCGCAGTGTCGACAACCGGTGCCTTTATCGTTTCGTCCGGCGCTGATCGGTCCTTGCGTCTCTACGAACGCACCAAAGAACCTTTCTTTCTCGACGAGGAGAAAGAAAAAAGGTTAGACTCCATGTTTGAGGATAACGCCGGCATCGAAATGGACGAAGAAGATCGCAGAAACAGCGAACGAATAGACGCGGGAAATAATGGAGATACTAACGATCCGCTCAACACGGCCGTCGCAGAGTCTGGCCTCGCTGGTCGCCGTACGATGGAAACGCTCGATGCCGCGGACAAAATAGCCGCCGCGGTGGATTTAGCGAAACACGAACTTGAACGCGTCGCAGCGTACGAGAACGAAAAGCGACAAAGCGCAGACCCATCCAAAATGCCACCGCTGAAACCAAACCCGCTCCTCCTCAACATGGAACCTCGACAATACGCCTTGTACCAAGTCAGTCAAGTCCGCCCGGCGGAGCTCGAGCGCTCCATCCTCTGCCTCCCATTCCTTTACTGCCGCCTCCTCCTTGACTACCTCAAATACTGGCTCGAGAGAAACGAAAAAGTCGAACTGTGTTGCACGATGACCAACTTAATCGTCCGACTACACTTCCAACAACTCGGCGCGACTCGCGAAGCTCGCGCGACCTTGGACGGTTTAAAACCGTTGCTCCGATCCCGCGCCAAGGAGCGCCTCGACGATTTAGGATTCAACATCGCCGGCATAGAGATGATTGAACGCAGCGCTAAAATGAAGGCAGAAACTTGATCGATTTGATTGATTGATTGTAAAATACTCAAAAGACTTCACAGAAGTGCTCTGCTCACACACAAAAAAGAAAGATATCGCCGCTGCCACGCTGCCGATTATTGTTTCCTTTCTCCTCGCTTTCGTTTCGCTCACTTCTTCTTTTGCTTTTTTCTTCTTCGTGTTCTTTTTTTTTGTTTTTTTACGAGCATCGACAAGCGTTTTTCGTCATTTTTTTGCCGGACAAAGAAGATAAAATGCCCACGTCGTCGTCGCGTTTCTTTTCATCCTCTTCGGGAGGCGGAGGAAGCTCCAACTTCTTCCTCGGCAAGAAGAGCGGCGCCAAGAAGAGCGCGCGAAGCGTCTCGTCGCGCGCGAGCAGTTCTTCTTCGTCGTCGTCGTCGTCGTCGTCTTCCTCTTCCTCTTCCTCTTCCTCTTCTTCTTCGCAAAATCAGCTTCGCGTGGGAAAAAGGATCGCGATATTCGCCGCCATTCCTTCGACGGTCTTTCTCGCCGCCGCGAGCGGGGGGTCGATTTTCCTGGCGAGTAATTTGGTGCTTCCACCGTCCGCGAACGCGAAAGCGAACGACGCGGGTTTGTCCAAGTCTTCGAGCAAGAACTCTTCGTGGGCGTCAGAAGGTCAAGAGTTGAGTGGGAAAATAGACCTCAACGGCCGAAGATTGGTGGCCATCGGCGACGTGCACGGGGATTTTCCGGCGGCGATGAAAGCGCTCGAAATTGCCGGAGTGATGAATAATAAAGGCGAATGGATCGGGAAAAACACGGTGGTGGTGCAAGTCGGAGACGTGATGGACCGAGGCGACGCGGAGTTGGCCATCTTTAACAAGTTTTTACGATTGAAGAAGAAAGCGTTGAAGGAAGGCGGCGACGTGATTGTGATGAACGGGAACCACGAGATTATGAACGTGATGGGGGATTTTAGGTACGCCACGAACGGTGCGTATTTAGAGTGCGGTGCGTATTTGAAGAAGATGAAAGAGAAGGAGGAGAGTAGTGGTAGTGGTAGCAGTAATAGCGGTGACAAGGAGAACGCGAATAGTAACATTAGCAATAACAAGAGTGGCGATGACAGCGAGAAATCACCGCTGAAAAAAGCCTCCGAGCAGTTCCAAAACGAAGATCCGGTGATCCAAGGCGTTCGAGCTCGACGAGAGTTGTTCCAACCGGGTGGTGCGTTCGCGATGAAGTTGAGCAAGCACCCGACGGTGTTGCAAGTCGGAGATACGATTTTCGCGCACGCCGGCGTCAATCAGAGCCACGTGAAGTACGGTTTCGATAGGATTAATCGGGAAGTATCGTTGTGGATGCAAGGAAAAATTACGAATCCGCCGGATTACATCGTCGAAAGCGAAGGCGTAGTGTGGACGCGAGAGTACGGAGGGAAAGATGCGGGCGTGAAGTACGAAGCGGAGGCGTGTCGACGATTGAAAAGCGCCTTGGCGTTGACTTCAGATCCAGAGGCGAAGAGATTAGTCATTGGCCACACGCCTCAAACGACCGGCGTGAATGCTGGGTGTAAAGGTGCAGTTTGGAGAGTAGATGTTGGTGCGAGTCGAGGTATTTATGGCGGAGCGGTGGAAGTTCTAGAAATCAAAGGCAGTCGCGTGCGCGTCTTATCTTGAATCACAAATCATAAATAAAAACTTAAATTTATTACTTCGTACACTAACAAAAACAAAACGCTCGCTACTCATACTATCTAATGCAACAACTATTCTAATTATGCTTTGTTTTCATCCTCACGCGAATAATTTCGCGAACGTTACTGACGCCGTCCATGATCTCTTTTACCACGTCGCAAGACAACGACACTTCGTCGCACAATTGCATGAATGTTGCCGTCGAACCGCCGACGCCAAAATAGTACCTCTTCGCGGCGACGAGCGCGATGGCGCTTTCGTTGTCGTTCTTTTTCAAACAGTGGTGAATGACTTTCGCCAGCTTTTTCGCATCATCCACGTTATAAATAGTATCGGAGGTTAAGATTAAATCGAACTCGTCCTTCGATAGGAACGCCCCCATCTGAGACTCGTTGTTAGAGGAAGCGGCGATTAAATCGTCCCAATCTCCGGCTAAAAACGTGCACTGGTCACACACACCGTTCAGTCTCGCGTTCGGTACCGTCACCTCTCTCAGCACTTCCTCGTTATAATCCGCTAACGTGCACCGAATATTTTTAGTGGCATTCTTCGTGTCTTTCTTCATCTTTTCGTGCGCCATCAAGCTCGCTATTCCGGGAACGCCGTGGCCACATCCCAGTTCCAACACGCGAAACGATTCCGAGTTCGACGCAGTCACCATTTCTTCCACCACTCGTTCTCGCACCACGTATTTCGTTAAATCAATCGCGCACTCCCACAGTTTCAACCCGCCTTCGTATTTACCTTTCACCAAATCGTGCGACGTCAACGAATACGAAGTCGACGCAGCCGTAGCGGAAGACGACCGCACTTTTCCTCCTTTACTTCCAGTTGCCGCGTCGCTCTCGACCGCGCGCTTACAAAACGTATCCAATGTCGGCACGCGCATCCTCACTTCCTCTTTTCCCAGCGGCGGGATCTTTTTCTCAATCGACAACAACTTTTCCCCTCCTTTTTCCGAGAAGAGAATCTCAACCGTTTCCACGTCCACGGCTTTCGCAAACACCGGTTCCAAAACATCCTTCGCGCGCACGTATTTCGCCTCTGGTTTAATACTCGTCGTCGCTGTTGTCCTCGCGGCGTTGTTCGCGTTATCGTCGCTCTCTCTCTCTCCTTCAACTTTGCCGCCGGCGGCAAAGTTGTTGGTGTCGTTGTTTTCGGGAGGAGAAGACGACGACGAAAAGAAGTTGAACGCGAACGACGGCAGAGATTCCCCGTCCGCGTTATTGTTTTCCATTTTCTTCTGCGATTACTTCGCTCGAAGAGCGCTCTTCTCTGGAGCGTCGCACACTCGCGGCGGTTCAATCTCTCTCTCTCTCTCTCTCGCTTCTCACACACGTGACGCACGCGTTTTGTCGACTCGCGAACGAAGAAAGCGTCGCGCACTTTTTTCCAAAAGGAGAGCGACTCCCTAAACCCTAAACCCTAAAAACAAATTGGAAGTCTCCGAGACTCTCCACGTCGAAGTGGTGCCCTCGCGTCGTCACTGTTTCGCCCTCTCTGTGTTCACCGTCGTTTTTTAAGATAAGAAAAGAAGAAGAACAATATGCAAAACGCGGCGTCTAAAGTGAACATCGCCGCGGCAACCGGCGCCATCCAAGGCGTCCTCGGCCTCGGCGCGGTTTCCTACGGCTTGTATCACTCTTTGTTCAACGTCGAAGGCGGCCACCGGGCGATTGTGTATAATCGCGCCGTAGGCATCAAAGAAACCTCGTATTCAGAAGGCACGCATTTAATGATCCCGTGGATCGAACGACCGATAATATACGACGTGCGATCGAGAGCGCACCAGGTGAGCTCGACGTCTGGGAGTAAAGATTTACAGATGGTGAATTTAAGCATACGGGTTTTAACGAGACCGGATTCGAACAAATTGCCGCAAATTTACCGAGAGCTTGGGACAGATTTTAACGAAAGAGTTTTGCCGAGTTTAATACACGACACGTTGAAATCGGTGGTGGCGCAACACAACGCGTCGGAGTTGATCACGAAGAGAGAGAACGTGTCGTTACAAATTAGGAACATGTTGATTCAACGCGCGAAGAGTTTTCACATGATATTGGACGACGTTTCGATTACGGCGTTGACGTTTGGGAGAGAGTATACTGCGGCGATCGAAGCGAAGCAGGTGGCGCAGCAAGACGCGGAGAGAGCGAAGTTTATCGTGGAGAGAGCAAAGCAAGATAAGAAATCTGCGGTTATTAGAGCGGATGGTGAGGCGAGATCGGCGAAGTTGATTGGGGAGGCTATTAGTACGAATCCGGCGTTTTTAACGCTGAGGAGAATCGAAGCCGCGAGAGAGATTGCGGAAACGATGGCGAGATCGAATAACCGCGTGATGTTGAACGCGGATTCGTTGTTGTTGAATTTAGCCGAGGAGAAAGTCAGTCAAGGAAAGCATTAGAAATACAAGATACACATTGAGAGAAAACGCAAACGATATATTATAACATAGGGTCAAAGAAGAGAATTTTGATGATGATTGATAAAAATACTATCACGTACATTAATTACAACGCGCTTCTTCTGCTTAACAGTTCCCTTTCGCTTTCGTGTGGCCTTCGGAACTCCACTCTTTCGTGATTGTTCCGCACCAAAACGCAGCGCGTTCGCACTCCCAAAATGTACGCTCCTTCATAATCGGCGGTTCTGGCCACGCTAAAACGGATCTCCTCGCACCCCATCCGTATCGAATGTTTGCGGTATTTGTGCTGAATGTCGAAAGCATGTTTCCGACAAAGATTTTTGCACCGGCTAAGATGAACATGTCCACCGCCGGTTCAAAAACCTTTTTGCCGATGTACCCTTTCACAAACTGCGTCCCGTCGCCAAAGTATTTATCCTTCTTGTTCCCTTTATCGTAGCTAATCGAACCGGCTTTTTCAAAAGATCTATCCGCATCCGGACGCTGTCGATCCGAGGCTAAGTAGATTTTTGTGCCCGACCTCAAATCAATGCCGTGGTCTTGCAAAACTCTCTTCGTGTGCGGAAACGTGTTGTGACACATCGCTGCGATTTGTTTTTCGACTTTCGGCATATAATACGCCCTCGCGCGATGCGGACATTTACCCTCTAAATATCTTAAATGAACTCCGACGTATTCTCCGTCGACTAAACCTCTCATTTGTTTGTACGTTTCAACCTCTTGGCGAATGTGCTCGGCAGGTTGGACGTGTTTAAAAAACAAACCGTCTTCGTGAGGTTTCATGCACGCAGTCATGAGTCCACCCCATGCACTTCCGGAAATCATAATAACAGGGTGTCCGTGCACCTCGGTATCAGAGGTGAAATCAGTAGCAATTTCGGAAATTTGGCGTCCGGTGTTATCCGGACCGCGCACGCGCGCAGGGCGCATGGCGGCGACGGAGTTTGGTTTCGCCTTGTAGTCGTCAAACATGTCGGACGTTTTTAACTTCTTTCCTTTGCCGAGCAATCTTCTTGTCTGCGTTTGCCCCGCATGCACCTGGTTGTCTGTCTCCTTGTCTTTTTCATTTTCGTCGTTGTTGTCTACGTGCGCCATCCGTTTCGCGTCCAACTCGTCAAACTCTCTAATCAACAACGCGCTACTGCTAAAATCATCTTTTATTCTATCTTCCTCCGATCTCGCGTCCATCATCGCGAGCTTTCTTCTTTTCTGCACGGATACGTACGCCTGTGGCACTTCTCCTTCGCCCCATGGAACGTTACTATCGTGAAAGCACGGCCACACCGGTCGCATTGCCTGTATTTTATCATCGAAGAAAATGTTTGCGACGGAAAGAGAACGTCGAAAGTCAGATACTTCGTGCCATCTCGCGAACACACAAAGAATGGGAGAAGAAACGAGAGAGACAGCGAGAGATAGCGCGCGCGCGAGAGAGAGAGAACAACGATAGAAATGAAGAGAGAGAAGCACGCCGTACCTCGTAATCGATCGCTTGCGAGAATCTGAAATCCGTGTACCGATCGTTCCTCGCCGCCGGTATCACGAACGTTCTGTTCGTGTATCGAGCCAACAAAATCGCGCTCTGAAACGTCATGAACATGTTGTTAAAGCCACCGGTATACGTTCTCGGGCCCAACAGTAAGTATCTGTCCTTCGGGCACGGGTAATTTGTCGGGTCAAGCGGCGGGAGGATCGACTCGTCGATGCCGGACGGGCCGGTGTTCCAGAACTTATTCTCGCCGTTGTCGTTGTTATCCTCTTCCCCGGACGTCTCGAAGTCATCGTCGTCGTCTTGTTGTCCCGACGCTACTCTAGAGACGGAGAAGAGGAAGACGAGAAATACGAGCGCACTCGCTCGCAGCATCATCGATCGCGGCGCGCCGCTTTTCTCTCGCGGTGGCGCGGTCGTCATTTCTCTTGCGATCGCTTTTGTTTTTGGAGTTTTCGTGCGATGCGCGAGATTATTTAATGAGGAAGAGTTCAAAAGCTCTCTCGTAGGGAAGAAAAGAAGAAAAAATGGAAAATGACGAGCCCGCTCTGAATGAATCAATTTCAGCTACCTTTCTACGCTACAAATGTCTAGCTATAGCTAAATATGCGTTTCGCTACTCTCTCGTTGTACTCGTTCTCCCTTTCTCTCTCTATATATATGTATTTACTGCTTTCACTCGGTCACGCGGACTTCGACGCACCAGTTGCCGAAATCAAAATAGGACGCTTCGACCTCGCATCCCGGTATCTTCTCGAATAACTTTTCGAGCTCGCCTTCTTTGTACACGTGACAATATCGCTGGTACACGACCGTGTGTTTCTCTCGGTTGATTTCTCCGTGAGAAGGTGCTTTGCCTTCTCTGACCATCTCGTCGTCCAATTCTTTTTGCTCGTCGGGTTGCATGCCTTTGGCGATTGGTCTCTTGTGGAATGGGACCAAGACGTCTTGCGCGAGAAAATCGTGACCGGAAACGCCGCCTTTGTCTTGTTCGTACGCCCAGGCGCAGAATAATGCGACGCCACCAACTTTAACCACGCGAAGGGTTTCTTCGCACATCCGAACTCTGCGTTCTTCGCTTGAAATGTGGTGCAAAACGGCAATGTTGAGCGCGTAGTCGAACACTCTCGAGCGGTACGGGACCATTAATGCGTCCGCGACTTGGACTTCGAATCCTTGCTCTGCGCAAATTTCGATCAAACCGTACGAAAAATCCATACCTACGACTGTGCCTCCTCCTTTGACGACATCGTGCATGTTTTTACCGTTACCGCATCCGATATCGGCCACAAAACCATTTTTAGGCTGGTTCGCGACAAACTTTTCAATCGCCGGCCACGAACGGTATCGCGTGCCGTGCCATTGCTTCGCGACGACGTCATACACTTTTTGCACGTATTCGCGTTCAACTTCTGGCATTTTGTTCACGATGCTGGAGTTTTTGTTTTTGTCGTCGTCGTCGTCGTTGTTTTCCTTCTTGTCGTTTGCATCGTCTACCCCATTCTTCAACAAGCCTTCCGGAACCGGTAAACACTCTTTGTGCGTTTTCGGTTTCGGTTCCTTCGACTTCTTTTTTTCCTCCTTTTCTTTTCGTCGTTCTTCGGCCATTTCTAATTCGCGTTGTTTTCTCGCCAAAGTCTCCAACTTTCTCGCCTCCTTTGCCTTCTTTCTCTCCAATCGTTCACGCGCGATCCTCGCCCTCTCCGTTTCCACGTGCACCACCTCTGGCTTCGTCGCCCCGTACGCCGTCTTCCTCTTCTCCCTGTACTCTGCTCTCCATTTTTCCGTCTCTTCCGTCCTTTTCTTTACCGCGGCTTCGTCCCGATCTCTTTTTCGAAACGTCAACGAAATTCTTCCGCCTTCTGCTCGTACCGGCAACACCGCGTGTTCGTACACGTCTCCGCTCTCTCCGTCTAAAATTATTGCTGAATTTTTCTCGCACACGACGCGACACTCCTCGCCTTCGAGCGTGTTCGCCATGTCGTACCAACTTTCTTCCGGCAACGATGCGCCTGCGCTACCATCACCACTTTCGTCTAAACCGGGATGCCAGACGATTCCCCTCCCGAAAATGCACATCTCGTCCGCTAACAAACTCACCGTACAAAACGGCCTTTTAAAATTTGGATTGTCCACGTGCGGCGGCAACCATTGTCCTTTGCGGTAGACGTTCACCGTGCAACTGTCCGGCATAAAAAGGTCACGCTCACCCTTTCCTTCTTCAGCTCTCGAAGAAGAAGAAGGAGAAGAACTCGCCTCGGTCGCGCCACTCTCGCTCTTCGTCTCTTCTCCGAACACGCCGAGCGCCGCGAGTCTTTCCACCACCATCGTCCTCAAAATCTCCGGCAACGGTTCCACTTCAATCTCGTGATCGTACACGCGATTCGAGTGCGTGTACGTCCCGTACTGCAACATCTCTCTCCCCTGAGAACGCTTATCCCACTTCGGCGGTATCGGGGTGTACGTCGCGCCCGAGAGTTTCTGCTCGCGACCGAGTTGGAGTTGCGCGCGGACGAATCGGACGACGAGGTCGTGGGTTTCCTCGTCGAGAAGGTTCGGGACGTACCGGAGACCAGGCACGGACGCGACGCGTACGATTTCCTTCTTCCTTTTCGCATCGTCGTCGTCGGCGCGTTTCTTTTCCTTTTCTCGTTTCGGACGGCTCGGTTTGCCGCCCATCTTTTGCGCCTAATCGCGTTTGTTTCCGGGGCACGAGAGGGAGAGAGAGAGAGAGATAAAAAAGTCGCCGGCGGCGATTTTTTCTGAAGTTTTAGGGAAAAAAACGCACATCATCAGACTTGAGAAAAATAAAAAGAGCAAATCACATTCGACATTGTAGAAGAAGAAACAGAAAAGGAAAATGCCGACGACGCCACCGTCGGACGACGAGGACGATCGAGAGAAGAACGAGGAAGCGATCGCGTTCGACTCGTCTCTCGTGGCTCGGTCTCGAATCGGGAAAGCCGACCGGCGCGCGTACCTCTCTCTTCGAGAAACAGAACTATTAAAATGGCAGCAAAGCACGTCAGATGTTGAAATTTTTCTCAAGATTCCTCGCAACGCCTCGGAGAAGAACGGCGACATCGAGATTGCGCTGACGTCTGCGTCGCTTGGAGTGAGGTTGAAAGGCACGCAGTGGGGGAGCCGCGCGGAAGTGAGCGGCGGGAGGCTTTTTCGGAAGATAAAATTGGACGAGAGTAGCTGGACGATGGTGAGTTTTCTTTTGCTCGTCGCGGACGCCTTGATCTGTACTTTCTGTTTAACCCCTCTCTCTCTCTCTCTACCCATATAGGACGCCGACGAGCTCTACTTTTATTTGCGAAAAGATAAAGACATCGTCTGGGAATCCATTTACGAAGACGACCACGCGCACCGAAAACTCCCGCACGAAATCTTAAAAGACATGGTCGACGCCGACGAAGGCCCGAAGAAGAAACCTTACGAAGAACTATCTTTTGAAAGTAAAATATTGGTGGAAGAGATGCGCGAACGAATGCGCATGCTCGCGAGTGGAGAAATTTCTGCGTCGGACCTCGAAAGAGAGAAATTCGTGTTGGGCGACATGTGAGATGAACGCTTCGTGTAAAATTTTTTTCACTTTTGCCAGTAGCACAAAAACCACACAACAAAAACCTATTCCCACGCGCATATATAACACAAACATGTCTCGCGTCTTGGACGTGGACCTCATCGCCTCCTCGTCGGAAAAAAATCAAAACTCGTCCGTGATCACGACGCAAATATCCACGCGGTACGGAAATCTCTCCGTCTCGTACGACCAATCGCACCACGAGGACGCGCAAATTGGACGAAGGAAACCGTTGATTACCTACCACGATTGCGGAACGAATCACCGGACGTGTTTCTCGTCCTTCTTTTCTTGCGCGGGTAAAACGCACGAAATCAACACGAAATTTTGCGCATACCACGTGGACGCGCCGGGAATGCAAGACGGGTCCGTGGAAGGCGTTCCGGAGGAGTTTGAAGGGGAGGTGACTTTGGACAAATTAGCGCAGCAGTTGGAAGACGTGAGCGACTTTTTCGGATGGACGAGAGGGAAAGCGAACAACGCGAACAGGGAAGTGTTTGCGATTGGCGTCGGTTCTGGAGCGACGGTTATATCGATATACGCGAGCAGGTTCGCGAATCCCATCGCGGGGATGATTTTAGTTTCGCCGATGTCGCGACAGGCGAATTATGCCGAGTGGATGTACGCGAAGTGGTTTCGGGTGAAGTGCGCGAGAGGGAGTAAAAGAGTGTCCGACTCCGGGGCGAATCATTTGATGGGGAGGTTGTTCAGTAAGTACGGAACAGATGGATTTGCGGGAAAGTTTAGCAGCGACTTGGCGCTAACGACGAAGAATGAGATGCAAGAAATGCGGATAGACGCGCTCTTGGCGTATTACGACGCCACGGTGAATCGGTTGGATAATACACACATCGCGAGTTCGTTAAAGTGTAGGACGTTGATATTAGCCGGTTCTGAGTCGCCGTGGTATAACGATAGTTTGAATATGAATAGAGTGATGGACAAGACGTTAACGTCGTGGGTGGATATGGAGAAAGTGGGAGCGGCGGTAGCTATGGAACATCCGAGCGCGATGTTGTCGCCGGTGCATTTATGGTTGCAGAGATTGAAAGCGGAAGGGTATCTTTAGTTTAATTTACATCAATGTCACTTTTCGTATGCCTTTACAGGCACTACAAACATCCTCAATATTCTAATAAAGCTAGTATATTAAAGCTAGAAAGCTGCTACTGTGTCTACTATGTTTGATACAGACTCGGAAAATAACACGTTTCGCGACTTGGCGTTTTCGATGAGAGACTTTAAATCGAGCATTTCCAACGTCTCGCCGCCTCCGGACAGCGCGTCGGCGTTGCACAAAACGATGAGCTTCTTCTTCGCTCGCGTGAGGCTGACGTTAAGTCTGCGACTGTCACTAAGGAACCCCGCGGAGGTTTTACTCGTCCGCACGCAGCTCAAAATAATAACATCTGCCTCGCTTCCTTGAAAGGAATCGACCGTACTTGCGAACACGTCATCGTTGGTAGGTATATTCTTCGCGCGCATCAAATTCGTAATTAATTTGACTTGCGCCGTGTAAAATGTTATAATTCCAATTTTCAACGATTTACGGCAGAGCTTCTGCACCAACTCTACGGCGATTTCAGCCTCGCGAGCATTACTCATGCTCGAGTTGCTTGAAACGCGGTGTTTTCCGGAGTGCACATTCACGATGGAATACGGAAGAGCGTTGTTGGGATTTTTAACGCAATCGGCATTCTGTAATTTACCGCCGTAGAAACGTTCGGAAGGCCACGCGCAAATTTCAGGGTGCATCCGGTATTGCGTTTTAAGCATAGTACAAACCACTTCGTTTTGATCGCCCGAGTAGCACGAGAACAATCGTTCCATCAGGCTTTTGTTATATCCCAATCGTTGCACATCTTGGCTGAAGCACATCGCCGGCAATTGTTGGGGATCTCCAATAAGCAAACATCGCTTCGGATTCCTCGCGAACGCTAATAAAATTTCACCTTCCAAACAATTTGCAGCTTCATCGACTATTAGTACGTCATAATCTGCGGCACCAGAGTGATACAAACCACCGCACGAACCCAAAGTACAGAAACAAAGGCGGGCACTTGATAGAACCGCTTTCGCGAGGACGTCTCGATTTCTCAAATTGTCAGCCCTCGTTTTCCCTTCGATACGCTCGATGAAGTCCTGAACTGTAGATTCGATTTCCATATTCTGCGATACATTCTTTCGATCGCACGGGTTTAGTAAAAGCTCAGAAACGTGCACTCCCAACTCTATAAGAAATGTGGCGATGCGCTTCATCTCCTCGCGAACGTTCTTGAGGCCCGCCATGACATCCGCCTTGCTTCGCCTGCCACCATTCTTTCGATTGGTCCCATCAGATGACAGTTTTTTCAACTTAGCGCACAGCGAATCGAGTCGACGGTGAACGTAAAACTCGTTTATTATGTTTACATCCTTTGCCGCACTCTCCAACGCGTCTTCGACGCCGTACAAAGCGATGCTCCTACCGATTTTGTCTCGGTCCTCCGCTTTTGGAATGTTCCGAAGAAAAGTTTCCAGACAAACAATTACGGCTTTGTTTGAAGGAGCGCACACCAGCAGACGTTGTTGTTCATTTCGCATCGGATTTGTGAGTTCCTGCAGAAGTTTAGCGCAAAAATGCGTCTTCCCCGTTCCAGGAGGTCCTTGAACCATTTTCAATCTATACCCCGGACTCCTGTCGTTCATAAATCTTTCCAACGCGAATCTTTGCGATTCGTTCAATTCATCATTTACTTCCTCCTCTGCTACCGCACTTTTCCTTTGATTGTCTGCAGTCGACATTTTGATGTTACGTTCACCATCGCTGTCGTCTTCGCTGTCGCTGAAACGAGTATACGTTGCGTTCTTCGTGCCTAAAACTTGCGCCTCGAATGAAATTTTCGGTCGCGAAACAGCCACGGCGACTATCCTTTTTTGCGTGAGTACGTTCCCGAGCGGCGTCACGATTAATTGATCGTCGACATTCTCCGTTTTAATGCTCGTTTGCACGTGCACGTATTTGTTTCTGAAAGTAGCACCATATTCGTCCTTGGTGTTCGATACGTCCACGACAATCCCGAGAGTGCCCTCGTTTTCACTCGAACCACCTTTCTTTTTTGGTTGGATTAAAACGACGCTCCCGCTCTTTTTCCAATCGTCTTCTTTGTTGCTGCTGTTCGCGTAACTTCCATTATGACGACGACCAGTGACTAACACCTCCAGTTTCAAGCACGCGCTTTTATTATCTCCACTTTTCTCTCTGGCCTTGACATTGCACGTTTCCTTCTTCGTCGAGTCTTTCTTCAATCCCTGCGCGATTATCGCCTTTGCCTCCGCAAATGCAACCTCAATTTGCGCGTGAAAAAATTCATCCATACTCGCATATCTCATGGGAGCCTCTTCCAGCGGCAACGCGTGTTCATTATTCGATGCAGTGTTACGCACAATCCCCGAAATTCTACCGCCGTTCTCTCCATGCTTCAGCGTCTTCGCTTCCCATCGCAACAGACTTTGTACAAAATACTCGTTCCCAGACGCGAACGTCCTGTTCGAAGGTTTTCTCACCTGCTGCGCCGCATACCGTTTACGCTGTTTTGACCTTCTCGATTTTTCTTTGTTCTTCAGTTTCTGACGATAATACTCCATGTCGTCTTCATCGTCGTCGTCATCGAGAGCAATGTACTCTTTCTCAATCTCATTAGGTGATTCTCTCGACCTCTTCCCACTCTTCGCGCTCTTGCGCCCATTACTATCATCATCGCCATCGTCGTTAACATCGTTACCATCGCCTCCTTTAAAAGTCCTCTCGAGCATCTCGTCCGTCCCGTTCTCTTCGTAATCATCATCATACTTTCCCTCGTAATACTCGCATTCCTCCTCGTTCC
>Ga0181601_10000907_pt1 | contig 24904 bp, 26 predicted proteins | sample 041ome_8_FD_133020 | JGI IMG/M metagenome (GOLD analysis project Ga0181601, IMG submission 133020) | Coastal salt marsh microbial communities from the Groves Creek Marsh, Skidaway Island, Georgia - 041407BS metaG (megahit assembly) | ecosystem: Environmental > Aquatic > Marine > Intertidal zone... | reverse complement strand
TAATTTAAATATAGGCTTAGATAAAAATGTTTTAGATGTTGGTTCTTGTAATGGGTACAGTTCTGCTATTTTGTCTAAAATATTTAAAAAAGTTTTTTGTTTAGAGTCAGATAATGAAGTCTTGGAAATTCTTAAGAATAATTGTGATCAAGAAAAATTACTTAACGTAAAAATTATACAAGATGATTTTCTTTCTGAAAAAAGCTTAGGAACAAGTTTTGATAATATTTTAATTAATGGAGAGATAAATTCGGATCCTGTTAATTTAATCAAGTCTTTAAAAATCGGTGGGAGGTTAGTATCTGTAATAAGAGAAGAAAGAATATCCTATGCTGTTGTCTACATAAAAAATGAAAACAATCATTATGATAAACTTAGAATCTTTGATGCATCAGCACCTCTTTTAATTAATTATAAAAGCAAAGAACCTGTTTTTTCTTTTTAAATGAAAAATTTTGGTTCTTACAATCATTCAGAAATTGAAAATAAAATTTATAATTTTTGGGAAAAGAAAAAACTATTCAAGCCCATAAAAAACAAAACTAAAAACAAATCTTTTTCTATAGTTATACCTCCACCGAATGTAACGGGCAGTTTGCATATGGGTCATGCACTAAATAATACTATTCAAGATTTGTTAATAAGATTTAAACGAAATCAAGGCTTTGAAACATTGTGGCAACCTGGAACAGATCATGCTGGTATAGCTACGCAAATGGTTGTTGAAAAACAATTGTTAGAAAAAGGTTTATCAAGACAATCTCTCGGAAGAGAAAAATTTGTAAAAGAAATTTGGAAATGGAAAAGCAAATCTGGAAATGAGATTGTATCTCAGCTTAAAAAATTAGGCTCATCTTGTGATTGGAGCAGGGAAAGGTTCACCATGGATGATGGTCTTTCTAAAGCTGTTATAAAAGTTTTTGTTGATTTATATAATCAAAAACTAATCTACAAAGATTTAAAATTAGTAAATTGGGATCCTGTTTTGCAAACAGCAGTTTCAGATCTTGAGGTTGTTCAAAAAGAAATTGAGGGAAAGCTTTATTATATTAAATATTCTATTAAAGATTCTGATCAATTTTTAACTGTTGCCACCACAAGACCTGAAACAATGTTTGGTGATGTGGCGTTAGCCGTTAATCCAAAAGACAAAAGATATAAAAATCTTGTAGGTAAAACTGCCATTATACCTGTTGCCAATAGAGAAATTCCAATTATAGAAGATATATATGCTGACCCTACGCAAGGAAGTGGGGTGGTAAAAATTACACCTGCTCACGATTTTAATGACTTTATTGTAGGAGAGAGAAATGGTCTTAAAAAAATAAATATTTTAACAAAGGATGCAAAACTTAATGATGCAGTTCCAGCTGATTTTGTGGGTTTAGATCGTTTTGATGCTAGGAACAAACTCATTGCTACATTAAATGATTTAAGCTCTCTTGAAAAAGTCGAAAATATTAAACATGCGGTGCCATTTGGAGATAGATCAAACTCTATTATAGAGCCTTATTTAACCGAACAATGGTTTCTTGATGCAAAAAAATTATCCAACGACGCTATACTTAACGTCAAAAATAAAAAAACATCTTTTTTTCCGGAAAATTGGTCAAAAACATATTACCAATGGATGGAAAATATTCAGCCCTGGTGTATTTCAAGACAATTATGGTGGGGCCATCAAATACCGGCATGGTATACGCCATCAGGTGAAATAATTGTTGCAAATAATTTGAATGAGGCAAAACAAATAGCTAAAAAAAAATTTAAAAAAAATCTAATTCTTACACAAGATAACGATGTGCTAGACACATGGTTTTCTTCAGCTCTGTGGTCATTTGCAACTTTTGGATGGCCGAAAAAAACTTATGAGTTAAAAAGATTTTATTCAACATCAGTTCTAGTTACAGGTTTTGATATTATATTTTTTTGGGTAGCAAGAATGATGATGATGTCATTATATTTTACGAAAAAAGTGCCTTTTTCAGATGTGTATGTACATGCATTGGTTAGAGATGAAAAAGGCCAAAAAATGTCAAAATCAAAAGGTAATGTTATTGATCCATTAGTTTTGATTAATGAATTTGGTGCTGATGCTTTAAGATTTACTCTCATAGCAATGTCTTCTCCTGGGAGAGATGTTAAGTTAGCCAAAGAAAGAGTCAATGGTTACAAAAACTTTATAACAAAAATTTGGAATATTTTTAATTTTTCAAAATTTAATAATACATTTTCTGATCCTAAAATTAATATTAATAAAATCAAGGATCCAATTAACTTATGGATATTAAATGAATTTAATAACTGCAAATTGAAAACAAACGATTGTATAAATAATTATAGATTTGATGAAGCTGCAAGGCATGTTTATCAGTTTACATGGAATTTATTTTGCGACTGGTATATCGAATTTGCTAAACCAGTTTTGTACTCTAGTAATAAAATAAATATTAAAGAACTAAAGAAAACAATTTCTTTTTTGCAATCAGAGTTGTTACTTCTTTTACATCCATTTATTCCTTTTGTTACCGAAGAACTGTGGTCACTTACTAAATTTGATAAATTTTTTAAATCACCTTTAATTTCTTATACAAGCAAAAATTCTTATCAGTTAACCAAAGATCAAATCAAAAAAGCAAAAGATATAAATATAATAATAAATTTTATATCTGAAATTAGATCTATCAAAGTAACACTTGGTATTAGTCCCGCAAGTTTTTGTAATGTTTTTATAAATAATACTTCTAAATATTTTCAAAAATTATCCAAAGATAATATAGAAATAATTAAGAGATTGGGCCGAATAAAAGAAATTGATTCTACTAGTTCAAATAAGAAATCGGTTATAAATATGATTATTGCTGACGAGAATGTAAGAATTCAGTTTGAAAATACTGTTAATCTTAATGATCAGAAAGAAGTTCAATTAAAAAAACAACAAGATGTTCTAGTTAAGATTTCTGTATGTGAAAAGAAGCTTGCTAATTCTGGATTTGTTCAAAATGCTCCAAAAAATGTTGTTGATAATGAAAAGGAAATGTTGTCAAATTATAAAATTGATCTAGAAAAAATTAACAATATTTTAAGGAGTTTTTCATAAATGTCTAAATTTGATAAATCTAAGTTACCAAGTCGTCATACTACAGTAGGTCCAGAAAGAGCTCCGCACAGATCTTTTTATTATGCGATGGACCTTACCCAGGAAGATGTTGCCAAGCCTTTTGTTGGCGTTGTTTCAACCTGGAATGAAGCTGCACCTTGTAATATCGCTCTGATGAGACAGGCGCAAAGTGTAAAAAAAGGGGTATATGATAACCATGGAATGCCAAGAGAGTTTTGCACCATTACTGTTACAGATGGTATCGCTATGGGTCATGAAGGAATGAAATCTTCCTTGATCTCAAGAGAAGTTATTGCTGACTCAACTGAATTAACAGTCCGAGGTCACTGCTACGATGCTCTTGTCGGTGTAGCTGGTTGCGATAAGTCATTACCAGGTTTGATGATGGCAATGTGCAGGCTTAATGTGCCGAGCGTGTTTATCTATGGTGGATCCATCCTTCCAGGAAAATTTAAAGGTAAGGATGTGACAGTGGTCGATGTTTATGAAGCCGTTGGAATGCATGAAAATGGAAAAATGTCAGACGAAGATTTATTAGAATTAGAACTTCATGCTTGTCCTAGTGCTGGTGCATGTGGCGGTCAATTCACGGCTAATACAATGGCTTGTGTTTCTGAAGCTATTGGCTTGGCATTGCCATATTCATCTGGAACGCCAGCACCCTATGAGGAAAGAGATAAATTTGCATATGAAAGTGGCAAAGCTGTAATGAGTCTTTTAAAGAACAAGATCAGACCAAGAGATATAGTAACATTAGAGTCTTTAAAAAATGCTGCAGTCGTGGTTGCTGCAACTGGTGGATCTACTAATGCTGCCTTACATCTTCCAGCAATTGCAAATGAATGTGGAATTAAATTTGATTTAATGGATGTGGCTGAAATTTTTAAAAAAACACCTTATCTTGCAGATCTTAAACCAGGAGGAAAATATGTTGCAAAAGACATGTTTGAAGCTGGTGGCGTTCCGATGCTATTAAAAACATTATTGGATGGGGGTTATATAAATGGAAATTGTTTAACAGTTACTGGAAAAACAATGGCTGAAAATTTAAAGGATGTTAAATTTAATAATGAACAAAAAGTTATGAGACCTTATAACAATCCTATTACCCCAACCGGTGGAGTTGTAGGTCTTAAAGGAAATTTAGCACCAGATGGAGCCATAGTTAAAGTTGCGGGAATGAAAACTCTTCGCTTTGAGGGAGTTGCAAAATGCTTTGATAGTGAAGAAGATGCTTTTAAGGCTGTTAAAAACAAGACCTATAAAGAAGGTGATGTTATCATTATTAGATATGAGGGTCCAAAAGGCGGCCCAGGAATGAGGGAAATGCTATCAACAACAGCGGCAATTTATGGACAGGGTTTAGGTGAAAAAGTTGCCCTGATCACAGATGGAAGATTTTCGGGTGCTACAAGAGGCTTTTGTATTGGCCATGTTAGTCCAGAAGCATTTGTGGGAGGTCCAATAGCATTGCTTCAGGATGGTGATAAAATTGTTATTGATGCTGAAAAAGGATCAATCGACGTAGACTTAGATACCAAAACTTTAGAAGAAAGAAAAAATACTTGGAGAGCTAAGGAACCTAATTTTAATAGTGGAACTTTATGGAAATATAGTCAAACCGTAGGAACTGCTAAAAATGGCGCCGTAACCCATCCTGGCGGTTCAAAAGAAAAAAGTTGTTACGCTGATATATAAGTGAAGATCAAACCTATTATATTATGTGGTGGAGCTGGTACTAGACTTTTTCCATCTTCTTTTAAGTCGATTCCAAAACAATTTATTGATTTTGGAGGATGGACTTTGTTTCAAAAAACTTTAGAGCGAATTAAGGATCCTATTTATGATTTTCCTATAATCAGTTCTAATCTAAAATATGAAAAAATAATTAAAAAATTTCTTAAATTATACAAAATTAAAAAATACAATCTGGTTTTAGAACCTTATAAAAAAAATACTGGACCTGCTGTTATATCCTCTGCCTTGATTAATAGTATTAAAAGTGAACAACCTTTGATTTATTTTCCTTCCGATCAATTAATTGAAAATAAAAAAATTTTTAATAATTCAGTTAAAAAGTATTCCAAAAAGTTAACCAGTGAAAATATTTGTGTATTTGGAATAAAACCTACAGAACCGTCCGAGCAGTTTGGTTACTTTTTGACAAAAAAAAATAATGATAAAGTTACTAATTTTATAGAAAAACCAACCAAAAAAATTGCAATAAAAATTATTAAAAATAAAGCTTATTGGAATTCTGGTATTTTTTTTATTCGTAAAGACTCATTAATCAATCTATGTAAAAAATTTCAACCGATTTTGTTTAAACAAGCCCATAATTCAGTTATTTTTTCTAAGAAAATAAAAAATACAACTAGACTTAACGCAAAATTTTACTTTTCAATAAAAGAGATTTCTTTTGATTATGCAATTTTGGAAAAAGTTAAAGATATCATTGGTGCAAAATTAAATGTGGCTTGGTCAGATCTTGGAAGTTGGAAAGCAATTACTCATTTATTTAAAAAAATAAAGCATAAATACTATAAAAAAAATAACACTTTTCTTAAACCATGGGGCAAATACTTTAATCTACATAGGGGAGACGGCTTTTTAATAAAAGAGCTTGTTATAAACAAAAATTCTTCAATTAGTTTGCAGAAGCATCGATATAGATCGGAGCATTGGACTATCACTTATGGAAAACCAAAAGTAACTATTGATAAAGATATTTTGTTTCCAAAAATTAACGAAACCGTTTTCATCCCTTTAGGTTCAGTTCATAGAATTGAAAATTCTTATAGCGAACCAGTTAAAATTATTGAGGCCCAAGTAGGAAAAATATTAAAGGAAAGCGATATAACCAGATATATTGACCAATATAATCGTATTAAGTAAGAACACATCTTATAGGCACATGATCTGAGGGTCTTTGATTGTCTCTAGTGAATTTATCTATTTCTATAGTTTTTATAGAATCTGTTAGTTCATTTGATATTAAGTAATGGTCAATTCTTAAACCCTTATTTCTCTGCCAAGATCCTTGTTGATAGTCCCAAAATGTATATTGTTTATCTAGATTATTAAAAAGTCTAAACCCATCCTTAAAACCAAGATTTAACAAAGATCTAAATTTTTTTCGAATTTCTAATTTAAATAATGCATCATTTATCCAATCCTCCGGGTTATCAACGTCATTTTCTCCAGGGATTACATTAAAATCACCGGTAATAATTATATGCTTATTTTCATTTAATTTTTTTTGAATAAATTTTTCAAATAGTCCCATCCATTTTTTTTTGTATTCGTATTTTTCTGTATTAACAGGATTGCCGTTTGGTAAATATATAGAAACTAAAAAAATTTTTTTATTTTTATAATTAATATTAGCTGAGATAAATCTAGATTGTCCTAGAGGATCTTTAAAATCATCATGATTTGTTATTAATTTCTCTTTGCTTAAAATAGCTACTCCATTATAGGATTTTTGACCATTTACGTAAGAATTATAACCTGCATTATTGAATTCTTGAAAGGGAAAATTTTTCTCTTCTGTTTTAATTTCTTGAAGAACTAAAATATCAATTTTTTTCTTTTTTAAATAATCAAGAACCTGATCTGTTCTAATCCTTACAGAATTTATATTCCAACTGGCTATATTCACTATAATGAAAACGAAGTTCCACACCCACAAGAACTTTTTGCATTAGGGTTAGAAATTTTGAATGATTTTTCAATTAAGGTATCATTATACTCTAAAATAGATCCTTTAATATATTCCAAACTAATTGGATCGATAATGACATTATCGAATTTTTTATCTTCTGGATTCAGATGTTCATCGATTGAGAAATTGTATTTAAAGCCTGAGCAGCCACCACCCTCGACGGATATCCTAAAAAAAGAACCATTATTTTCATTTTGCAAAAGCTTATTAATTTCTTCTTTAGCTTTTTTGCTTATTTCTATATTAGTATTCATAAGTTAATTAAAATAACTTTATATATATTATATCTTAAATGAGCACACTCCTAGCTAATCATGACAATATTCTACAAAAATACGCTTCAAATAAAGCTAATTTTTTGGGTAGGTATTTTTTGGAAAAAAGCTCAAATTATAGATCTGAATATCAAAGAGATCGTGACCGGGTGATTCATTGTTCATCTTTTAGAAGGCTAAAGCACAAAACCCAAGTTTTTGTTTATCATGAGGGAGATCATTTTAGAACAAGGCTTACTCATTCTTTAGAGGTCTCCCAAATATCAAGATCTATATCAAGATACCTAGGTTTGAATGAAGATTTATCTGAGGCACTTAGTTTAGCACATGATTTGGGACATACTCCATTTGGTCATGCTGGTGAAGATATTCTGGCTGAGTGCATGCTTAATTATGGTGGTTTTGATCATAATATACAATCTTTAAGAATTCTTCTATTGCTGGAAAATATTTATGAGGATTATCTAGGATTGAATTTATCGTTAAATTGTATTGATGGTCTTTTGAAACATAATGGTCCAGTTCAAAATGAAAATAAATTAAAAATTTTGTTACCTGAAATTTTTAACTATGGTTTAAATTTTCAAACTTACGGATCATTAGAAGCGCAAATAAGCTCTTTATCTGATGATATAGCCTATAATAATCACGATATTGATGATGGGTTAAGGGCAAATTTTTTTAACATTGATGATCTTAGAGAAATTCCTGTGCTAAATGATATTATAAAAGAAACTTATAATAAAAGCTCCAATAAAAACAATTATATTTTGGTCAGAAAGTTAATTGATTATATGGTAACAGACCTAATTGATAATTCACAAAAAAATATCAATTTATATAAAATAGATAATATAAATGATGTTTATAAATCTGGTAACCAAATTATTGATTTTTCAGAAACAACTAATGAACTAATAAAAAATATTAAAACGTTTCTACACTCCAAGATGTACAAACACTCTCATATCCAAAAGTGGTCAAATAAATCAAAAGAAATAATACAAAAAATTTTTAATTATTATAATAGTCATTATGAAAAAATTTCTAATAAGTTTAATAATAATTTTTCAAAGCAAAGGAATATAAGTGATTATATTTCAGGCATGACGGATAAATATGCTATTGATCTGTATAACTCATTAAAATGAATATTTTTAAAATATACAAAGATAAATTTATTTTATTACTTCGTAATAATAGTTTTGACTGTGACGAAGAAAAAGTTTCTATTGATACTCCTAGACAAGTAAGTTTCGGAGATCTGGCATTTAATGCACCTCTAATTTTATCATCTTCTCTTAAAAGCAATCCTTTAGAAATTGGTAAAAAAATTGCTGACTTGATAAAAGAAAATTATAGTGAATTTGACACCATAGAAGTTGCCAAACCTGGATTTGTAAATTTAAAGTTTAAAAAAGAATTTTGGTATAATTTTTTATTTTCATTTGATGATAGCAAAGGAAAAATTGTAAATACATCTAAAACTATTAATTTAGAATATGTTTCGGCTAATCCTACAGGTCCGTTGCACGTGGGGCATTGTCGAGGAGCGGTCTATGGAGATGTTTTAGGAAACCTTTTAAATTTTGTAGGACACAAAGTTATTAAAGAATATTATATTAATGATTATGGTAATCAAATTCACATGTTTGCTAAATCTGTGTATGCTCGAGTTCTTGAAATTAAAGAAGGAAAAGAATTTCCTGTAAATGAGGGTCTTTATCCAGGTGAATATTTAAAGGAAATTGCACAAAGTTTAATAAAAAAAAATAAAATTTCTAATTTTTCTAATTACGATTCTATTAAAAATGAACTTGGTGAAATGGCTATGGACGAAGCCATGATTATGATTAAAAATGACTTGCTTTCGCTTGGTATTAAGCATGATTTATTTATTTCAGAAAAAGAATTAGTAAAAAACAACCTTGTATCTAAAACTTTAAAAATATTAGAAAGAAAAAACTGTATCTACGAAGGTGTACTGCCTAAACCTAAGGGTAATGAAAATGAAGATTGGGAACCAAGAGAGCAATTATTATTCAAGTCCACCAAGTTTGGCGATGATGTAGATAGAGCTTTAAAAAAATCAGATGGCACATGGACTTATTTTGCTAATGATGTGGCCTATCATTCATACAAACTTGATAGAAAATTTGATAAATATATTAACGTGTTAGGAGCCGATCATGCGGGTTACCTTAAAAGATTAAAAGCCTGTGTTGATGCACTATCTGATTTCAAAGCAGATTTTGAATGCAAAGTATGCCAGTTGGTAAAGTTATTTAAATCTGGAGAACCCTACAAGATGTCGAAAAGAGCGGGTGATTTTATCACTGCTAAAGAATTGGTAGAATCTGTAGGAGTAGATGCGGTTAGATTTATGATGATCTATAGAAGCAATGATAGCCAATTAGATTTTGATTTTGACCTAGTTACAGAAAAAACTAAAGAAAACCCTGTTTTTTATGTACAGTATGCCAGTGCAAGAATTCATTCAATCTTAAGGAAAACATCATTAGATTTAACAAATATTGATAAGAAGTGTTTACGTTTATTAGATGCGGAAATTGAAATTGAAATAATTAAAAAATTGTCCTTGTGGTCTAAATGTATGGATCTTTCAGCAAAAAACTTAGAACCGCATCGAATACCTTATTACCTATATGATCTTGCATCAATATTTCACTCTTATTGGAATTTAGGAAAAGAATATCCAGAATATAGGATTATTGAAAATGAAAATAGTGAATTAATTAAGGCTAGAGTTTATTTATTAGAAAAGGTTTTGGCAGTAATAAAGTCTGGGCTGTTAATACTTGGTGTTAGCGCACCCGAGTCTATGTAATGAGATTATTATTATTAAAAACAACATCCATTATCTTAATTTTTATTTTTTTTTATTTCACTATATTATTTTATTTATCTGAAAACTTTAAAGCAAAAATTTTGCAAAGTAGAAAGTTACATGACTCATTGTTATTTAGCTACGGTATGAAGCTACCAAAAACTGAGGTAAATAAAAACTTTAAGATATTCATTGACAATTCTGACTATTTTAAAAAAATTGATGATGAACCAAAGTTTTGGGAACTTGTAAAATGAATATTGCTTTTAAACCAGTTATCGTAGGATTATCCGGACATTGTATTTCCAAAGAAGAATATTTTTTATTTAAAAAACACTTACCGATTGGGTATATTATTTTTTCAAGAAATATAAAAAATTTTTTTCAATTAAAAAATTTAATTTCAGAATTAAAATCCCTTAATCCATATCAAAAAACATTAATTATGATTGATCACGAGGGTGGAAGAGTAAATCGTTTTTCAAAATTTTTTGATCAAAGACACCAATCTGCTAAAATATTTGGTAATTATTTTAAAAATGACAAAAAACAATTTAACCAAGAATTAAATAAATTTATCAATTTTAATTCTAATCTGTTTAATTATTTAGGAATTAATTTAATCGCAACCCCAGTATTAGATTTATTTTATCCCAATAAATCTAGCGTCATATCTGATAGGGCGTATTCTGATAAAAATACTGATATTATTAATATTGGTAATACAATCGTAAAGAAATATTTAAAGAAACGGCTTATGACTATTGGCAAACATGCTCCAGGTCATGGCTTATCTATGCTAGATAGCCATTATCATTTACCAATAATAAATGAAAGCAAGGAATACTTGTATAATAATGATTTTAAATGCTTTAATAATTTAAAGTCTCAATTTTTAATGACCGCACATATTCTTTATAAAAATATTGATCATATTAACCCTGCAACTTTTTCATCGACAATAATAAAAAAAATTTTAAAGAAAAAATTGAAATTTAAAGGCCTAATAATGTCAGATGATATATGCATGAAGGCACTTAATGGATCTATTCAAAGTAGGGCTGTTAAGTCGTTTGATGCTGGATGCGATATTGTTTTACATTGCAATGGAAATTTGAATGAAATGACACGTTTGTTTGCCATTACTGGCTATGCGGATAAGAAGTTGTTAGCAAAAACGATTAAAATCTTTAATTATAGCCAATAATTTAGTACGATTTTTTATGCAAGAGAATCATGCTGAAGTTTTAACAGATAATTTTAAATTACAGGTAGATAATTACGAAGGTCCCTTGGACCTGTTGCTAGATCTTGCCAAGGCACAAAAAGTTGATTTGATGCAAATTTCCATAGTTCAACTTGCCGATCAGTACATTAATTATATTTCTGAGTTAAAAGATAATCTAGAATTGGCAGCTGATTTTTTAGTAATGGCATCTTGGCTTGCTTATTTGAAATCAAGACTATTGTTACCAGATGAATTTGATGATGATTTCTCTGCTATTAAAATGGCTGAAAAACTTAAACTTCAGCTTAGAAAGTTAGAGAGTATTAGATTGTTATCAGATCAATTAATGAGCAAACCTAAATTAGGTCATGAAGTTTTTATGAGAGCAATGAGAGAGGGAATTAAACCAATCAATAAATCTGAGTATAGTGTTTCTTTGTATGAACTAATAAAAGCTTATGCTGACTTTAAAAGAAAAGAAAATTTTTCTTCTATTAATATAAAAAAATTACCCGTTTATACCATGGAAGAAGCTATAAAAATGATTACTAAAATGTTTGATCAGATAAAAGAATGGTGCGATATAAACACTATTATACCCAAGAATTTTTTAAAAAATAAAAAATTAAAAAAATCAGGTCTATCGGGTACTTTTGCTGCAAGTTTAGAATTAGTACGTGAGGGGAAACTTTTGATTAAACAAGAACAGATGTTTGAAGATATTTATATAAAATCAAAAAATTAAAAATTTATGCCTAGTATTGACAAAAAAGAAAAAAAAATAATCGAGGCTTTTTTATTTGCAGCTGACGAGCCTCTAGATCTCGCAACGTTGCAATCAAAAGTAAAAAAAAATACTGATGTTTTGGAAATTTTAAATGAATTGCAAAAGGAATATCAAGAAAGAGGTATAAATTTAATTAAATTAGCAAATCGCTGGTCATTTAGGACCTCAATTGATCTAGCTGATCAACTCAGAGAAGAAATAACAGGTCAAAAAAAACTATCAAAAGCTGCAATTGAAACATTGGCGATTATTGCGTACCATCAACCAGTTACTAGATCTGAAATTGAGGAAATTAGAGGCGTATCTTTTTCTACAGGCACAATGGAAGTTCTATTTGAATTGGGGTGGGTTAAACCAGCAGGAAGAAAGGATATACCAGGTAAGCCACTAGCTTATGGAACCACGGATTCTTTTTTAAGTCATTTTAATTTAAATAGTCTTGAAGATCTACCTAACTCTGATGAATTAATGGCTGCTGGTTTAATAGATAGCAGAGTTGATAGTTCAATTTTTGGAACTTCTAAGTTTACTAAAGAAGATGATAGTAGCATAAAAGAAAATATATTTAGTAATATTGATGAAATGATTAGTGATACATTGGATAATAAAGATGCAGAGAATAATGAAAATAAGGAAGAAGCTGATCAAAATTTAGATGAGCCTTATGAAGATAATGAGGAGGATGATGACTATGACGATGACGAGGATGAAGACGACGACGAGGAAGACGAAGAAGATGATAAAGAAAAATAATTATTGTTTTTTATATAAATAATGGATAAGATTTAGATATGAGCATTGGTTTTTGGCAAATAGTTATTGTTGTGGCCTTAGTTGTTTTACTTTTTGGAAGAGGTAAAATTTCTGAATTAATGGGCGATGTTGCCAAAGGAATTAAGAGTTTTAAAAAAGGTATGTCTTCAACTGAGGAAATTGATGATAAAAACCTTACCAATAGCAATAAAGATAACAAAAATTCAGAAAGTTAATTTCTAATGCCACAAATTGGGTGGTCTGAACTTCTAGTCATAGCTGTTATTGCCATATTAGTAATTGGACCAAAAGACCTTCCTATCATCATGAAAAAAATTGGTAGTTGGATGAGAACTATTAAAGGTTATGCCAATCAATTTCAAAATACTTTAGAAAATATAGAAGATGTTGAAACCATTGATTTAGACAAACCTAAAAGAAAACAAACAACATCAAAAAATCAAAAAAAAAAAGAAGTTAATTCTTGATTATAGATGGCGACAAAAACAACAACGATTACTGGTCACCTTAAAGAACTAAGGTCGCGTCTAATCAAATCTGTAATTTTTTTGCTTTGTGCTTTTGTTGTATGTTTTGTGTTTGCGGATAGTATTTATGCTTTTTTACTTGATCCTTATGTTCAAGCTACGAAAGATGATCCCGTACAAAGAAGAATGATTTTTACAGCACTGCACGAAACTTTTTTAACTTATTTAAAATTAGCTTTTTTTGCATCTTTTTGTCTTTCGTTTCCTGTCATATTAATTCAAATTTGGAAGTTTATTGCTCCGGGTTTATATAAAAATGAAAAAATGGCCCTTTTACCCTTTTTAATTGCAACACCAATACTTTTTATTTTAGGTGGAATGCTAGTTTATTATTTGATCATGCCGCTTGCAGTAAAGTTTTTTTTATCATTTGAGACAACTAGTGCAATGTCAGGCATGCCTATTCAATTAGAGGCAAAGGTTGATGAGTATTTATCTTTGATAACCAAATTAATTTTTGCTTTTGGTTTAAGTTTTCAATTACCTGTATTATTAACTTTATTAGGAAAAGTTGGTTTTTTAACAGCGGATGATTTAAAAAAAAGAAGAAGGTATGTGATTGTGATAATTTTTGCAGTAGCAGCAATTTTAACACCTCCTGATCCAATTACTCAAATTGGACTAGCTTTGCCATTACTTCTTTTGTATGAAATTTCTATTTTAACAGTTAAAACTGTAGAAAGAAAATAATGCTAAATATTAAAGACATAAGAAAAGATTTAAATACTTTTAAACAAAAAATTAAATCTAGGTTTGTAAATAATTCCGACCTAATTTTTGATCAACTGATTAAATTAGATGAAGAGCTTAGAAAAAATCTTGAAAAGCAACAAGAATTGCAAAATCAAAGAAATTCAATCTCTAAAAATCTTTCAATTGAAAAAGATAAAAATTCTGAAAAATTTAAAAATCTTTCATCTGAAGTTTCTACTATCAAAACCTCAATTTCAGCTTTAGAAACGGAAGTTACAAAATTAAATATAGATATCAATAGAATATTGCATACGATACCAAATATTCCATTAGATGAAGTTCCAATTTCAGAGGATGAGAAGGGAAACGTAGAGATAAAAAAGTCTGGAACTATAAGACATTTTGACTTTGAGCCTTTAAGTCATGATCTTTTAGCTAAAAATTTGAATCTTATAGATTTTGAAACAGCTGCAAATATGTCTGGATCCAGATTTGTGATACTTAAAAAAGATCTGGCTAAACTAGAGAGAGCTTTGATCAATTTTATGCTTGATCTTCATACAGGTGAAAATGGTTATATAGAGCACAATGTGCCAATTTTAGTGAACGAAAAATCTATGTTTGGAACTGGGCAGTTACCTAAATTTAAAGATGAACAATTTCAAACTAATAATAATCTTTGGCTAATTCCTACAGGTGAAGTCTCTTTAACAAATATTGTTTCGGATAAAATTATAAAATATGAGGATCTGCCATTACGTTATGTAACCTGCACTCCATGTTTTAGATTAGAAGCTGGTGCAGCAGGAAAAGACACTCAAGGTATGATGAGACAGCATCAGTTTTCAAAAGTGGAGTTAGTATCAATAATTCAACCAGAATTTAGAATGAATGAATTAGAGAGAATGCTTTCTTGTGCGGAAAAAGTTTTAGAATTATTAAAATTACCTTACAGAGTGATGCTTTTATCAAGCGGTGACATGGGTTTTAGTGCTGAAAAAACTTATGATATTGAAGTTTGGATACCATCTCAAAATAAGTACAGAGAAATTTCCAGCTGTTCATCTTGCTCCACATTTCAAGCTAATAGAATGAAAGCTAGGTATAAAACAGTTGATAATAAAAATGAATTACTAGCTACTTTAAATGGTTCGGGATTAGCCATAGGAAGAACAATTATAGCTATTTTGGAAAACTATCAAAATAAAGATGGCACTATTTCAATACCTGAAGTTTTGCAAAAATACATGTCCAAAAAAATTATTGGATAAAAATAAAATTTAAAGTGATTTTAAAAACTTTTTTTTAGAATGAATGATATTTTTTTATGGCAAGCCACAAAAGAACAAATAGAAAAATCAAATTTATACTTATTTTGCGAATATCTTGATAAAAAAAAATTTTTTCCTTTAACAACTGATTATCAAAAACTTTGGAAGTGGTCGATACAAAAACCAGATATATTCTGGTCTGCTTTTTGGGATTTTTCTAATATTAAAGGCACGAAGGGAAAAAAAATAATTTCTAAAAATACTGAATTTTTAGATTGTCGTTTTTTTGAAGACTCAAAAATAAATTTTGCTTTAAACTTATTAAAAAAAAAAACTAATGAAGTTGCAATACATTTTAGAGGGGAGAATGGATATGAAAAATCTATTACTTGGAAAAAATTATATAATGATGTTTGTAAATTATCTAATTTTTTTAAAAAAAATGGTTTAAAAAAAAATGATAGAGTGGCAGCATATTTGCCTAATAATATTGAAGCAATTATTGGACTGTTAGCATCATCAAAAAATGGACATATATGGTCTTCATGCTCTCCGGATTTTGGTGTCCAAGGAGTTGTAGATCGTTTTTTGCAAATATCTCCAAAAGTTTTAATCACTTGTGATTATTATTATTATAATGGGAAAAAAATAAGTTTAATTGATAGAATTTATTCCATACAGAAATTAATACCCTCAATTGAAAAAATTATAATTTGCTCTTATGAAAATAATAATTTTTTTACAGAAGAATTTATATCTTTTGATAAAATTATAGAGGACGGTTTTATTGATGAAGTTTTCGAAGAATTTGAATTTAATCATCCTTTGTATATTCTATATTCAAGTGGCACAACTGGAGTTCCTAAGTGTATTGTGCATGGTGCTGGCGGATCTTTAATTGAGCAGAAAAAAGAATTATTTTTACATTGTGATGTTAAAGAAAATGACAATATTTTCTATTTTACTACTACTGGATGGATGATGTGGAATTGGTTGGTTGCAAGTCTTTCATGTGGTGCTAGTGTGAAATTATACGATGGATCTCCATTTTACCCCAATAAAGAAGTTCTTTTTCAATACTGCGAGGATCACAATTTCTCATTATTCGGTTTAAGTGCAAAGTATATTGATTTTTTAAAAAAGAATAATTTTTCTGCAAACAAATACAATTTAGATAATCTAAAAATAATTACTTCCACAGGCTCTCCCCTTATGAAGGAGAGCTGGGAATACGTTTATAAAAATATTAAGAATCAAGTTTTGCTTTCTTCTATTAGTGGCGGAACTGATGTGGTAGGTTGTTTATTAATGGGAAATTTATTTGGAAAAGTTTTTGCAGGAGAGATACAGGGCGCTAGTTTGGCTATTGATGTTGATGTTTTTGACGAAACAGGTAAGGCAATTAATGATTTTGAGAAAGGTGAACTTGTTGTTAAAAATCCATTTCCTTCTATGCCTGTAAAATTTTGGAATGACGATGACAGAAAAAAAATTAAAGATGCATATTTTAATAAATATTCTAATATTTGGTATCACGGTGACTATATTCAAAAAACATCTAACGCTGGGTTTATTATACAGGGAAGATCTGACGCAACGTTAAAACCTGGAGGTGTAAGAATTGGAACAGCAGAGATTTATAGACAGGTTGAGGCTTTTGATGAAGTTGCAGAATCAATTGTAGTTGGTCAAAATTTTGACAATGATGTAAGAATAGTTTTGTTTGTAAAAATTAATACAAAATATTCTTTTACAGAATCATTAGTTGAAAATTTAAAAAACACTATCAGAGACAATTGTTCTCCTCGACATGTACCATCTCTTATTATCGAATGTCCAGATATCCCAAGAACCAAAAGTGGTAAGATTGTTGAAATTGCCGTTCAAAAATTAATTAATGGTGAAAAAATTAATAATCTAAATTCAATAGCTAATCCTGAATGTTTAGATTTTTACAGAAATATAACAAATGCCTAGTGATATAGAAATTGCCAAGTCAGCAAAAATTAAGAAAATTTCTAAAATTGCAAAGAATTTTCTTAATATACCGGAAAATCAAATTCAATCATTTGGTCACTTTAAAGCTAAAGTTTCATTATCATACTTAGAAAAATTAACAGAAAAAAAAAATAGCAAGCTAATTTTGGTTACAGCCATTAGCCCCACTCCTGCGGGAGAAGGAAAAACTACCACAACTGTAGGACTAGGGGACGCTTTAAATCGAATTGGAAAGAAAACGATTATCTGTTTACGTGAGCCTTCATTAGGACCTGTTTTTGGCATAAAAGGTGGAGCTGCGGGTGGAGGGTATGCCCAAATAATTCCCATGGAAGATATAAATCTTCATTTCACTGGAGATTTTTCAGCTATTGCTCTTGCTCACAATTTATTGTCAGCGATGCTTGATAATCACATTTATCATGGAAATTCACTGGAAATCGATGTTTCCACCATTCAATGGAAAAGAGTTGTTGATATGAATGATCGATCGTTAAGAAAAATTACCGTTGGTTTAAAAGAGGTTAAGAAAGGTTTTCCTTATGATAACGGTTTTGAAATTGTTGCTGCATCTGAAGTGATGGCAATTCTTTGTTTGTCATCTTCAATACATGATTTAAAAAAACGTCTAGGTCAAATTATAGTAGCTTACAATAATCATGGAGATCCAGTTACAGCTAAAGATCTAAAAGCACATGGAGCTATGACAGTTTTGTTAAAAGATGCCATTTCTCCAAATTTGGTTCAAACTTTAGAGAACAATCCTTCTTTTGTTCATGGTGGTCCATTTGCAAATATTGCCCATGGTTGCAATTCAATAGTAGCAACTAAAGCGGCATTAAAACTTGCAGATTACGTAGTTACGGAAGCAGGTTTTGGATCAGACCTTGGTGCAGAAAAATTTATTGATATAAAATGTCGTAAATCGGGCTTGAGACCATCAGCTGTAGTGGTTGTGGCCACAGTGCGAGCAATTAAATATCATGGAGGCGCAGAATTAGAAAGCTTAACAAAAGAAGATTGTTTAGCAATTAAAAGGGGTTTGCCAAATTTAGAACGTCACGTGAGCAATATTGTTAAAATTTATAATTTACCTTGCGTTGTAGTAATTAATAAATTTTCTAATGACACAAACAATGAAATCAAATTGATAATTGATAAGGTAAAGGAATTAAAGGTTAATGTAGTTCTGTCTGATCATTGGGCAAAAGGAGGGAAGGGGGCTATAGACTTGGCTAACGAAGTCATTAAAATATGCAAAAACAAAAAAAAAGGAATGAAATTTGTTTATAATATTAATGATAGCATATTGGAAAAAATTAACAAAATAGCAAAAAAAATCTATCATGCTAAAGAAGTTATAGCTGAAAAAAAGATAATCGATGAAATTACTAATCTTCAAAAAGCTGGTTTTGGTCATTACCCAGTATGTATCGCAAAGACACAGTCATCTTTTTCTACTGACCCTAAATTAAGAGGAGCACCAATAAATCACTCCATATCAATACGTGAAATAAGATTAGCTGCTGGTGCCGAGTTTATTGTTGTTATATGCGGAAATATTATGACCTTACCTGGATTGCCAAAAAAACCTGCTGCTGAAAAAATTGATTATTTAAAAGATGAAATTGTGGGACTATTTTAAATAATTTATTTATGAGTCTTTTTTTTGCAACATTAAAATAAATAAGATATATCGAAGATAATTTATTATGGTCAGGTGGGTGAGAGGCTGAAACCAGTCGTTTGCTAAATGACCCTACGAGTAAAATCGTAGCGAGGGTTCGAATCCCTCCCTGACCGCCATAATTTATGATAAAAAAAGATTTTGCTATTCCAGAAATTCTAAAATTATCTTTTCAATTCGTATCGACTAATTTTACGGCAAGAATTAAAGATGGTTTTCCAATTGTAATACTTATTACAGTCGCATTTAATGGTTTAAATTTTTTGATGTCCAACTCTCTAGCGAGTAATTTTACCATAATATTATTTGTTTTGTTTTCTATGTTATTAACCAGTTGTGTTGGCATAAGCGTACATAAAGAAATAATAACAAATTTTAGACAAAATTTTTTATCTCATTTCTTATCATTAATAAATTTAAAATATTTTTTCAATATTACATTGATATCACTAATCGCAATATCTCCACTTCTTATTCATTTTTTTTTTAAATTTTTTAATAAAATAAATTTTTTTGGTTTTAATATTTCTTATTTATTTTTTTTATGGATACTTAGTTGTGTGTTTGCTTTAAAATTAATTTTTATTTTACCAAAAGTTGCTCTCAATAAAAACTTTTCTTACTCAATTCAAGAGTTAAATAATTTTGGTTTTAAATTGTTTTTAATATTTATAATTATAACTATTATTTTTTTTATACCTTCAGTATTTGTACTGTCTTTTCAAGTATCTATACTTAATAGTAATTCTCAATTGTATCTAGTTATTAAACCAATGTTTGATTTTATTTCTTTTTATATATCTTATTTAAATTATTTAGTTATTTTTGCAGCAATCTCTTATGTTTATAAAAAAACTAATTAAATTATTTTAAATGGCGGAGAGGGTGGGATTTGAACCCACGAGTGAGTTGCCCCACTGCTGGTTTTCAAGACCAGTGCTTTCAACCGCTCAGCCACCTCTCCAGATTGATGGGTTATAAGCATTATCTCGACTTTCAGCAATATTTATAAGCAAAATTATCTAAATATCTTAGCATTTTACAATATTGCTCATATGACTTAAATTTTAATTTATGTTATCAAAAAATATGCTTCGTTTTTTAAAGATTATATATTTCTTTGCTGTATTAGCATTTACCACAAATGTTTTTGCCAATAGCCCTGAGTTTGATGATTGGGTAAAAAATTTTAAAAAAAAAGCATTAACGCAAGGAATTAGCAAAACTACCGTTGAAAAAGCTTTTCAAAGAGTTGTTTTTTTAGAAAAATTGCTAATTTATGATAAGAGACAGCCAGAATTTATTGAAAAAACAGATGTCTATGTGAGTAAAAGAGTCAGCGGTTTGCGAATTGCTACTGCAAAAAAACTTCTGATTGAAAAAAAATACTTATTAGAAAAGGTTGAAAAAGAATTTGGAGTTCCCAAAGAAATCTTATTATCTCTCTGGGGTATAGAAACCAATTTTGGTGTGCACAAAGGTAAAGTCGATATTATTTCTGCATTGGCAACCTTGTCTTTCGATAAGAGAAGATCTGCTTATTTTACAAATGAACTAATTATTTTGTTAAGACTGATTGATAAAAATATCATTGATATGAATAGCATGTATGGATCGTGGGCAGGTGCTCACGGAAATTTTCAATTTATGCCATCTTCAATTAACAATTACGCAATTGATTATGATAATGATGGTAAAATAGACTTGGTAAATTCTCTAGAGGATTCTTTTGCCTCTGCCGCAAATTATTTAAGCTCTATTGGATGGAATAAAAACATGCCTTGGGGTTCAGAAGCCATTCAGGAAAAAAAAATAAATAAAAATTTATTTACTACTGATGCTAGAAAGCTGCAAAAAGAGATGTCCTATAAGAATTGGGCGCATCTTGGCATTAAAAGTAAACAAAACTTACCTTTAAAGAACAATTTTAGACTTGTAAGGCCTGATGGTGATGATGGGCCAATATACTTGGTAAGTATGAATTATGAGAAATTATTAAATTGGAATAGGTCATTAAGATTTGCAATTTCAATTGGTTTATTCTCTGATATTTTAAAAATGTAATGCTTAAAAAAGTTTTAATTATATTATTATCATCGTTAGCTTTTTCTTGTACAAGTGTTGAGAAAAATCAAAGTTTCACTAATGAAACCTATGAAAAAATTGGATTTCTGGGTTACTTAATTGATTTAAAAATATCTGATAGCAAAATAAATGTAATTGTGGATAAGCAGTTTCCAGGTAATACAATTAAAATTACTAATTTAATTAACAACAAAACAGAAACAATTTCCAATATCCAAAAGAAAGAACTTGATGGTTCGCGAATTGTTTATGTATCTGACTCAATCAAAACTAGCCTTGATGTAAATAGTGAATTTCCTTACATAAAAATAGAAAATTCCAAACTGAACCCAACTTTTGTAGCCAATAAGGCTAAAATTTTTAAAGAGGAACAAAAAGTTCCAAACACATCGAGAGTGAGTAATGTAGAAGTTGTTTCTTTAAGCAAAAAATCTAAAATCGAAAGTAGTAAAATAAAAAATAAAATTTACCTTCAGTATGGATCTTTCTATTACAGCGATTATGCTAATGAATTAAACAAAAATTTAAAAAAATTTCTAATTTCTACTAATATTTCTATGTACGGTTCTAAAAAGAAAGGTTATTACGTCACAATAGGGCCCATTTTAAATATTAAGAAATTTGATGAAATATTTAAATTATTAAAAAACAATGATTATGAAGGTTATGAAATTATAGTTCAATGAAAAAAATTTTAAATATACTCATCTTTATCTTAGCTATTTCTGGCAACGCTCAAGCAATAGAGACGACAGCAAAAGAAGCTATTCTTCTTGATTACAATTCTAATGAAATCTTATTTAAAAAAAATGAGAATCTCAAAATATCTCCAGCTTCATTAACTAAAATCATGACCTCTATTATTGCATTTGAGTTAATTAAGAAAGGAGAGTTAAAATTAGATGAGAAAATAATCGTATCCACGAAAGCTTGGAGAATGTCAAAATCAGGATATTCCTCTATGTTTATTATGCCTAATGATAAGATAACAGTTGAAAATTTGCTCAAGGGTATAATTGTGGCTTCTGGTAATGACGCTTGTATAGCGCTTGCGGAAGGTATTGCAGGTTCAGAGGAATCTTTTGCTTTAATGATGAATGAAAAAGCAAAAGATATTGGAATGAAAAATACTAATTTTTCTAATTCATCAGGAATTTTTTCTGAAAGTAATTTTTCTACAGTTGAAGATATTGCCTTAATGTCATCTTATTTAATTAAAAATTATCCTGAATTGTACAAAATATATGCACTAAAAACTTTTACCTGGGAGAGGACCGGTGGAAAGCCAATTAGTCAATCTAACAGAAACTCTCTTTTGTTTAGAAATTCAAATGTGGATGGAATTAAAACAGGCCATTTGGATGATTCTGGATATGCATTAGCTGCATCATTAAAGAATGGTGAACGAAGATTAATAAGCGTAATAAGTGGAACAATATCCAATGCTGAAAGGACAAGAGAGTCTTTAAAGCTTTTAAACTATGCTTTAATTTCTACTGATTTAATTTCAATCAAAAAAAATAATGAATTATTAGTAGCTGATTTTTGGAATGGTAAGATAAATAAGATAAATCTTCATTTAAAGGAAGATGTTTTTTTTACTTATCCTAAAAGAAGATCAAAAGATTTGAGCATTGCTATTATTGGTGAGTTTCCAATTCAAAAAAGCTTTAAAAAAAATGATGAGTTAGCAAAAATAAGAATTCAAGATAAAAATGGGTTTTCAAAAGAATATCCCTTATTTGCCTCTGATGATTATAAAGATATTAATTTTATTAAAAAATTTATAAATACAATTAATTTTTTAATATGGGGATAAAAAATGGAATTTTTATTACTTTTGAAGGAATTGAAGGATCGGGTAAATCGACCCATATTAAGTTACTTTATTCTTTTTTAAAAAAAAATATTTCTGAAAAAGTTTTTTTAACTAGAGAGCCCGGGGGAACCAAAATTTCTGAAAAAATAAGATCATTAGTTATTAATGATTTAAATGAAAAATCAAATCCTTTAACTGAATTATTTTTGCTTTTTGCTGCTAGAGCAGAACATTTTGATTTAATAAAAAAAAAATTAAAAGATGGATATATTGTTTTGTGTGACCGATATATAGACTCAACAATCGCTTATCAGCATTATACGGGTAAGATTAAACTTAAATATATTAATTATTTGCAATTATTTATTGATAAAGGTCAAAAGCCAAATTTTACAATTCTTATAGATTTACATCCTAGTATTGGCAAAAAAAGAATTGCACAAAGAAAAAAAAAATTAGATAGATTTGATAGTGAATCAGTAAAAAAAATGATTTTAATTAGAAATGCTTTTTTAAAAATATACAAAAATAATATAAAAAGAGTCTTTCTAGTATCTAACAACTTGTCAAAAAATGAGGTTCAGAATAAAATTAGAACAATTGTATTAAAAAGAATAAATAAATGAATAAAATTGACAATATCACCAGACAAAATATTTATGATTTAGTTTACACAGAACTGGGATTGTCAAAAAATCATTGTTCTAATTTTGTTGATGACATCTTTTCCACTATTATTTCTGGATTACAAAACGAAAAAAAGGTTAAAATTTCTTTGTTTGGAACTTTTGTTAATAAAGAAAAAAAAAGTAGAATTGGTAGAAATCCTAAAACTAAAGAAGAAAAAATTATTTCCTCTAGAAATGTGGTCACTTTTAAGCCTTCAAAATTTCTATTAAAGAAAATAAATAAATTTTCTTAATGCTAAATAAATCGGTCGAAGCTTTTAAAACAATTGGAGAATTAGCAAAAGAGTTAGATCTTATTGATAAAACAACAGGAAAGGCCAAAACTCATGTTATTAGGTTTTGGGAAAAAAATTTTAATATATTAAAACCAAGTATTGTCATAAAAAAACATAGGTATTACAGTGATACCGACATACAAATTTTTAAAAGGGTAAAATATCTGCTTAAAGACAAAGGCATGACCATAAAGGGTGCTAATAATTTATTAAATAAAGAATATTCTGTTGACTATAAAAATTTGAATAATATAAGTGCGAACAACAAATTAATTAAGTTAAAAAAAATAATCAAAGATATTAAAAAAATATTATAATGGCAAAAAAATCTACAGTTAAGGTAAGATTAGTTCCTGAGGATAAACCTAATAGCTCTTTCAATTATTATGTTAAAAAACCTACTGCTGGCGACAAGGCTAAAGACAAGCTAAAGATGAAAAAGTATAATCCAGCAACTAGAAAGCATGAGTGGTTTGTTGAAAAAAAACTTCCACCACACAGTAAATAGTTAAATTTTCTTTTTTTCTAAAGCTATAAAAGACTTAATCATTGAACCCCAGATATTTTTAATTATGAATGGTTCGATTTTATACTTTTTTCCTTTTTTTGTTAAAATTCTAATTATTTGATAAATTCTTTTTTTGTCAACAATCTCACTTCTGGTTTTGTATTTTGTTATCTTTAAAACTTCTTTTCTCCTTAAACTTAAATACTTAAGTATTTGTGTATCAATTTTATCAATATTGTTCCTGATATTTTGAATATTTTTGTTTTTGTTTTGAAGTGACAATTTAGCTTTTTTATTCATGTGTATAAAATTATATAAAATATCATGAGCAACATTCAACAAAATAAAGCTTTAATATTTTGGCATTACTCAGTTCTATTTTTGCTTATTTTACTTGTTTCTGTTGGTGGTTTTACCAGATTAACAAATTCTGGTCTTTCAATTACTAATTGGGATGTATTTAAAGGCATTTTGCCACCATTGAACAATTCAAAATGGGAAGAATACTTTTCATTATATAAATCAATACCACAATATAAGGTGTTAAATTACGGAATGTCATTGGCTGAATTTAAATATATTTTTTGGTGGGAAT
>Ga0181601_10000903_pt1 | contig 24926 bp, 19 predicted proteins | sample 041ome_8_FD_133020 | JGI IMG/M metagenome (GOLD analysis project Ga0181601, IMG submission 133020) | Coastal salt marsh microbial communities from the Groves Creek Marsh, Skidaway Island, Georgia - 041407BS metaG (megahit assembly) | ecosystem: Environmental > Aquatic > Marine > Intertidal zone... | reverse complement strand
GGGCAGGGGTGACCTGTGGTGGTGTCGCCTCTGCCCAAGCCGCCCAAGGCAAACACAACGTCCGGCCTCCTGATCGAGTCAGCCTGTGGTGGTGCTGGCTCGATCAGGAGGCCGGAGCCGTTTTCGAGCTGTCCGAGGAAGGAGCCGCATGACGCTCGCAGTCACCGACTCAAGACCGGAGATACGTATCGCGTTTGTCGACTTCTGGGGCACCTTTAACCCCGTCGACAACTACTTCACGCGACTGCTTGAGCCTCACTACAGGCTTGTGCAGACCGATCAGCCTGACTACATCATCTACTCCTGCACTTACAGCCGGAAGTCGCCAGGCCCCGGCAATCCTGAAGGTGGTGTGCGAAAGAAGCATCTGCTGCACAACTGCGTGCGGATTTTCTACACGGGCGAGAATATGCGGCCGGAGTGGAGCGCATGCGACTGGGCCCTCACCTTTGACTACGATCCGCATCCGCGGCACTACCGGCTTCCGCTCTGGGCGATGTATGCCGACCCAGCCACGCTGGTGAAGACGCCAGCCCAGCTGGCGTCGCCTCCGCCGGCTCGGCCCGACTTCTGTGGCTTCGTTGTTTCCAATCCGCTTTGCAAGACCCGCAACCGGTTCTTCGAGAAACTCTCGAAGTACAAGCCAGTGAATGCCGGAGGGAAACTGTTTAACAACGTGGGCGGACCGGTGAAGGACAAGCATGCCTTCCTGGCTCGTCACACGTTTACTATTGCCTTTGAGAACGACTCGCAGCCCGGCTACACCACGGAGAAACTGATCGAGGCAATGCTCGCGGGAACGATCCCGATCTACTGGGGCGATCCGCTTGTGGGGCGTGACTTCGACACCCGTAGCTTTCTCTCAGCCCACGACTCTCCCAGCCTCGATGATCTGGTCGATCGCGTGGTGGCAGTCGACCGCAATCCGGCCCTGCGTGCGGAACTGTGTCGCCATCCCTGGTATCGCGACAACCGGGTGCCTGCCAGCGTCGATCCACAGCGGGTGCTCGCGCACTTTGCGCGGATCTTCAACACCCCAATTCTTCCGGTGGCACGTCGCCGCGATCTCGTCAGACTCTCCGGGCTCGATCGTCTTCCGGCAGTTGCACGCAGTATTCGCCGGCGGCTTGCGGGGAACTACCGAAAACTCACCGCAGATGTTCGGCCCTGAGCCGGTCTTTCTCTGAAGGGGGGGCTGCGTGGTAGACTTCATCTCACAGGTCTTTGTGATCTCACCGTAACACTCTCAGTTGCCAGGAGCGATTCATGCGGCTGCCCCGGATCCTTCTTTCCTTCTGTACGGCCATCCTGGCGACAACTGCGATGCTTCCGCGTGGTGTAGCGGATGAGCAGGAGGATCGCGCTGCAATTGAGTCAGCCACGAAGTCGTATCAAGAAGCCTTGGCCAAGGGGGACGCCGCAGCGCTGGCCGGCTTCTGGACTGAAGACGGCGACATCATTGATGCCGATGGCAATGTGTTCAACGGTCGTGATGCTGTGTCGGCATCACTGCCACCTGACGAGGGCGAGCTTCGTCCCACGCTGAATATTCAGGAGACCAGCTTGCGTTTCCTAACCGCTGCCGTCGCCCTCGAGGATGGCACTGTCGAGGTGCTCTTCCCTGGAGCTGCAGCTCCGATGACTGGCCGATTCTCAGCGGTGTGGGTGAAGCAGGATGGCACATGGCTCCTCGCTGCACTGCGGGAAGACTCGCTCGGAGAGCCATCGGGCCCAGAGCAGCTTGCGGATCTCGACTGGATGACGGGCGTCTGGGCGGTCACGAACAATATGGCCGCGGGCGTTGGTGAGGGAGATGCTCAGCCAGAGATCACCGTGACCGGTCGCTGGAACTCATCGAAGACTTTCCTGATTCGCGATATGCGGGTTCGCAGTGAGGGACGAGTGGTGTTGCATGTCACCCAGCGGGTTGGCTGGGACTCGCTCCACAAGCAGATTCGCGGCTGGGTGTTCTCGTCCGACGGCACGCATGGTGAGGCAGTCTGGGGCCGAGACGGGCAGACCTGGTTGGCCAAGTCAACGATCACTTCACCCGACGGGACACAGCAGTCGTCGCTCAACATCTTCACCTACGACGGGAAAGATACCTGTCACTGGAAGGCCTATCCCACGCACCTCGATGGTCATGGAATACCCCCACTCGATATGACTCTGACTCGGGTGAGCACCGATGTGCCAGACGAGCCGGAAGACGACTAGGGTGAGCCTGGCTTGGCAACTGGCACCGATCGCCGGTTTTCTTGCCGGTGCCTGTGCCGTCGTCTGCACCGGCATCCCACTGGTAAGGGCTGAAGAGCCGAACGGTGGAGCCGAGATTGCTGTTTCGACGCCAGAAGAGACGGCGTTGCTTGAGACAGCGTTTCGTGTGACGGTTGAGCCGATTCTTCGTCGACGCTGCTACGGCTGTCACTCGCATGATGCGGGTGTAATGGAGGGTGGGCTTGCCCTCGACTGGCAGGCTGGCTGGGCAGCTGGTGGGGCCCGAGGGCCGGCGATTCTGCCGGGCGATCCTGATGGTAGCCTGCTGATGCGGGCTGTCCGCCATCAGGACTCCGAACTGCGGATGCCTGATGAGAAGCTGCCAGCAAATGAGATTGAGGCTCTGGAAGTGTGGATCAGGGCAGGGGCCTTTGACCCACGCACAACTCCATCATCACCGGCAGCTGGGATTTCGAACGACTGGTGGTCTCTTCAGCCGCTTCAGAAGCCACTCGTACCGCCGGTGGCTGCGGAGGCCCAGGTCGCCGTCGGCGAGAACCCGATTGATGCCTTTGTTTTCAAACAGCTGCAGGAGAACTCGCTGACGTTTGCCCCTGAGGCGGATCGTCGCAGTCTGATTCGTCGGCTGACGTTCGATCTCCATGGGCTGCCACCGACTCCTGACGAGGTCGATGCGTTTCTTGGTGATCGTCGGCCAGATGCTGTTGCGCGACTCATCGATGGCTTGCTCGACTCTCCTCGCTATGGCGAACGGTGGGCCAGACACTGGCTCGATACGATTCACTTTGCCGACTCGCATGGCTTCGAGCATGACGCTTTCCGCCCCAACGCATGGCGGTATCGCGATTATGTGATCGAGAGTTTCAACGCAGATCTCGCCTGGGGGCAGTTTGTACGAGAGCAGCTGGCGGTCGACGTGTTCGCCCCTCAGGCCACCGATCGCTTGATCGCTCTGGGATACCTTGGGGCGGGGCCTTATGACCATAGCGCCGCCAGTACGGCCCCCCGCAACTTTGAGCATCTCGACCGTGATGACCTCGTCACGCAGACGCTTGGCGCGTTTGCAAGCACCACAGCGAGCTGTGCCCGGTGCCATGCCCATAAGTTTGACCCTATCTCTCAGGAGGACTACTACGCCTTGCAGGCGGTGTTCGCGGGGATTGGCAAGGGTGATGTGGCCTACGATGCGGACCCTGCGGTGGCTGTCGCGCGGAAGCGGTGGAACCAAGTCGCAGCCGATGCGGGATCTGAGGACCCGGCCGTCGTGTTGTCTGAGTCCAATGTTGCTTTGGTCGCAGACTGGGAAGCGTCGCACGCGGCCACTGCCGTCTGGCAGCCACTGAACCTGGCGGTGGTTGCCTCCGGTCATGGTGCAGAACTCGTCCGCCAGGACGATGGCTCGGTGTTGTCGGGTGGTCAGCGGCCCGACGTGGAATCGACGACAGTCGTGGCCACGACCGACCTCGCGCAGATCACTGCGGTCCGGCTCGATGTCATGCCAGATCCCTCGCTGCCGATGCAGGGGCCAGGACGCACCGATAATGGCAACCTCCATCTCAGTGAGTTTTCCCTGAGGGTGGTGACGCCCACATCTCCCGAAGGAAGGCCGGTCGCGATCGGCCAGGCGACTGCCGACTTCAATCAGGACGGCTGGACGATCAGCCATGCGATCGACGGAAATCGTAAGACTGCCTGGGGTATCTACCCAGCTGTCGGAGAGCCTCATTATGCGGTCTTTGAGCTGCAGGAGCCGTTGCAGCTCTCAGCAGATGCCCAGCTGGTGCTCCAGCTGGAACAGGTGCATGGCGGGGGGCATGTGATCGGTCGCTTTGCGATGATGGTCACCGATGCTGACCCCCAGGCTGCAGTGGCTGTTTCCAGCGAGGTCAGGCATGCGCTCGCAAGGCCTGCAGCAGAGCGTTCCTTGGAAGAGCGGATAGCGGTTGCTGCGACAGTGCTTGGGCATCGAGCCCGTCGTGAGCTTGCGGCCTTGCCAGCACAGGACATGTTCTATGCCGCGGCGACGGTGGCAGAGAATGAGCGTGGGGTGATTGAGTATTCGGAGCCACGGGAGATCCGAGTCCTCAAGCGAGGCAACATCGATGCCCCAGGGGATGAGGTTGGGCCCGGAGCGCTCTCATGCCTGCCAGAGCTCGCAAAGCACTTTGAACTCCCAGCTGGGCATGAAGAGTCTGCGCGACGTGCGGCGCTGGCCGCATGGCTCACGGACCCAGCCAATCCGCTCACCTGGCGGAGCATCGTGAACCGGGTTTGGCACTTTCATTTTGGACAGGGACTCTGCAGTACGCCGGGAGACTTTGGGCGGATGGGGAGTGAGCCGAGCCACCCTCAACTGCTCGACTGGCTCGCCGCCTGGTTTCGCGATTCAGGGGGATCGCTGAAGAATCTGCACCGGCTGATCTGCACCAGCCGGACCTATCGGCAGGCGTCGGGTGCGTCCTTTGAGGCGGGGGCGGCCGAGACGGTGTTGCCTGATGCTCTGCAGCATGATCCCGATAATCGGCTCCTAGCCCGGGCCAACCGCCGTCGGCTCGATGCGGATGGCCTGCGGGATGCCATCCTTGCGGTTAGCGGTCAGCTCGATCTGACCATGGGAGGCCCGGGCGATCAGCACTTCTCGCAGACTCCAGGTCCACAGCTCACCCCCGTGCTCGACTACACAGACGTGGATTGGTCTGCAGCGGGCATGCAGCGACGCAGCATCTATCGGGTGGTGTGGCGGGGGATTCCCGATCCCTTCTTTGAGGCCTTCGACTTCCCTGACCTCGGGCTGGTGGTGGCACGCCGCGGAGAGTCGGTCTCGCCGCTTCAATCGCTGACGCTTAGGAACAATCGCTTTGTGCTGCATCACGCAGAGTCGATGGCGGCAGACCTCGAAGCGACTGGTGGTGATGAGCAGGCGCAGGTGATTGAAGCGGTGCGACGCGTCTGGCTTCGCAGGCCGACCGCTGATGAGTTGGCTCTGTTGCAGGGGCTGGCGTCGAGCCATGGGATGGCAGCCGTCTGTCGCCTTCTGCTCAACAGCAATGAGTTTCTGTTCATCGACTGAAACCTGACTGGCCGCGCGGGGGAGACGCGTCATGCATGCACACGACCGATTCGCAGAGGTGGATCGCCGCCGATTTCTCACCGAAGCTGCCGGTGGATTCGGTGCCCTCGCGGCATCCTGCTGGTTGCACTCCACAAGCAATGCGGAAGAGCCAGGCAGGCCGCTGGCCGGCCTGCATCATCCCGCCAAGGCGAAGCGGGTGATTCAGCTGTTCATGAATGGTGGTGCCAGCCCAATGGACACCTTTGACTACAAGCCGGCACTGGAGCGGCTGCACGGGCAGATGCTCGGACCAAAAGAAAAGCCAGAAGGCTTCACGGCCGAAGCCGGAGCCGTGATGAAGAGCCCGTTTGCTTTCGCGCAGCACGGCGAGAGCGGTCGCTGGGTGAGCAGCGTGTTTCCGCATCAGGCGGGCATCGTCGACAAGCTTGCGTTCCTGATGGCGATGACCAGCAAAAGCAATGTGCATGGGCCCGCCAGTTACATGATGAACACAGGCTTCACCCTGCCGGGCTTTCCATGCCTGGGAGCGTGGGTCTCGTATGGGCTCGGCTCACTCTCGGATGAGCTGCCGGAGTTTGTGGTGCTGCCCGATCCACGAGGCCTGCCGTACAACCAGAAGGCCAACTTCAGTGCTGGCTTTCTGCCGGCCCGCCATCAGGGCACCGTCATCGATACAGCTGCCGCAGAGCCTGTCCCCGACCTCTTAGCGAGGGAAGAGTATGGCTTCGCTCGTGGCGTCGCTGATCGGGATACGCTTGCGATCCTCGAGCAGTTAGATCGTAGGCATGCTTCGACGAGGGCTGGCGATTCGCGGCTAGCCGCCAGGCTTGCGGCAGGTGAACTGGCGGCACGTATGCAGCTCTCTGCTCCCGAAGCCTTTGATCTCACCACGGAGACGGCGGCCACCCACGCCGCCTACGGCCTTGACCGACCAGAGACGGAAGACTTCGGCCGTCGCTGTCTGCTCGCCCGCCGCCTGATGGAACGAGGCAGCCGTTTTGTGCAGGTCTGGAGTGGCCCGCAAGGCGCGGTGAACAACTGGGACAACCATGGCAACATCCAGACGGAGCTCCCGCCGATCGCACTGAGTGTGGATCAGCCGATAGCGGCGTTGGTCAACGATCTTGAGGAACGGGGACTGCTTGAAGATACCCTCGTGGTCTGGTCAACCGAGTTTGGACGCACGCCGTTTGCCCAGGGAAGCCTTGGCCGTGACCACAACGGGGGCAGCTTTGTGACCTGGCTCGCGGGCGCGGGCGTCAAAGCTGGAGCCACCTACGGGGCGAGTGACGATCTGGGCTATCAGGCTGCCGAGGGAAAGGCGAGCTGCTACGACCTGCATGCCACGATCCTGTATCTCCTAGGCATCGACCACACCCGGCTGACGTTTCGCACCGCAGGTATCGATCGTCGCCTGACAGATGTGCACGGCCATGTGATCAGCGATGTGCTCAGCTGAAGCGTGCAGAGCATGCAGGCGGTCTACGGAATACCCGTGAAGCCGGAGCTTGGCACGCTTCGAGCCTGCTTGAAAGAAGCCGCGTCAGCCTTTGCTGGAGCCGGCGGCAGCTTCACCCCGACCGGCATCACGAAGCAGGGCGTGAGCCTCGTTGATCAGCGTTTCGGTCTCTTCCCAGCCAATGCAGCTGTCAGTAATCGAGACGCCATACGCGAGTTCACTCCGCGGCGAAACGGGCTGGTTGCCCGGCATCAGGTTGCTCTCAAGCATCAGTCCAACGAGAGACCGCTCGCCTGCAACACGCTGCCGTAAAACGTCACGCCACACAATGGATTGGCGACGATGGTCCTTACCACTGTTGGCATGACTGCAGTCGACGATGATGGCCTCTGGCAGACCCGCTTTCGCCAGTTTCTCCTTGGCCTCAGCCACAATCTCGGGCGAGTAGTTTGAGCCGCTGCGGCCACCACGCAGCATCAGCACGCCCCATGGGTTGCCGGCGGTGCGAACAACGCAGGTGCCCCCTTGGGAATCGATGCCCAGAAAACTGTGGGGAGCTCGCGCAGACTGCATCGCATCGATCGCGACTTGGAGGGAGCCGTCGGTCGCATTCTTAAAGCCGACTGGCATCGAGAGGCCACTGGCCATCTGGCGATGGGTCGGGCTCTCAGTGGTACGAGCGCCGATCGCGCCGAGCACGACGGTGTCGGCGATGTACTGAGGGGTGATCGGCTCGAGAAACTCGGTTGCCGTCAGCAGGCCCATTTCGGCGATCTCAATCAGCAGGCTCCTCGCTCGACGCAGCCCAGTCGACACATCGAATGAGTCGTCGAGGTGCGGATCGTTGATCAGTCCCTTCCACCCGACGGTCGTGCGAGGCTTCTCAAAGTAGACCCGCATCACCACCAGTAGCCGATCGGCGACGGTGTCGGCCAGTGCCTTGAGGCGATGTGCGTATTCGCGAGCAGCCTCGAGGTCGTGGATGGAGCAGGGGCCAACAACGACCAGGAAACGCGGGTCGTCCCCTCGGAGCACATCCTCGACAGCCTGGCGACCGGCGACGATCGTCTGCACGGCCTCCTCTCCCAGCGGAAGCAGCGCCGTCAGTCGGGCGGGAGGGACCAGAGGCTCGAGGCTCTCAATGCGGATGTCGGAGGTGGGTTGGGTCATCTGATCGCGGGTGGGAGTGCTCGTGCCAAGATCTTTCGAGGATACGCCACGGAGAGGCAAAAGCAGACACAGGGGCGGAAAACCCCCGGAAACCCGCATTTCGGTGGGCGAGCCACTCACATCGCGACAGCGATCAACTGGAATCGACCTCGTACTGCAAAGGGGGATAGACTTCGGGCTTCACGTACGCGAAAGGAGTCGCCATGCGTTGTCTGCAGACCCCCTGCCGAGTGGGCGTGCTGGGTGCCGTCCTGATCAGTGGCCTGATGGTCACGCGGCCTGTCCACGCTCAGGTGCAGATCGATCCGGCGGTGCAGGAACTGCAGACCGTCAATGCGTCTCGCAACACGCTCGATCAGTTCTGTGGCCTTCAGATCGAGTCGATTCCTCAGGGCATGCTCGCCCAGGCGGAGGGCATCGCGATCTTCCCGAACATGATCAAAGGCGGCTTCATCTTCGCTGGAAACTACGGAAAGGGGGTGCTGATGGTCCGCAATGCGGATCGTTCCTGGAGTCCGCCGGCGATGTGTGCGATGGGAGGGGGCAGCCTTGGTTTTCAGGTGGGCGTTCAGGCCGCTGATATTGTCCTCGTGTTCGCAACTCCACAGAGCCTGCAGAACCTACTGCAGGGAAATAAGGTGACCCTGGGGGCAGATGCGTCGGTGGCACTGGGACCGATCGGCCGGCAGGCCAACGCGGGCACAGACGCCAGGCTTGGGGCGGAAATCTACTCCTACGCCCGCAGCCGAGGTCTGTTTCTCGGCGTGTCGGTGTCGGGGGCAGATATTTCGATTGACAACGATGCCAACGCCAAACTCTACGGCCGCTTTGGTGTGACCCCTAGCGATGTGTTTAACAACCGTGGGCTGGCGATTCGTCCTGAGGTGGTGCAACTGGTGGTCGACCTCAACACTCGCTCTGCGGTTCCCGTTCAGCCCGCTGCTGTGACCGCCGTTCCCGGGCAGCTGGTTCCCCAGCCTGCTGCGGTGCCACAGCCCGCCTCGGTCGTGCCGCAGCAAGTCCCCGTGACTGTCCCACCAGCGGTTCCGCAGGCCGTGCCACCGGCAACGCCTCAGCCAGCGGAACCGACCATCCCTCAGTCGGCGGATCCTCCGCTTGTGCCCGTGAAGCCAGCGGGGTGATTTGACCGTTCACGCCAACACTGGTTCAATCCGAGCGGCTGCCCGGTTAAGGGCCGTGGCATCGGCCTGTTTGCCACCCCTCTGGCGAGCCACTCGGGAAGGAACTTGTAGGCGTGACCAAGCATATCTTCGTGACCGGAGGCGTCGTCAGCTCTCTCGGCAAGGGACTCACGAGCGCTTCGATCGGCATGCTGCTGGAAGCCCGCGGACTGCGGGTCAAAATGCAGAAGCTCGATCCCTACATCAATGTCGACCCCGGCACGATGAGCCCATTCCAGCACGGCGAGGTGTATGTCCTCGACGATGGAAGCGAGACCGATCTCGATCTCGGGCACTACGAGCGGTTTACCTCCACGCTGCTGACCCGGGATAGCAACTACACCACCGGGCAGATTTATCTGTCGGTGATCAATAAAGAACGGCGTGGCGAGTTTCTCGGCAAGACTGTCCAGGTGATTCCGCACATCACCAATGAGATCAAGGAGGTGGTCAAGAAGCTGGCGGACGACGAGACCGATGTGGTGATCACTGAGATCGGTGGCACCGTGGGCGACATCGAGAGCCTGCCTTTTCTCGAAGCGATCCGACAGATCCCGATCGATGTCGGTCGAGAGAACTGCATGTTCATCCACCTCACGCTGGTGCCCTACCTCAAGGCAGCCGGTGAACTCAAAACGAAGCCAACGCAGCACTCGGTCGGCATCCTCCGGCAGATCGGTATTCAGCCGGATGTGCTGGTCTGTCGCACAGAGCGGGCGCTCGATGTTGGCGATCGCGAGAAGATTGCACTGTTTTGCAATGTGCCGCTGGAGTCGGTGATCGAGGAGCGGGACAAGGACTTCTCGATTTATGAGGTGCCGCTCTCGCTGCAGAGCAACCGGATCGACGAGCTGATCCTCCGGCGTTTTCACCTCACAGCCAAAGCGGCAGACCTGGAGCAGTGGCATGAGATCTTGCATCGGCTTCGCAACCCCGAACACGAGGTCTCGATTGCCGTTGTCGGCAAGTACGCCGAACACCGAGATGCCTACAAGAGTATCTACGAGTCTCTCGATCATGGCGGAATCGATCGGCGAACGCAGCTTCGCGTGCAGCCAATCAACAGCGAAGATATCGAGGAGGAGGGGGCGGAACGGCTCCTCGCTGGGTTTGACGCCCTTGTTGTTCCCGGCGGCTTCGGGGAGCGAGGCATTGAAGGGAAAGTGAAGGCGATCCGATTCGCTCGTGAGCGGGGGCTTCCATTCCTCGGCATCTGCCTGGGAATGCAGTGCGCGGTGATCGACTTTGCCCGCAACGTTGCTGGTCTCGAGGGAGCCCACTCCACAGAGTTTGATCGTTCGTCACCTCATCCGGTGATCTGTCTGCTTGAAGAGCAGAAGGATGTGACCGACAAGGGGGGCACGATGCGTCTGGGGGCCCAGCCTGCGGTGCTCGCAGCAGGCTCACGCAGTGAGCAGGCCTATGGAACACGTGAGGTCTCAGAACGCCATCGCCATCGATATGAGTTCAATAGCAACTACCGTGCGCGTCTTGAAGCGGCGGGGCTGGTGATTGCGGGGACAAACCCTGACGACTCTTTGGTTGAGATCGTGGAGCTTGCGGACCATCCTTGGTTTGTGGCGGTCCAGTTCCATCCAGAGTTCAAGAGTAAGCCAACTGCCGCCCACCCGTTATTCGCGGCACTGGTCACTGCAGCTGTCGAGCGTCATGCTGGCAGTGCATGGGTGGCTGAGTCGTAGTCTGTAGGTCCTGTCTGCTCTTTACATGAAGGTTCTGTCTGATGACGGATGAATCTGAACTCTCCCCGGAAGAACTCGTGGAAAAGATGGCTGCTGCTGCGGGTGAAACGCCGCCGGCTACCCTCGACTTTCACATTCAGACGCTCTTCACGCAGGCCCTGATGGCACTCGGGCGAGTGCCGAATCCGATCACCGGGAAGCCTATTCGGAATCTGCCGAGCGCTCGGCACTTCATCGACACGATTGCGATGCTCGAGGAGAAGACCGTCGGGAATCGGAGCCAGCAGGAATCGAAGCTGTTTGAAGAAATCCTGCACCAGCTGCGAATGCAGTTTACGCTCGAGCAGTCGTCACCCGTCGCTCCCATGGTTGTGGAGGGAGAGGACGGCGACGCAGACAACGAGACAGAGTGAACCGCCGCGAGGCGGTGCCCATGATCCAAGGGGAGGACTGAGCATGTCGACGTGGAAGCTGGTTGCGGTGGTGCTCTGTGGCGTCGCTGGACTGGTCGTGCAGACCGGTGGTCAGACAGCCGCTGCCGAGGTGCGTTTCCAGAAGCAGGACGATCGAGTGGATGTGACGCTCGACGGAAAGCCCTTCACGTCTTACATCTTTTCAGGCTATGCCAAGCCGATTCTCTACCCGGTGATCGGGCCGGACGGCGTGCCGATGACACGGTCGTTTCCGGTGGAAAAAGGGGTTGAAGGGGAGGCCAACGACCACCCCCATCACGAGTCGCTGTGGTTCACGCATGATGAGGTCAATGGTGTTGATTTCTGGGCGCACAAGCCTGACGACGAGGGCCGTACGCCGCGGATCGTGCAGAAGTCGATGCCTGTCTGCGAAGACGGTGTGATTCTCACCGACAATGCCTGGACAGCTCCGGATGGCCAGGTCGTGCTCACCGACACGCGACGCTATGTCTTTGCCGGAGACGCAGACCAGCGGACGATCGACATTCAGGTGGTGCTGCATGCCAGTGAAGGGGACGTTCACTTTGGAGATACCAAGGAAGGCACGATGGCAATCCGTGTCCGCACGCCGCTGCAGCTGAAGGACAGCTCAGGGTCGACTGGTGCGGCGGGCCACATCCGCACATCAGAGGGCCTGGCCGATGCCGAAGCCTGGGGTAAACGAGCCCGCTGGGTCGACTACTTTGGTGAGGTTGAAGGTGCAGCTGTTGGAGTGGCAATTTTCGATCACCCGGAAAACCTCCGCCATCCTGCTCGCTGGCATGCCCGCGACTACGGGCTGTTCACCGCGAATCCCTTTGGCGTGAAACATTTCACGGGAAATGACAGTGAGCCGGGTGGATACACGCTTCCTGCGGGCGAAGACCTCACGCTGCGGTACCGGTTTGTGTTTCACCGTGGTGACGTCGATGTGGGGGTTCTTGATTCGCAGTGGAAGGCCTGGGCTGGTCGATGACAATGCCGACGAACGATGCAGCCGCTGATTCGCGAGGCATGCTTCTCGATGGGAAGGCTCTCGCCGGACGCCTCGAAGCAGGCCTCGCTGCGGAAGTCGAAACGTTCGCCGATCTCTGCCAGCGGAGGCCACGGCTGGTGGTGGTACTCGTCGGCGATGTGGCTGCGAGTGCTTCCTATGTGAAGAGCAAGCAGGCAGCAGCGGCACGGGTGGGCATCGACTCCGAAGTGATCCGCGTCGATGAGAGCGTGCAGACCGCCGAGCTCGTTGACTTAATTCGGCGGATTGCTGCCGAAGAGCATGGCGCTGCTGACGGGATTTTGGTGCAGCTGCCGCTTCCGTCGCATGTCGATGAACGGGCAGTCCTCGATGCCGTGCCCCCTGATCGTGATGTCGACGGCTTTCATCCCGAAAACGCGGGCCTGCTCTCGCAAGGGCGGCCCCGGTTTGTGCCATGTACTGCGGCGGGGGTGCAGAGGCTGCTGATTGATGCGGGCATTCCGACAGCTGGCAAGCATGCGGTGATCGTTGGTCGCAGCGACATCGTCGGGAAGCCCCTCTCCCTGTTGTTGGCGGGACGTGGAACGGGTGGAGATGCGACGGTCACGCTCGCCCACTCACGGACTGCGGACCTGGCCAGGGTAACACGGTCTGCCGACATCCTCGTTGCGGCTGTGGGACAGCCGGGGCTGATCACTGCCGAGATGGTGAAGCCTGGGGCTGCTGTGGTAGATGTTGGGATCAATCGCATCACTGATCCTGGCACTGGAAAGGGGCGGCTTGTCGGCGATGTGGACTTTGAGGCCGTCCGGCCTGTTGCGGGCTGGATTTCACCTGTTCCAGGAGGCGTGGGGCCGCTGACAGTCGCCATGCTTCTCGCCAACACTCTCTGGGCGGCGGAGATTCGTCTCGGTCATCGGCGGGGGACTTAAGACAGGACGCCGAAGTGGCCCAGGCAGCTGTGGTCCTGACTCGCTTTGCCTGTCTTACGCGGCTTCTCTGCCCCGTCGTGGCTTGCCTGGGGCATCTAGTCTCAGTGGTTCGCCAGTGTTCGTCAGCGTTCGTGGGCTCCGCAGCAGCCCCGTTTTTTGCAGCCAGTAATCGGGCATCGCGGCTGGGATAGAGCTTCGTGGCTGCCGATACCCCCAACCAGATCTCGGGCGAGATCGTCAGTCTGGAGCTGTCGCCGCTTCGACCTTGATTTGGAGATGCGTTTGCCTCTACGGTGCCGCGTCCCCCATTTTCCACATGGACCATTTGAGGCTGATCTGAGGCATGACCGACGCCGCGATGATTCCCCAAACTGCGGGTGCCAAGAAGTCCTCTGGGATTGGTGCTCTGGCACGAGCTCTGCGAGACGCCTCAAAGTACTGGCCAATCCTGATGGGGGCCTTTCTCTGCTCGGCAGGTGTGGCGGCTCTCTGGGGAGCCAACATCGCCGCGCTGTTTCCGATCATTGAGGTCACGCTCAATGGTGAATCGCTTCAGAACTGGAACGAGAAGCGAATTGAACAGGCATTCACGACCATCGAGACCGGTGACGCCCGGATTGCAGAACTGACGCAGCAGCTGGCGGACGGTGGGCTCGACGATGAGGCTCGGGTTGTCGCTCAGGCTGAAGTTGATCGGCTGTCACTGGAACTCCAGGCAGAGCGAGCGACCAAGTTCTCGGCTGAAAAACTGAAGCCCTGGCTCGACAACTGGCTACCGACGGATCCATTTCAGACGGTGCTGCTGGTGGTCTGCTTTGTCGTCTTCAGCACCTTCTTGAAGCATGTGTTCTTGCTCTCGAGTGCCATGCTGGTGGGCTGGGTTGCGATGAGTATCAGTCGCAATATCCGGCTGAAGATTTTTGACAAGGCTCTCGAACTCGATCGTTCACAGTTTATGGCCCGCGGCTCCGCTGGGTTTATGGCTCAGGTGACCCACACCACGGACATGCTCGCTGGTGGTATCACCAGTGTGTATGGAGGTGCGGTTACTGAACCACTGAAGATCCTGGCCTGTCTTGGTGGTGCGTGGCTGATCAGCTGGCAGCTGACGCTCGCCTGTCTCACGCTGGCACCCCTCGTCGGCTTCTTGATGGTCTGGCTCAATCGCCGTATCCGCGACGTTTCGAAGAATGTGCTCAACCAGGCAATGGGCTTCCATCATGTGCTCTTTGAGTCACTGGGTAATGTGCTCACGGTCCAGGCCTACACGATGGAGAACTTCGAGAAGGAGCGTTTCCGCGACTGCACCAAGCACATGATGCGGATGGGGATGCGTCACAAGTTCTATTTCACACTGGCCAACCCGATTACGGAGATTCTCGGTATCGGCATGGTCGCGACGTCGATCGCGGTCGGGGCGTGGCTGGTGATCAACCAAGAAACCCAGATCTTTGGGTTTACGATGACAGAGCGACCGATGACGGTGCCTGGCATCATGGTCTTCTTCGGCATGCTGATCGGCGCCAGCGATCCGGTCCGGAAGCTCTCCGGCATCTTCACCGGCCTCAACCTCGGTACCGTCGCTGCCGGGGCGCTGTACGAGCTGCTCGACACTCCCTCAAAGCTTGCCGAAGCCGAGAAGCCAAAGGAACTGCCTTCACCGCACCGTGAGATCGCCCTCAAGGGCGTGTCGTTCTCGTATGACGGAATCGACACGGTGTTGCATGACGTCGACCTCGAGATTGCCTTTGGCGAGCGGGTGGCGATTGTGGGTCCGAACGGGGGCGGTAAGAGCACGCTCATCAACCTGATCTGCCGCTTCTACGATCCCACCAAGGGGGATGTGACGCTCGACGGCGTACCGCTGACAGACCTCTCCCTGTATGATCTCCGCCGCCGGATAGCGATGGTGACGCAGCAGACCGAACTCTTCAACGAGACGATCGAATACAACATTCGCTACGGTCGCTGGGATGCCACCCCCGAAGAGATCGAGGAAGCCGCCCGCAAGGCCCACGCCCACGAGTTCATCTCAAACTTCCCGCAGGGCTACAAAACGATGGTGGGCCCAAGCGGCTACCGGCTCTCCGGTGGTCAGCGGCAGCGGATCGCGTTGGCCCGTGCCTTCCTGCGAAATGCGGAGATTCTCGTACTCGATGAGGCGACCAGCCAGATCGATGTCGAGAGCGAACGACTGATTCACGAGGCGCTCGCTGAGTACGTCGAGAATCGTACGGTGATCATGATCACCCACCGTGCGAGCACCCTCGCGCTGGCGGACTCAATCGTGACCGTTGAGCACGGCAAACTCAGCAAGCGTCCAGCAGGACAACTCCAGGCTGCCTGAGGGACGTTCCTCGCTCGCGAACTGGTTCGCAGCGAAAGGGTCTGGCGACGGGACATCTGCTGTCCCGCAGTCGCCGCTGTGACTAGCTAGCTGCCCAGGCGAGCGTCCCAAGCGGTGGTGTCCTTCGGTGTGTACTGGGCGAGGTCGAAACTGTTCCGCACCACTTCGCGGAGCGTTCGCAGGTCGACGGCATTGCCGCTTGCCGTGAGCTGAACGAGCAGATTCCCGATTGCAGTCGCTTCCACAGGGCCCGCCACAACCTCACGTCCACAGGCATCGGCGATCATCTGGCAGAGCAAGGCATTCTGTACGCCTCCGCCCACGACATGGATGGTCGAGAGCTCTCGGCCGAGGAGTTCTTCCAGCTCTCGCACAGTGCGACGGCATGCTGCTGCCACGCTCTCAAGCGCTGTCCGGACGATCGCTGCAGTGGTTTCTGGCACCGGTTCACCCGAGGCGCGAGCGAGAGCCTGCAAGGCCTCTGGCATGTCGGAAGGCGCGACCAGGGATGGATCGTTGGGGTCAACGAGCGTGACCAGCGGCGGTGCTTCAGCGGCAAGCCGGGTGAGCTGGTCCCAGGACCAGTCCTTGCCTGCCCGCTGCCAGCCTGCTCGGCACTGCTGCACGAGCCACAGTCCACAGATGTTTTTGAGCAGCCGTGTTGTGCCTGACACGCCCGCTTCGTTGGTGAAGTTATGGGCGAGGCACTCCGGAGTGACGAGCGGACGGTCGAGTTCAGCACCGACAAGCGCCCACGTGCCCAGGCTGATGTAGCACCAGTCTGGGCGTGCCGCAGGTGGTGAGATGGCAGGCACTGCTGCAACCGCACTCGCGGTGTCGTGGGTGCCAGGAAGCACGACGCGGACGTCAGAGAGGCCCGTCTCCTCGGCCACCTCGTTGCGGAGGGGGCCCAGGTCTGTTCCTGGATCGACGATTGGCCCAAACACGCGTCGGGGAATACCAAGTCGCTCAACGAGTTCAACCGCCCAGTCCCCCGTCTGAGGATCAAAGCACTGTGTCGTCGAGGCGTTGGTGCGTTCGTTGGACTGCGTGCCTGTCAGGAGCCAGTGAAACACGTCGGGGATCATCAGCATTCGTTCTGCAGCAGCGAGCACGCTCGATTTGTGCTGTACCAATGCGAAGAACTGGTAGAGCGAGTTGATCTCCATGAACTGAAGACCGGTGGCTGCAAAGATGTCCTCTCGCGGCACAACTGCAGAGGCTTTGGCAAGCATGCCGCGAGTGCGGGCGTCGCGGTAGCAGACAGGATTGGCCAGCAGCGCGTCGTCGTTGCCCAGGAAGCTGAAATCGACGCCCCAGGTGTCGACCCCGATGCTCGAGACGTTCTTTCCGTGTCGTTGGCCCGCGAGGCGGAGCCCGGTGACCACTTCCTGCCAGAGCCTGACGAGGTCCCAGACCAGTTGGCCGCCCATCATCACTGGGGCATTCTCAAAGCGATGGATCTCTTCGAGTTCCAGGAGTCGTCCGTCGAAGGCTCCTGAGACGACTCGGCCGCCGGATGCTCCTAGGTCAACCGCGAGTGCCACGGTGCGTGCCATCTGCTCTCTCCTCCCAAAGGTGTGGCTGCACAGTACCCCCGCGACAGCAGACGTCAACCGGATTGCCGGCAGTTGGCTTCGCAAAAGACAGGCAGGCTGCGAAGACTGTGCTCGTTTGTCCGGAAGTTCTGACGAGGATTCTCGTGAGACCCGATGACAACACGAGGAGGGCTATACTTGAGATTGTTGACCAACTTGGTAAACATTTTGTCATGACAGCGATTGCCGTTCCGGAAGACCTTGCCGAAGAACTCTCTGCCGCCAGTGAGCGGCTAGAGGCTGTCGAGCCCCGTGAGGTGATCCGTTGGGCCGCTGAGCGGTTCGGCGACAAGCTCACGATGGCGACGGCGTTCGGTCCTGAGGGCTGCCTGATCCTGCACTGGATCTCCGAGGTGGCCCCCAACACCTATGTCTTCAATCTGGAAACTGGCTATCAGTTTCAGGAGACGCTGACGCTGCGAGACCGGATCGCGGAGCGGTACGGTCTTGAGGTAGCCTACGAACGGCCTGACACCACCGTTGCCGACTACGAGCGTGAGCACGGCGGACCGCTCTACCGGACTGATCCAGGGCGGTGCTGTGGCGACCGTAAACTGGCTGTCATCCGGCGGGTGCTCGGCCGCTTCGATGCCTGGATGAGCGGTATTCGTCGTGACCAGAGTCCAGATCGGGCCACCTCTCCGATCGTCGCCTGGGACGCTAAGTTTGGCGTGGTGAAGATCTCGCCGCTGGCGACATGGACGAAGGCAAAGGTCTGGGATGCGATCCTGCGGTTCGATGTTCCGTACAACCCGCTCCATGATGCGGGCTACGTGAGTATTGGCTGCGCCCCCTGCACGCGTGCAGTCCTCGCCGGAGAGGATGAGCGGGCTGGAAGGTGGAGTGGTACCGCCAAGACGGAATGTGGCCTGCACTCTCGGGAGGGCTGAGAGATGCGGCTTTCTGCAAAAACCGAGTACGCAAGCCTGGCTCTGTTAGAACTGGCTCGCCGCCAGAATCAGGAGGAGCCGGTACGGATTCGCGAGATTGCCGAGATGCATGCGGTGCCGTCGCGTTTTCTCGTGCAGATTCTCCTGCAGCTCAAGGCGGCTGGGCTGGTGAGCAGCACCCGGGGGGCCTCCGGCGGTTATCGACTTGCCCGCGATGCAGCTGCGATCACGCTTGCGGACATTCGTGAAGTCATTGAAGGCGCTGCAGAGCCGGTCACAGCCCTGGGCACCTCACCTTCGCACTCTCGGGCCAGTGCGGTGCTGCTGGATGCCTGGCGGGGGGTGGCACGCCGTGAACGCGATGCCATGGAGAGCCTCGACCTGGCCACGCTCGCGGCACGCGTCGAAGCCAACGCCGAGGCGATGTATTACATCTAGCGGAGGACGTCTTGCCGCGGCCGGCCCCTTTGGAAGATCCACAGGCGTGGCGATGGTGCGGATGGGTCCTAGGCTCCGCCGTCCACCGCGATGATCTGGCCTGTGAGAAATGAGGCACGGCTGCTGGTGAGGTAGTCGATCGCTGACACGATGTCGTCAGGCGTTCCGAGGCGACCGAGCGCGGTCCGTCGGATGATCCGTTGCCGGTTGTCTGCGGAGAGAGACTGCGAGAGATCGGTGTCGAGAAACCCGGGCGCTACAGCATTGACGCGAATACCACGAGGGCCTAGCTCCCGCGCCAGGCTGATGGCGAATCCCTCTAGTCCTGCTTTGGTCGCCGCATAGACCGAAAGCCCTTGCGAGCCAGTCTTTGCCACCACTGATGAAACCACGACGACCGACGGAGCGTTCTCTGCGGGAGCGAGCAGCATCTGGCGGACTGCTTCGCGGACCAGCATGATGCTACCGGCGAGGTTCACCGCGAGCATCTCTTCAATCTGGTCGTCCCGCATCGTCGCCAGCACACCTTCGTGAGCGATCGCTGCATTGGCCACGCAATGGGTGATGCCGCCGAAACGCTCGGTCACCCGAGCGACGAACTGACGTAGCTCGTCATTCTTGCTCGCATCGAGACACCCGGTGTAGAGGCGGTCGGGAAACTGCTCTGCCAGACTCGTGAGGGCGGGCGAACCGCTCCGCGAAAACGTAGCCACCTGATCACCACGTTCCAGTAGCCGCTGCACCGTAGCGAGCCCAAGACCACGAGAACCACCAGAGATCAGAGAGACAGGCATAACGCACAACCAGCGTGAATGACGTGACGGCTTGGCAGGAAGCAGCTCCTACCGCCGCGGCACCTTACCAGCCGGTGTGGTCGCAATCTGCTCGACAAATGTCACGATCCGGGGAACCGCATGACTCTCCAGCTCATGGCGACAATGCGTCAGCATCCCGCTGCGGACGTCATCCGGGGAGAAGCCGGGGGAGACCACCACGTCAACGGCGACCAGCTCGCCAGTGATGGGGCTAGCGACGCTGTGCACCCGAGCCTCGGCAATACCAGGCACTCCTCGCACCACCTCTTCGACCCGTTTCGGATAGACCTTCGCCCCTCCGACCACGATCACATCGCTGCGGCGGCCGACAAACTCGAAGCGATCCCCTCGCTGTTCGACCAGATCGCCAGTGGCCACTTCCGCGGTGTCGCGGGAGAGTTGCACGAGGAGTTCTCCATCACGGCGGGTGAAAAGTCGAGCACCTCCCGGAAGCGGCTTGGTCAGCCAGTGAGCGGGAAACCCAGGAAGCCCATCACGCACTCGAAACACCTCGCCAAGTTCGGTGGTTGCGTAGACGTGCGAGACTCCGGCGTTGGGAAACGTCTCTTTAATCTGATCAAGTAGAGGGCCGTCGACAGCCTCGCCACCGAGGGTGATGCGTTCGAGCTGGCATGTCGCCAGCACCGCGGGGTCTGCTGATGTAAGCAGCCGTCGCATCAGCGTTGGCGTGGCGGGCAGGACGGTGACCTGCCGGTCAACAACAGCCCGTGCGACCACGTCCGGGTCGCGACTCGCTGGCACCACCACGCAGCCGCCTGTAAGCATCGCTTGCACCCACACCTGGATGCCGGCCCAGCGTTTGGCATCATAGACCAGCAGCCAGGTGAGTGAGTGCCACTGGCTGGAGAGCCGGGCGGCAGCAAGCAGCGATTCCCATGAGTGGTCAACAATCTTGGGTGGACCACTGGTTCCACTAGTGGCAACCCAGATCGTGGGGGCAACGGTGGCAAACTCACCACGCGGCATGCTGCCTGCCGCAGTAAATGGTATCGAGAGGGTGTCGTCTACCGACAGCCAGTCGTCCAGTTCGTGGCCAGAGTCTGCAGCGTCGTCAGCCAGGATGGCCAGTGGCACATGCTGCCGTGAGCAGGCGGCGGTGAGCACAATCAACGACTCGACCTGATCCGTCCGAGCGACCACGCCGATCGGACGGGCCTCGTCGAGCTGCTGCTCGAGGTCCACCAGTCGCGCAGCGAGCGTGCCATAGTCAATGGCCGTGGGTTTGTCGGTGCCGGCGTTTCGCGCAACGGCGGTTCGCGTGGGAGCGGCTTCGGCGATCGTTGTCAGAGCGGTCGCGAGCCGGTCTTCGACAGGGCTGTCAAAGACCCGCCGCATGGCAGCGTCCGAGAGGGCGGGAGAGGAGGCGGACCCTGCGGCAGCGAGTGTGACGTTCATCGTGACTCTCGAGGTGGGCTGCATCCCGCCGGTGGCGAACCGCGGGTTACGGCTGATGGGGGTCGGGAGGGGCGGCGGCTACTTCGTAGGCCGAGCAGAGGTCGCCGAATGTGCGGAGTGAAGGTCTGCTACCATCCGCAGGGCGAGTGCGGAAGGGGTCGACGCCGAGGCTGCGTTCGAGCAGCACGATCGTCTGCGCGAGGTCGAGCGAGTCGAGCCCAAGATCACCTGAGAGCAACGACTCCGCACCGATCACATCAGCGGATCGACCGGTGTCGCTCAGCACCGAGCGGATAGCGGTGGCAATGGTGTCGTGGAGGTTGGCAGGCATGGCAAAGGCTCTTTTTTGAATAGTAGCCCAAACCTGGAAGCCTGGCACGGCTATGGCTGGCTGCCGAGCATTTCTGCCACCGTTTCACGGCTGACCGGGGAGATCACACCATGTTCGGTGACGATGCCGCGGATCAGCCGTGCGGGGGTCACGTCGAAGGCCGGGTTTGCAGCAGCAGCGGTCTCGGGGGCGGCCTGCACACCGAGTGGCCGCTTTACCTCGTTGGCATCACGCTCCTCAATGGGAATGTCGTCGCCAGACGCCAGCGAGAGATCGAACGTGCTCGACGGGGCTGCCACGAAGAAGGGAATTCCATGGGCCTCGGCCAAGACCGCCAGGCCGTAGGTGCCAATCTTGTTGGCAGCGTCGCCGTTGGCGGTGATCCGGTCGGCTCCGACGATCACGCTCGACACGCGGCCACTCTTCATGATGTGGGCGGCAGCAGAGTCAACGATAACCGTGACAGGAATGCCGCGTTCGGTCAGTTCCCAGGCAGTCAGGCGGCCACCTTGCAGGAGGGGTCTGGTTTCATCAGCGAAGATGTCGAAGCGACGCCCTTGCTCCCAGGCGGTGGTGATCGTAGCAAGCGCCGTGCCGTCGCCGCCGGTCGCCAGAGCTCCTGTGTTGCAGTGGGTGAGGATGCCTCCTTCCGGGAGCACGGCAGCGCCATGACGACCGATCGCCGCACACAGCCGTCGGTCTTCTTCATGGATGGCCCGAGCTTCTTCCAGGAGCACGTGGGCGAGCTGCTCGGCCGCAGTCTCTGCTGGGAGAGACGAGAGCAGACCGAGAGACCGTTCTACGGCCCACCGCAGGTTGACGGCTGTGGGGCGGGCCGTCGCAATCTCCTCCGCTTGAGCAAGGATGTGGCTGCGTGCAGCCGAGGGAGCCATGCCTGCCCGGACAGCCTCACGGGCAGCGACCACAAGCCCGTAGCCTCCGGCAATCCCGATCGCCGGTGCCCCGCGAACGCGGAGCATGCGGATCGCCTCAATCACCGTTGGCACATCCCGGCAGACCACCTGCTCACGGCTGAGTGGGAGCTTAGTCTGATCGAGAATCTCTAGATGACCATCCTCCTCTCCGATCCATCGCACTGCCTGAGGGACACGGTCAACTGCGGTCTTTGGCGATGCGCTGTCTGAGGTCATCGAGAGGGAGTCTCTACGAGGAATGGATTCAGTTCATACGTCATCTCGAAGGCCGAGGCCACAGCGGCATTGACGAGATGTCCGTTGAAGATGTTAACGGCGGAAGCGAGCTCTGCGGATGCCTTCGCGGCGGCCTCGACTCCCTGTTCAGCGACCCGGAGCACATAGGGTAGTGTGGCGTTGCACAACGCGTGGGCGCTCGTGCGGCCAACAGCACCAGGCATGTTGGTGACGCAGTAGTGCACCACCTCATCAACCACAAACGTTGGCTCCGCATGCGTGGTCGGACGGCTTGTGGCAATACAGCCACCCTGATCGATAGCCACATCGATGATCACGGCCCCAGGCTTCATCAGAGCAAGATCTGGCTTCTCGACGAGATGTGGTGCTTTCGCGCCAGGAATCAGCACGCTGCCGATCACGAGGTCTGCCCAGCCGAGCCGCTCACGGATCGTGTGACGATCGGAGAACAGACAGTCGATGTTGGGGGCGGTCACGTCGTCGAGATACCGCAGGCGTTCGAGGTTGGTGTCGAGGAGCGCGATGTTGGCACCAAAGCCAGCCGCGACCTTCGCGGCATTCGCTCCGACGGTTCCCGCACCGAGCACGAGCACGTTGGCTGGTGGCACACCAGGCACGCCGCCAAGGAGGATGCCGCGGCCCATCTGTGGCTTCTCGAGGTACTTGGCCCCTTCCTGAATGCTCATCCGCCCAGCCACTTCGCTCATCGGCACCAGCAGCGGAAGCCGACCCCGTGGATCACGAAGTGTCTCGTACGCGAGAGCGGTTGCCCCGGTGGCGAGAAAGCCTTCGGTGAGGTCTCGGCTGGCAGCGAAGTGAAAATAGGTGAAAACGGTCTGTCCGGCACGGATCAGTGCCAGCTCAGGCGGCTGAGGCTCTTTCACCTTCACGATCAGATCAGCCGCCCCAAACACTTCGCCTGCGGTGCCGATGATCTCGGCACCGCAGGCTCGGTAGTCTTCGTCAGGGAGGCCACTGCCAGCACCGGCTCCCTGCTCGACAAGCACACGATGACCTCGGCGGATGAGTTCATCCACACCCGCAGGGAGCATCGACACGCGATACTCGTCCCGCTTCGTTTCCTTTGGGATTCCGACGATCATCGCAAGCAACAGGCCTAGGCGATCTTGTAGCTGGCCGGCATCGGCAGCTGGTAGTTGCCGTCGGCGTCAGGCAGCGTGGGGGGTGTTGACTCCCAGCTGAGGTCCTGCGGCATGGTCCGGAAGTCCATGTCGAGCAGCCGCTGGTACTCCTGCCGCTTGCCTGTGTAGGTGGCGGTCCGGCCCAGGACTGACGAGAAACTCGAGGTCGCTCCGTAATAGGCGTTGTTCAACGGCGTGTCGTTGCGAATAGCAGCGTGCAGTTCGTTGTGCTCCACCTGGTACGGGTTCGGGTTGTCCCCTTCAAACTTCCAGAGCGTCTTGCCGTCAAAATCGGTGATGTGACCGATCTGCACAAAGCCCTTGGTGCCCTGGAACTCCTCGTTGACGCGATTGTCGCCACCGGGGAACTGTCGGCACTGGCTGGCAATGCGGATTCCGCCTGGGTACTCAAAGTTGACAGCGTGGTGGTCATAGATCTCACTGGGCTGGCCATCGACGCGGTTCTGACGTCCACCGACACCGTAGCCAGCCACCGGCACCGCATCGAGGAACCAGTTGGCCACGTCGATGTTGTGCACATGCTGCTCGCAGATGTGGTCACCGCAGAGCCAGTTGAAGTGGTACCAGTTGTTGACCTGGAACTGCATCTCGTTCTGGTCTTCGCGTCGCTGGCGGTACCAGATGCCGCTACCGTTCCAGTAGACCTGGCCACCAATGATGTCGCCGGCGAGACCTTCGCGGACGCGAGCAATCGTCTCGCGGTAGCGGGCCTCGTAGTGACGCTGCAGGCCGACCACAACCTTGCGGTTCTTCTCGTCGGCCATCTTGGCAACCTCGAGCACGAGCCGTGCGCCGAAGCTGTCAACGCAGACGGGCTTCTCCATGAAGACGTGCTTGCCAGCCTTGATCGCAGCCTCAAAGTGATACGGACGGAAGCCAGGAGGCGTTGCCAGAATCACAAGATCGATGTCGGGCAGATCGATCAGCTTCTGATAGGCGTCGAGGCCAATGAACTTGCGGTCAGCAGGCACATCAACCTTGCCCTCGTCCTTCATCTTGTCGACGGCACGCAGGGCACCATTGGCATTCGGCTCGAACGCATCGGCAACCGCCGTCACCTTCACATTGCTGCCAGGGACCGACAGTGTCTGCTGGAGGGCGCCTGTGCCTCGGCCACCACAACCGATCAGACCCACACGGATCGTTTCATCGGATGGGTTCTGGGCATGCACGGCCGACATGCCGGCAAGCATGCTTCCCGCGGCACCCGCGGCGACCATCGCGTCGCGACGCGAAATGACAGACTGTGGGGCTGACGAATCCGAGGCAGGCTTTGCCATCGTGACACTCTCCTGAAAACCAGCGGCTGGAGGAAATGCGTGAACGAAACGTTCCTCTCCCAAAGGGACGCAAGGATACCCGCGCCAGCGGCGCCGGGAAACTCCACCGCCAACGAAGTCGCGAGGGACCGATGGGCGTGGTCGCTCGGGGGAGCCCGATGCGTCTCCGCCGGACGCTCGCTGCGGCCCCTCCATGGGCCTTCGCTCTCTCGAGGTTCTGCTCGCTCTCGCCTTCCAGGCTTCGCTCGCAGAACCACACCGGCGGATCCGCATCGGGCTCCCCCTCGCTGCGCTG
>Ga0181601_10000899_pt1 | contig 24971 bp, 16 predicted proteins | sample 041ome_8_FD_133020 | JGI IMG/M metagenome (GOLD analysis project Ga0181601, IMG submission 133020) | Coastal salt marsh microbial communities from the Groves Creek Marsh, Skidaway Island, Georgia - 041407BS metaG (megahit assembly) | ecosystem: Environmental > Aquatic > Marine > Intertidal zone... | reverse complement strand
CTCCACAAGTGATATGTAAAATTATTCACCATCACGGCCGAAAAGTGCAATTGTTTTCTTTCATGTTCACTGAGTTGGTGAGCACGTGAACCACGACATTGGGCAAATGTCTCAAACAAGGTTACATCTTGTGCGTGTTTTGCCTCAATGATCCAAGGAATTTCCTCTGCGCTTGGAGGTGATTGAAGCGAAAACGTCTGGAGTGGATAAAGCACCCCAATCCGCTGGTTAGGGAGTAATTTATCCATAGGCGTAGTACCTGAGGTATGAACAATTAAACCACTGAGGTGAGATAATTGTCCGGCCACCAAGTTGATGGATCGATCGCTTACAGCTATGATATGTATCATGGCTTCAGGCAGTTGGTGTGCATGAGTTATACCTTTACCTTGAGTCCAATCGCCCAGTTGGGCCGAAGTTCTTCCCAGTACCCCTAAAACAGAGAAAGCCTCGTTTTGTGCGATCAAACTAAATAAAGTTTGAGCGACACGCCCAGTACCGATAATGTTGGCGGTGATCATGATCCAAAAATAAGCATTTGCCCAGCGTTACCATCGCAATTTTATCCTCATTTTGTCCGTTTTTTCTGATCATAAGGGTGTATTTTTGTGTCCATTATACCTGTTTACTATGAAGTCTATTGCAAAATTGCTTTTTTCGACCCGCCTGATGGCTGTATTATTTGTGGTATTTGCCGCCGCTATGGGCGTGGGAACGTTTATAGAGAGCTGGTACAGCACAGATACAGCGCGTATATGGGTGTATAATGCTACATGGTTTGAAGCCATTATGGTGTTTTTTGTGATTAATTTTTCTGGAAATATCGCGAGATATCGTTTGCTTAGAAAAGAAAAATGGGCGGTACTTACGTTGCACGTTTCTTGGATTTTGATAATTATCGGTGCGTTTGTTACTCGATACATCAGCTATGAAGGAATGATGCCCATCAGAGAAGGGGCTACCGAAAATTCTGTTTATTCCTCCAATGCCTTTGTAACCCTTTATGTAGATGGTCCTGTGGGGAATCAAAAGTTACGCAGAACCCTGGAGGATGATTTAATCGTGACCGAGCAAGGGATAAAGTCTAGTCTTCCTTGGAGCATGGACTTCGAAAACACACCCATACGCATGGATTTTGTGCGTTTTGAACAAGGAATGCAATTGGGATTAGTGCCTGATTCATCGGGAACCATGTACCTGCAGATTGTTGAATCATCCGAGGGAAGTAGGCATGATCATTACCTAGCTCAGGGAGAAATTTCATCTATTCACAACCTGCTATTTGCCTACGATAATCCCACGGAGGGGGCCATTAATTTGACTTCCACTCCTGAGGGGTTAACCATTCAAAGTCCTTTTGAAGGCACCTTTATGCGTATGGCGGATCAATTTTCAGCTTCGGTATCCGTAGGTCAAACAGCGCCGTTGCAGTTGCGGTCTTTGTATCAATTGGGCGGGGTTCAATTTGTCATTCCACAACCTCCTGTTCAAGGTGTGATGGGGATTGTTAAGGCGGAGGACAATCTTCCCAAAGATCAACTACAAGATGCTTTTACCGTACGTGTATGGGTAGGAGATGCTTCTGAGGAAATTACCGTATTGGGTTCAAAAGGGGCTTCAAGCTTCTCACAACCGGTGACTATAGAAAATCATGATATCACGGTAGGCTATGGGTCTAAAGTATATACGCTACCTTTCTCGATCACATTAAACGATTTTATCGCCCAAAAGTATCCAGGAACTGAAAAAGGGTACTCCTCATTTATGAGTAAAATTACCGTGGAGGATGATCGACCTTTTGATTATGATATCTATATGAATCACGTGTTGGACCATCAAGGGTATCGGTTTTTTCAATCCAGTTTTCATCCGGATGAGCAAGGGACAGTACTATCGGTGAATTATGACCAGTGGGGAACTTGGATCACCTATTTGGGGTATATTTTGCTCTACTTAGGATTGATGGGGATATTCTTCTTTGGAGATACCCGATTCAAACAGTTGAGCAAATCGTTGGATAAGTTTTCCAGCAAGAAGTCTCTGTTGACTGTTTTGGGGTTGTTGACCCTGGGCACTTCCTGGGGCCAGACGGATCACAACGTGGAACACGGGGCCGTGACACCTGCCGATTTACACAGTTTAATCACCAAAACGGTGGTTTCCCCCGAACACGCTAGAAAATTTAGTGCTCTAGTCATTCAGGACGACAACGGGCGCATGAAGCCCTTGCACACGTTTACTTCTGAATTGCTCAGGAAATTGAGTTTTAAAGATCAGTATGAAGGATTGAATGCCGATCAGGTGTTTTTATCGATGCAACTCAATCCTGCTGCTTGGTATCAGATGCCTTTTTTGACTATTGATAAACAAGCCAATAACGATAGTATTCGCCGTATCATCGGGGTGCCGTCGGGTCAAAAACTGTTTAAGGCGACTGATTTCTTTGATGTTCAAGGAAGGTATTTGTTGGCGCCTTATCTCCCCGATGCCTATGGTACAAACTCACCCAACCAATTTCAAAAAGATTTTAAAAATATTGATTTAAAGCTCGGTTTGTTAAATCGCGCATTAAGCGGAGAAATTTTGAAAATATTTCCGGTACCTGATGATGAAAACAACAAGTGGATCTCGGCTTTAGAATACCGTTCTGGTGGATATGAACTAGCGGATTCTCTATACAGCAACTTTGTGACCAATGGATTGAGGTATTACTTGATGAGCCTTCAAAAATCAGTAGAAACCGGAGATTATTCCGAGAGTGATAAAATTCTTGAAGCGATCGCTCAAAATCAAGAATTATTAGGAAGCCAAGTACTGCCTTCAAAACAAAAAATTGAGGCGGAAATTGTGTACAATGAGTTGGATTTATTCAATAGGTTGTATCACTATCAACTCATGTTTGGTGCATTTTTGTTTCTGGTGCTGATTTTTCAAATTTTTAGAGACACTCAATGGGTCAGGACAACCGCCACTATTTTTGTTTGGGCCATTGGATTGACCTTTGTAGCCCACACTTTTGGCTTAGTTTTTCGATGGTATTTATCAGGTCACGCTCCTTGGAGTGATGCGTACGAGAGTATTTTGTATGTTGGGTGGGCAACTTTAGGTTTCGGTTTAGTCTTTGGAAGGAAAAATAGACTTACGTTGGCCTCCGCTACCTTTGTCACCTCGATGTTGCTCTGGATTGCTCATCAAAGCTGGGTAGATCCTTCAATAGCTAACTTGGTTCCTGTTTTGGATAGTTACTGGTTGATGATACACGTGGCCATCATTGTCGGAAGTTACGGTCCATTAACCATAGGTATGATCTTGGGTGTCGTTTCCTTGCTTTTGATGGTGATCACTACCCAAGCGACTAAATCAAAAATGGAATCGCATATCAAAGAGTTAACCGTCATCAATGAATTGTCGATCACTGTTGGTTTGGTGATGTTGACCATAGGTAATTTCTTGGGAGGTATGTGGGCCAATGAGAGTTGGGGTAGGTATTGGGGCTGGGATCCTAAAGAAACATGGGCTTTGATTTCCATTATGGTCTATGCATTTGTGATACACGGCAGACTAATTCCAGGTTTACGGGGCATCTGGACCTTCAATTTGATGACAGTACTGGCTTATGCCAGTATCATGATGACTTATTTTGGGGTGAATTTTTATTTGGTGGGCTTGCATAGTTACGCTAGTGGAGAACAAGTGATCACTCCAACGTTTATTTGGTATACGCTATTTGGGGTATTCATACTCGCTTTGATCAGCAGATGGAGGTACCAGGTAGTGTTTAAAAAGAAATAGTCCCTACATTTATGTAAATGAATTAGTTATGGAACCTAGAATTCAAGGATTAAATACCCATTTAGTGCATACCGGTGAGTTGGAAGATCCACTTTATCACGGAGCTGTATCTCCATTATACCTATCTACATCCTATGCTTTTGATGAAGTAGATATAAAGAGATACCCCAGAAACTTTAATACCCCAAACCAAGAAGCCCTGGGACATAAAATTGCCGCTTTAGAAAACAAAGAGGCTGCCTTAATTTTTGGCAGTGGTATGGCAGCGGTGAGCACAGCGATTATGGGTTTGGTCAGCAGTGGCGATCATATTGTGTTTCAAGATGATTTGTACGGGGGTACTCGAAATCTAGCCTTAGCCGATTTGCGCAGATTTGGCATTGAATTTTCTATGGCTAAAGGTCTTGAACTAAGGGATTTTGAGTCAGAAATACGTCCAAACACCAAGTTGATTTATGTAGAAACTCCTTCGAATCCCCTGTTGAAAATTATTGATTTGGACATGATAGGCCGTTTGGCCAAAAAGCACGGACTTATTTCGATGATTGACAACACATTTGCCAGTCCGGTAAACCAAGTACCTGACGAGTTTGGCATTGATGTGGTCATTCACTCAGCGACAAAATATATGGGAGGACACTCGGACATCAGCGCTGGGGCCATTGCAACCTCTAAAGAATTGATAGCCCCGATTTGGTCCATGGCCAAGAGTTTAGGAGGAAACCTCAGTGAAATGACTGTATGGTTGTTAGAACGAAGCATTAAAACCATGGGGTTAAGGGTACATCGTCAGAATGAAAACGCGCTAGCCATGGCCCATTTTTTATCAGCGCACCACGCCATTGATCGCGTGTACTATCCAGGGTTGGTCGATCATCCCGGTCATGAGATAGCCAAAAAACAGATGAAAGGATTTGGAGGTATGATGTCGTTTGAACTCAGAGCGGGTCTGGATGCTCGCTTTTTTCAGCAACAACTCAAATTGATCAAACCTTCTATGAGTTTGGCAGGGGTGGAGTCAACCGTATTGTCCCCAACCATGACTTCTCACCACTCACTCACCCTAGAAGAACGTAAAATTCAAGGTATTAGTGAGGGATTGATTCGTTTTTCAGTGGGTATAGAGGAAGTTTCTGACCTGCAAAGAGATATAGAACAGGCTATAGCCAAAACAGAACATCATGGTTGATATCATGGCATTTGGGGCACATCCCGATGATGTAGAATTGGGTTGCGGTGGAACGCTTGCTAAGGAAATTAGCAACGGATCATCGGTTGTAATCGTTGATTTAACCCAAGGAGAATTAGGTTCAAGAGGTTCGGCAGGACTCAGAAAACAAGAGGCTGAATCAGCGGCTCAAGTACTGGGTGTCATTCATCGGTTTAATTTGGCATTACCTGATGGTTTTTTTCAAAATGATCAAAACAGTCAAATGAAGGTGATTCAGTACCTGAGAAAATTTCAACCGAAATGGGTGTTGTGCAATGCTAAAGATGATCGACATATCGATCATCCGAAGGGAAGTAGCTTGGTCAGCGATGCCTGTTTTTTAAGCGGGCTGGTGAAGATAGAAACAGTGGATCCTGAAAGTGGGGAAGCCCAAGCGCCATGGAGACCTCAAGCCGTGTATCATTATATTCAATGGAAGAATAGCACTCCTGATTTCGTCGTAGATATTTCAGGCTTTCTAGATAAAAAAATGGAAGCGATATCTTGTTATCCCTCCCAGTTTTACGACCCGAGTAACCCAGGACCGGATACCCCGATCAGCAGCAAGAATTTTTTTGACTCAGTTCGATACCGAGCTCAAGACTTGGGTAGGCTGATTGGCAGTGACGCCGCTGAGGGCTTTACGGTAGAGCGTCTTTTGGCGGTCAATTATTTAAGTGATCTCCATTAAAAATTTTATTTAAATTTTGGTAGTATACCTTAATTTGAAGTATATTTGGACCCGCTAACAGCATGGTGGTTGTAGCTCAGTTGGTTAGAGCGCTTGATTGTGGTTCCAGAGGTCGCCGGTTCGAGCCCGGTCTTCCACCCAAAAAAAACCCTGTCTTTTCAGACAGGGTTTTTTTGTGAAGTAAAAGGAAATTTATTGAGCTTTGTCGGCCACAATAGCCTTATCGCGGTTGGCTACTTCCCAAGCTGTGTGGAATACCAATCTAGTTCTATTGGTCAATAAATCATAATTGATTTTATCTGGTGTATCACTCGGCTTGTGATAATCCTCATGGGTACCATTAAAATAGAAAATGATTGGAATATTATTTTTGGCAAAATTGTAGTGGTCACTTCTGTAATAAAAACGATTGGGATCATTTTCGTCGTTATAGGTGTAATCCAATTCAATACCCATAAACTTTTTATTTACGGCTTCTGACAGATCATGAAGTTCGGTACTTAGTTTATCTGAACCAATCAAGTAGACATAGTTTCTATCTCCTTTTCTTTCGGGATCGATACGACCGATCATGTCAATATTCAGGTTAGCGATCGTTTTGTTTAATGGGAATACAGGAGCTACATCTGTGTAATACTGTGATCCTAACAACCCTTTTTCTTCACCAGTTACATGAAGAAAAACTACGGATCTTCTGGGGCCTTGTCCTGCATCAGAGGCGAGTTTAAATGCTTCAGCAATCTCCAATAAAGCTACAGAGCCTGATCCATCGTCATCCGCTCCATTGTTTACCGATCCATCAGCCAGTACACCAACGTGGTCAAGATGAGAGGAAATAACTACATATTGTTCAGGAAATTCTGAACCAGGAATGAAAGCCACCACGTTTTCTGAATCTATCGATACATCTTCGCTTTTAATTCCGGCCTCTACAGTACCCAAAGATGCAGCATCTGCGGATTCACCAATGGATGGGTGGAGCAATAAAGCAGTGGCTTGGTCGACGTAAATCATAGCGTTTGCTTGAGACTCTAGGGCTTTAATGGACATACGACCGCTATCGTTTTGTTTCATGTAGTCAAAACGTCTTTTTAAACGGGCAAACGCCGCTTCGTCCCAGTAAATAAATCCAACAGCACCTTGCTCAAATGCCGCCTTTTGTTTGCGCTCAAGTCCTTCACTCTGCTTGGCCCAATCACTTGTTGAACCGTCAGCCAGGGCGGGTAACATAGGCGCACCGGCTTTAGCCATAACAATTTTACCTCGGACATCAAGTCCTTGATAATCATTGTGCTCGGGAGTGTTTACCCCATAACCTACATAAACGACAGGAGTTTTGCTAAATTCAAATGCAGCATATGCCATTATTCCAGTTCCATTTTCCAGGGACTGTCCCTGGAAAGTTAACTGGCCTTTGGGCAATTTTTTTAATACCAGTTCGATATCTTGTTCGTAATCTCCATTGGCTTGGGCAGGAGCTATTTGCAGGGATTTGTAATGAGCTTTGAGGTATTCAACCGCTATTTTTTGCCCTTTTGTGCCCGTTTCACGTCCTTCAAAGGCGTCTGAAGCATAGGTGTACAGGTGATCTTTTAGCTCACTTTCCGTAATAGTATTGGCCCACTTTTCACTTTGTTTTGATCGTGGGCTTAATTCGATTTGCTGGGCTTGACCCGTACAGGCCAAAAACATCAGCCATAAGACATTCCATTTTTTCATGAACAATAAAATTTAGGAACTAAATGTACAAAATATCGTGTACCTTAAACAGGTAGATTTTTTTCCTATGAATCCATATGTTTTTCAATGTATTGATGCGCATACTACGGGTAATCCAGTTCGTGTAGTTACCTCTGGAATTCCTTCGCTTAACGGAATCGATATGGCGGCTAAAAGGCTTGACTTTTTGGCTCACTGGGACTGGATCAGGACCGGTTTGATGTTTGAACCCAGGGGACACGATATGATGAGCGGAAGTATGTTTTTTCCACCGCATGCTCCTGAAAATGATGCGGCCATATTATTTATCGAAACCAGTGGGTGTCTACCTATGTGTGGACATGGCACGATTGGTTCAATCACCATAGCGATTGAGCGAGCATTGATCAAGCCAAAAACTCCAGGCGTAGTTTTGTTGGAAACTCCCGCAGGACTGGTAAAGGTTTTTTATACAGAGCATTCTGGCAAAGTCACTTCGGTCAAGTTGATCAACATACCTTCATTTTTGGCTAAATCAGGGTTAACTTGTAGGCACAGCTCACTGGGAACCATCGTTTTTGACGTGGCTTACGGAGGTAATTTTTATGCCATTGTCGATCCGCAACCAAATTTTAAAGGGGTAGAACACTATTCCGCCATGCAATTAATCTCATTTAGTCAAGAATTGAGGAATTCCATCGCGCAAGAGTATCCCGATATGTTTATTCATCCTTCAGATCACAGAATCAGGGGAGTTTCTCATATACAATGGACTGGATCTGTCTTGGATGAAAGGAGTCATGGTCGAAATGCGGTGTTTTACGGTGATAAAGCGATAGATCGTTCCCCTTGTGGAACGGGAACTTCAGCTCGAATGGCCCAATTATACGCTAAAGGAAAATTAAATGTGGGGGATGATTTTATCCACGAGAGTTTCATCGGTTCTGCGTTTACAGGCCGGATAGAGACGGTACGAGAAGAGTCATGGGGGACCACGATTATTCCTTCTATTGAAGGTTGGGCCAAAATATATGGGGATAACCGAATTACTATTGATGCACAGGATGATCCATATGCCTATGGTTTTCAAGTCATTTAGTAGGCAAGGTAACCTAAGTTGCTTTCTGGGTATGGGTATTCATATAAATTTGTATTTTTATTAGTCTATGGATGTTACATTAGTTTTCGGTTATATTGGCGCCTTGTTGATCGGCGTAGTTTTGGGTTTAGTAGGCGGTGGAGGTTCCATTTTAACAGTACCCGTGTTGGTTTATCTTTTTGGAATTGCTCCAGTTTTGGCCACAGCTTATTCCTTGTTTATCGTTGGACTTTCTGCACTGTTCGGAGCGTTCCAAAACATGAAAAAAGGACTAATCGACTTTAAGACGGCAGCGATATTTTCGGTGCCCGCATTCATCGCCGTTTACATGACGCGTAAATACCTGGTTCCCGCAATTCCGGATACTCTTGCAGAAATCGGGAGTTTTTCTTTGACAAAACCTATCGCAATCATGGTCTTCTTTGCCTTGATCATGTTTGCAGCAGCCATTGCGATGATTCGAGATAAATGTGTAGGTGACGATTGCCACGATGAAAACAGAACGGTTGTATACAACTACCCTATGATTTTACTTGAGGGTTCTGTGGTTGGTGTATTGACAGGTATCGTGGGTGCCGGCGGCGGATTTTTAATTATACCTGCACTGGTACTATTGGCCAAACTACCGATGAAAAAAGCGGTAGCTACTTCTTTGTTGATTATTGCCATTAAGTCGTTAATCGGTTTTATCGGTGATGTACAAAACCTCGCTATCGATTGGACATTTCTAGGTTTCTTTACTCTGTTGGCTGTGGTGGGAATATTTTTAGGGATTTTCGTCAACAAATGGATACCTGGGGAAAAACTCAAAAAAGCATTTGGATGGTTTGTTTTATTCATGGCCATCTACATACTTTACAAAGAGCTCGCATAGATTTCTCGATCCAACAAAAGTGCTTATTGAGTAAGTGTTATTATTTGTTCCCTTAGATAGGGGATAAGAATAGCGAATCAACCTATTCAGGGAAAAATAAATTAAGGCAATTATTGTGTGACTGTTAAAATCATTACTATATTTGCCTCCGCTAAGGAGAAATGGCAGAGTGGTCGAATGCGGCAGTCTTGAAAACTGTTGAGGGTCACACCTCCGGGGGTTCGAATCCCTCTTTCTCCGCTCTAGAAAACCCACAACTCGGTTGTGGGTTTTTTTATTTAAAATCGTTGTGCTTGATGAGCGCAAAAAATGACCTAATTTTGCCTCCATGGATGTTTGGATTCAGTATGCCATTTTAATTTCTGTCGGTTTTGTCGTAGGGTTTATCAATACGGTGGCAGGAGGTGCTTCTTTATTGTCCTTACCCATGTTTATCTTTATGGGATTGCCACCTGCTGTGGCCAACGGTACCAATCGGGTAGCTATATTGGCGCAAACGGCTGTTGGGGCGGCTGGATTTAAAAGTAAAGGGGTGGGGAATTTCCCCTTTAATCTTTACTTGGGATTATCCGCTATGATTGGGGCCGTACTTGGGGCGCAAATTTCCGTAGATATAAAAGGGGAAACCTTCAATAAGGTATTGGTGGTGATTATGTTTGTCGTGGTTGGTTTAATGGTTCTTAAACCAAAAGCCAAAAAAGAAGAGTTACTAGAACGATTAACCGGCAAATATCTTTGGCTTTCCATCGTTGCTTTTTTTTTCATCGGAATTTACGGTGGATTTATCAATGCGGGTATAGGTTTTGTCATCATGCTGTTTTTGAATTCCGTCAACAGACTTAGTTTAGTTAAAACGAACGCCACCAAGGTATCGGTGGTATTTTTCTATACCATTGCCGCATTAACTGTTTTTGTTGTGAATGACAAAGTGAATTGGACTATGGGTCTGGTTCACGCCATTGGAAATGCCAGCGGTGCTTGGGTTTCTTCAAGGTATTCAGTCAAAAAAGGAGACGGATATATTCGTGTTTTTTTAATTGTGATGGTCATTGCGATGTCTATAAAATTGTGGTTTACCACGTATGAATAAATTATACCTATGGGACTAATAGAGCAGTTGGAATGGCGGTACGCCACCAAAAAGTTTGATGATCAAAGAAACCTCTCAACAGAAGATTTGGATCTGTTAAAAAAAACATTTGCCTTAACGGCTACTTCCTATGGGCTGCAGCCTTTGAAGTTAGTGGTAGTTACTGATAAAAAGGTACAAGAGCAACTCGTGGCTCATTCTTTTGGCCAAAAACAAGTTGGACAAGCTAGTGCTCTTTTTGTTATTTGCTCCGAGCAATCAATTGATGCTTCATTTGTCGAAAAATATTTTGCCCGGGTAGAAGAGGTCAGGGGCACGCCCGCGGAAGTGCTGGAGCCATTCAAAAAACACCTGATGGAGAATTTTATTACCAAACCAAAAGAACAATTAGCACTTTGGGCCAGCAAACAAGCCTATATAGCGTTGGGTAATTTATTGACCGCTTGCGCGATGCAACAATTGGATTCATGTCCTATGGAAGGGTTTGATCCACAAGGGTATGATTCGGTGCTTGGACTAACGGAGAAGGGCCTTACGGCGACCTTAGTGATGCCAGTAGGGTATAGGGCTGCAGATGACTTTATGGCTACTCTAGCTAAGGTAAGGCGCCCTGTCGCTGAAGTAGTGATTGAGGTAAATTGATCTCAGTATTTTTGATAAGCAATAATTTCTAGACCATAGCCAATCATTCCTACACGTTTTACCTGAGTGGCATTGGAGAGCAATTTTATTTTGTTAATTCCTAAGTCGTGAAGGATTTGAGCGCCTACACCAAAATCTTTGGCGTCCATTTCAATGGGAGGAGCTTGGTATATTTCTTTGCTTTGGTTTTCTTTGACGATTTGCAACCGCGACAGCATCCCTAAGTGGTTGATGTCTTGATTGATGAATACTACGGCAGCAGATTCTTCCTGAGCTACCGCTTGAAAAATACGCTCCATGATTTGATTTTGATCTTGGGTCAAAGAACTCAATAAATCATGATGGATCTGGGTAGGGCTAATCTTGGTGAGTACGGGATCACCTTTTTTCCAACTACCTTTGGTTAAGGCTAGGTGAATCTGTTGGTTAGTTGTTTGTTTGTACGCACGCAACCTGAATGAACCAAATCTAGTTTGAACCGGAAAGTCCATTTTCTTTTCGATCAAGCTATCGTGTTCCATCCGATACTTGACCAAATCTTCGATGGAGACAATCTTTAATTGGAAGTTTTTGGCTACCTCCAGCAATTGCGGTAAACGAGCCATACTTCCATCAGCATTCATGATTTCTACAATGACTCCAGCAGGGGCAAATCCCGCAAGACGGGCAAAATCTATGGCCGCTTCTGTGTGTCCGGTTCTGCGCAATACACCACCTTCTTTGGCAATAAGCGGGAATATATGTCCTGGTCTGCTTAAATGGTGGGGTTGGGTTTCTTCTTTAGTTAGTGCGGTAATTGTTTTGGCCCGATCTGAAGCAGAGATCCCTGTAGTGACGCCATGACCTTTAAGGTCTACCGATACGGTAAATGCGGTTTCTAATGGATCAGTATTATGACTCACCATACGCTCTAAACCTAATTGTCTACAACGTCCTTCTGTCAACGGAGCACAAATTAATCCACGTCCATGCGTAGCCATAAAATTGATCATTTCTGGGGTGACGGTTTCTGCCGCAGCTAAAAAATCACCTTCGTTTTCGCGGTTTTCATCATCGACAACGATGATAACTTTTCCTTGTTTGATGTCCTCTATGGCATCTTCAATACGATCCAATACGCTCATGTTGTCTTTTGTTTAATCCATTTGTTCCACCATTGCTCCATAATTCCTATGAAGGGTCCCATGCTGAGTAGGCCTTGATCATGGGTAGCTCTATAGGTCAGAAATATACCTAACGGAAGCATGACCATCGTAGGTAGCCAGGCCCCTAAATAAGGATGAATATTTCCCTCTTTAGCATAATTATAGGTGAATACACCCAAGAAATAGTAGGTTAAAAATAACACCACTGCGATAATTAAGGGCAAGCCAAGCCCTCCTTTTCTGATGATAGCTCCTAAGGGAGCACCAACAAAAAACAAAACGATACAAGACAGCGCTAAGGCATATTTTTTATGCAATTCAAGAATATGAGCTTGGTATACTTTATACCTAAAATACATTTCTTCTTTTTTGTTTTGTATTGTAGTTAGGGCATTAGTTATGTTGTTTTGTGCCACTCCATATAAATGGACTTGTTTGTAATCATCGAGTCTGGAGAGAAGATCTGGCATACTGACAATAGGTTCAACAACTGTTGTATCTATATCGCTCGCTAATTTTTCTGCAGCTGCTGCTTGGGGATTTAAGTAAGTGAGCGGAGCTCCTAAACGTCCTCGGATGTTGTTGGTCAATGCCTCAACCATTAATTGATTGTTCTGGTAAATGGAATCTATATCGTTTTGTAAACGAAAGATGTTTTTCATTTTTTCAGAATTCACATCGATGGATTCGTCTAAATCTACATTGTATACTTCTGATAAATCAATCAACAAGCGATAGGTGTCAAATTGTGCCTGGGCCCAAGGATGTTTTTTGTTTTGTTCCATCCCTTTGGTTTGAATATTCTCGTAATACACACCGTCGTGAAGTAGTAGTTGAATATGATTGCTCAGTGGATCATTGATAAACTCTCCTGTATTCGCTTTAATCAATACATTATTTCTACCTGTGTTATCTTTCTTATGAATGGTTACTCCTTGAAGCATACGGTCATCTTCCCCGTATTTATCAACTACGTGAATGTTCATTCCGGTACCTTCAAAATCATTAAAAAGACCTTCAGCTATCGCCACGGCTGGTTTTACCTTGGCGATATTTTTTTGAAGACTATATGATTTTTTTTTGGCTGCTGGAATTACTTCGTTGGCAAAATAGAAGGTGAATAACCCCATGAAAGAAACCAACACGATTAAACTCCGCATACTTCTTTGCAAGGATATACCTGAAGCTTTCATGGCAGCAAACTCATAGTGCTCTGCAAAACTGCCAAATGTGAGAATAGAGGAGAGCAGTACGGTAAGTGGCAGTACCTTTTCTGTCAGGTCCGGTATCATGTAAAATATAAATTTACCGATAACCAAAAGATCTAATCCTTTTCCAGCCAGGTTGTCGATAAACAACCAGATCATTTGAAAAATAAAAATAGCCATCAAAATAACGAAGGATGCTCCGAAATTCTGAAGGAATTGAAAAAAGATATAACGGTCTAGTCGTTTCACAATTCGCTGATGTAGTACCCTTTCTTGGTGTAATAGGCTCGATCAAATAATAAGGCATTGGCTGGCAATGGTTGATTTACCTTCCAGTTTTGGACGGTTAGTGTTGTTTTGGTGCCGTTTTTTCCTATTTGTATCACCTTGTAGATCTCTAGGTTTTTGGTGTCAATACCCAACAAGATTGATTGAAGCGAAGATTTTGAGGCAATGGGTGTTAACTTGATGTATTGAATTTTTCGGTTGCCGACCTGCTGTTCAATATCCCATTTGTACGTGTAGCCCTGTTTGTAGAATTGAATTAAGTCTTGAGGAGATAGCTCAGCTGCATCTGATTTTTGAGGGGCTTCAACCGTGACTTCTTCATTGTCATCGACAATAGTATATACCTTTTTACCATCAAAGATTTGGATAGCTCCTAACATTTCAAAGCGGTAATTTTTCCCTTTAAGAATCAACTTACCTGAAGTTTTTTGTTGAACACCTGCATCTTTGTTGTCCAATACATAGTCAAAGGCAATTTGTATGTTTTGGTGAGAAAGCACTTTTTGTGACAGGCGATCCAGTAATGCTTTAGACGGATCTTGTGCATAAAGCTGAGCGGATAAAATACAGGATATAAATAATGACCAGAATAGTCTCATAATTTAAATTTATTGATTAAAAAATTGCTCCAGTGCTTGCATGTCACGGATGAGCACCTGTCTAGCTTTACTGCCTTCGAATGGACCGACAATACCCGCTGCCTCTAATTGATCAATTAACCTGCCGGCTCTGTTGTAGCCTAACTTTAGTTTTCTTTGGATCAGAGAAGCAGAACCTTGTTGGGCAATCACCAATACTTCGGCGGCCTCTCTAAACAAGGGATCGCGTTCTCCCAAATCAGACATATCTAGGCTAGACTCTTCACCAACATACTCAGGAAGAAGATGTGCCTGGGCATATCCGCGTTGTGATCCGATAAATTCGGTGAGTTTTTGAATTTCTGGGGTGTCAACAAAGGCGCATTGAATACGTGTAACATCATTTCCTTGTGTGAACAACATGTCCCCGCGACCAATCAACTGATCCGCCCCTTGGGTATCTAATATCGTGCGAGAATCAATTTTTGATGTCACCCTAAACGCTAAACGAGCTGGGAAGTTGGCCTTGATAATTCCGGTGATCACATTAACAGAAGGTCTTTGCGTGGCAATGATCAAGTGAATACCTATCGCTCTGGCCAATTGGGCTAGTCGGGCAATAGGTGTCTCCACCTCTTTACCTGCAGTCATGATCAGGTCGGCAAACTCGTCGATAACCAAAACAATATATGGTAGAAATTGATGTCCGTCGTTGGGATTTAATCTACGCGATTTAAACTTTTCGTTGTATTCTTTTATGTTACGAACCATAGCGAGTTTAAGCAACTCGTATCGTTGATCCATTTCAATACACAATGAATTTAATGTGTGTATTACTTTTGTGTTGTCTGTAATGATCGCATCAGCCGAATCAGGTAGTTTAGCCAAAAAGTGACGTTCAATTTTGTTGTACAGTGTTAATTCTACCTTTTTGGGGTCAACCAAGACAAATTTTACTTCAGCTGGGTGTTTTTTATACAGTAACGAGGCCAATACCGCATTTAATCCTACTGATTTACCTTGTCCAGTAGCCCCAGCCATCAACATGTGGGGCATCTTGGCCAAATCAACCACAAACGTTTCGTTGCTGATGGTTTTTCCAAATGCGATGGGTAATTCCATCTCTGCCTTTTGAAATTTAGTAGAGGCTATCACGGACCTCATAGAGACGACAGAAGGATTTTTGTTAGGCACTTCAATACCAATAGTTCCCTTGCCGGGTATAGGCGCAATAATCCTAATACCTAAAGCAGATAAGGACAAGGCGATATCATCCTCTAAATTTTTAATTTTTGAAATACGAATGCCCGCTTCTGGTACAATTTCATAAAGCGTAACCGTAGGTCCAATGGTCGCTTTGATTTGGGCAATACCAATACTGTAGTTTTTTAATGTATCTACAATTTTATTTTTATTTTCCTCTAATTCTTCCTCATTGATGGTAATACTTCCCGAGCTACCATGAGCTGCGAGCAATTCAATGGGTGGAAATTGGTAATTACTTAATTCCAGCGTAGGGTCAAAATCCCCAAATTGATCTCTGATTTGTGCAGCGAGATTATCTGTTTCCTCTGTTTCTTGGGTAATTTCATTTAATTCTATAGGAACATCTGCTTCTGGGTTTGGTTCTATATTGCTTTCGTTAAGGGTAGTGGCCTCCGTAGCTGGTTTCCAGGATAGAGGTACCTGTAAGCTGGATTCAGTACGGAATGTTTGTTCTTCGGGTTCCTCCTCGCTTTTATCAAGCACATCAACTTGTGGAAATCCCTCATTTAGGTTATATTCTATCGGGTCAACAGGAATCAGCGGCACAGAGATCTCATCTTCCTCAGGTTCAACAGGTATCTCTGTTGAACTAATCGAATTTTTGTTGTTTTTGAAGCGAGCAAACCAAGTAGCCAGTTGAATTTTTTCCGGATCAAATTGCAACACACGCACGGCAAATATCATGAACGCACACAATAGAATCAGTCCTACTCCGGTTGACCCTACATAATCCCGCAACAACAGATTCATTTCATAACCCACAACCCCTCCCCACAATGGAGCAGAAGCAAATAAAAAACCAAATCCGACACTGAGAAAAATCACCAAATAAAGTCCCCAAAACCATTGTGACCAAAGGGAAAATCTTTTGGCAGTAAACATCAACGCCCAACCAGAAATACCCAATAAATACCCAAAAATAAAGCTGCTCACACCAAAGCCTTGATACAAAACATAGTAGGCAACTACGGCACCAAACTTGTTTAAAGTGTTTTGTGCCACAGTACTTCTATTCATCCAATCGCCCAAAATACTTTGGTCTTCTTTCCAAGTGCTTAGAAAGGAAATCAAAGCAATCGCGAAAGCAATGGCAAGAACTATGGTGAAAAAACCTATGATGATTCGGTTTTTTCTGGAAATAGCGAATATTTTTTTGGGGGAAAGGTCAGCTTTTGCTTTCGTCGATTTAGCGGCCATAGTTAGTCAAAATTCGGGTACTAAAGTACAAAAAAAACAGTGGGGCTTGGGCATCAAAACAAGCCAAATTTAACCCCTCAGCTGTTTGATTTTAATAGAAAAAGCCGCGAAAATAAGTGTGGTTATAGGGCTTAGCCAATTGAAGATAGCATAGACAAAATAACTAGCTACTGGTACCCCTAAAACTCCGCTGTGGTATGCCCCACAGGTATTCCAAGGCACCAATACAGAGGTAACTGTTCCTGAATCCTCCAATGTACGGCTCAGATTTTCTGGAGCGAGACCTTTGTCTTTGTATGCCTTAGCAAACATTTTCCCTGGCACAACAATAGAGATATATTGATCAGAGGCAGTCAAGTTTAATGCCAGACAACTGGCAACTGTACTCGCAAATAGACCAAAAGTAGTTTTGGCTATGGACAACAACGCTTGACTCAGTCGGTTAAGAGCCCCAATACCATCCATAATTCCACCGAAAACCATGGCGCAGACAATCAGCCATATGGTTCCCAGCATTCCATACATACCCTTGGATTGAAATAGATCTCCCAAAATGGGGTGATCTGAGGGTATTGAAATTTGTATGGTGATCGCGTCCATAATTCCTTTATAGGCTGCAGCTAAGTTAAATTCCTCAGCACCCGTAATTCCCATCACTACTTCAGGTTGAACTATAAGGGCAAATACACCACCCAATAAAGTACCCACCAAAAGTGCGATAAGTGGAGGAGTTTTTTTCACAATCATCAAGACTACGGATAAGGGTACTAAGAACAGCCAGGGCGTTACATCAAAGGTTTGCTTGATCTGAAATAACATCTCTTGGGTTTGATCGATGGCACTCACTTCGATATTCAAACCCAGTATAACAAAAACGATCAGCGTTATCAAATAGGTGGGTACTGTTGTCCACATCATGTATTTAATGTGGTCAAATAACTCACCTCCAGCCATCGCAGGAGCCAAATTGGTCGTATCGCTCAATGGGGATAATTTATCCCCAAAATAAGCACCGGATAAAATAGCGCCCGCAGTCATACCTATAGATACCCCAAGTGCATCACCAATGCCGATTAGCGCAATCCCAACCGTGGCCGATGTAGTCCAAGAGCTACCAGTAGCTATTGATATGATCGAACATATGAGCACACAGGCGGCAAGAAAAATGGTTGGGTTAAGTATTTGTAACCCATAGTAAATCATGGAGGGAATGATTCCACTGATCAACCAAGTGCCCGATAAAGCACCAACCATAAGTAGGATTAACAATGCAGAAGTAGTGGACTGAACATTCTCAGCGACTTTTTCCATCATGTATTTGAAAGAAATATGACGACGAAATCCTACTAAAGCAGCCACAAAACCACCCAACAAGAGTACAAATTGATTTGAACCTGCCAAAGCGCTATCACCGTATAGCACAACGTTTAGAGCCAAAAGGGCTACTAGTACGACAATTGGCACTAAAGATTCAAAAATTGAAATTCCAGGAACTGAGTCGTTAGATGGGGTAGTAGACATAAGAATGTTTAAAAACGTAATATTACAAATTAATGGGTTTACGCACCAAAACAAGGGTATTTTATCCTAGGTTGGTAGGGTTTAAAGCCATTTAAATGTATTATTTTTGAACCGTATTTAAATGCTACTCTTATGTATGATGTTGCTGTACTCGGAGCCGGACCTGGAGGTTATGTCGCTGCGATTCGCTGTGCCCAATTGGGTTTAAAAACGGTTTTAATTGAAAAGTATGATACTTTGGGGGGGACTTGCTTAAATGTAGGTTGTATCCCTTCAAAAACATTATTGGACTCTTCCCATCATTACGAAACGGCGGTGCACCAATTCAAGGAGCACGGTATTGATGTGGAAGGAAGTATCAAAGTAAATTTAGCTCAAATGATCGCCCGTAAGGATGAAGTTGTTGCCACAACAACCAAGGGGATTGATTTTTTGATGGATAAAAACAAGGTGACTGTGATTCACGGAAAAGGTTCTTTTATTCAAGCTAACACCCTTGAAGTTGTCGGAAAAGACGGCAAAAAAACCAATGTTGAGGCAAAAAATATCATTATTGCTACAGGCTCCAAACCAGCTACTTTGCCATTTGCGGCCATTGATAAGGAAAGAATCATCACCTCCACAGAGGCGTTAAAGCTTAAAGAAATTCCCAAACATCTTCTCGTTATTGGAGGTGGGGTTATCGGATTGGAATTAGGGCAAGTCTACCACAGATTAGGTGCTCAAGTTACCGTGATTGAATACATGGATGGCATCATCCCCGGCATGGATAAATCACTTTCCAAAGAGTTACTTAGGGTCTTAAAAAAACAAAAAATGCAGTTTGCTTTGAGTCATAAAGTCACCAAGGTAAGCCGCATCAAAGATCAGGTAGTTGTTGAAGCTACCGATGCCAAAGGAAATCAAGTTTCTTTTGAAGGGGATTATTGTTTAGTAGCTATTGGCCGAAAGGCCTACACGGAAGGTCTAGGTTTAGAGAATGTCGGAATTCAAACGGATGAACGAGGAAGAATACAAACCAATGAGCACCTTCAAACAAACATACCTCATATTTATGCATTAGGTGACGTAGTAAAAGGAGCTATGTTGGCACACAAAGCTGAGGAAGAGGGTGTATTGGTCGCAGAAACTATAGCAGGACAAAAACCTCATATCAATTATAATTTGATACCTGGGGTGGTCTACACATGGCCAGAAGTTGCTGGAGTTGGTCAAACAGAGGAGCAACTTCAACTAGCAGAAATACCCTATAAATCGGGGTCTTTCCCCATGCGTGCACTAGGTAGATCCAGAGCGAGTATGGATACAGATGGTTTTGTGAAAATTTTAGCCCACGCCAAGACGGATGAGGTTTTGGGGGTTCACATGATCGGTGCGCGTTGTGCTGATTTAATTGCTGAAGCGGTAACTGCTATGGAATTCAGGGCATCTGCCGAGGATATCGCTCGGATGAGCCATGCACACCCTACGTACGCTGAAGCGATTAAAGAAGCAGCACTCGCTGCTACAGAAAATCGATCTATCCACAGTTAGACTCATGAAAACTCCTCCTAAATGCTAGAAACTCGTTGGGCCAAACATTTGGAGGAATCTTTTGATGAACTGCTGGATAACCATTTTATTGTGGCCTGTAGTTCTGGAATAGATAGCGTCGTTTTGGCGCATCTTTGTGCTCGATTAAAACTCGATTTCTCGCTGGCACATGTAAATTTTCAACTTCGAGGACCAGAAAGTGATCTCGATGCTGAATTTGTTCGTGAGCTCGGAAAAAAAATTGGGGTAGATGTTCAAGTATATGTTTGTGATGCAAATAGGTACGCATCGGAACATAAAGTATCTATCCAAGTGGCTGCTCGGGAAATCAGGTACCGATGGTTTCAAGAGTTAGCGGATAAATCTGGTACATTGGCGGTGTTAACGGCCCATCATTTGGATGATTCCATAGAAAATCTTGCTCTTCAAGCGGCTCGAGGGACGGGCATTAAAGGACTCTTGGGGGTTCCCCCTAGACGAGGTATTTTTTGGCGTACCTTGTTGTCTTTTGAGAAATCTGAACTGCAACTTTGGGCGGAAACCAACCAATTGATTTGGCGAGAGGATCAAAGCAACGCTAAATCGGAGTATACGCGAAATAAGGTGAGGAATGATTTGCTTCCTGTATGGTACACGCTATTTCCAGAAACAAAAAAAAATATAGCCAAAACTCAGCAAAACCTTCGTGAAGACTCTGTTTTGTTAGATGCCTATCTAGCACTAGCCAAAACTCACTGCATGGATGAAAATATGCTTGATCTCGAAGCCGTGTATCGCTTTGTAGGTGTCGACTCATCGACTGCTAAGCACCCTCTAGCTAGCGCACTTATTAACGCGTTACTCAGGCCCTATGGATTTGATTCCACAGCCGTCTCATCTGACTGGATTTTCTCAGGGAAATCAGGGAGTACGACACACACAAACAGCCATATAATTCATAAAAATAGAAATTCCTTACTGATACAAAGTATTGTCCAACCAGCAGAGAAAAGTGAATTTTATTGTTTGGCGGGTACTAGTGGGTGTTTATCGGAACCTATAGCTCTGGAATGGTCTATGGTGGATACTATCGATTCAGCGGTAAGTCATCGCATATATATCGATTTGGATCTAGTGGAATTCCCCTTGATATTGCGCAAGCGAAAACCTGGGGATATCCTATATCCTACAGGCATGGAAGGAAGTAAAAAGCTTCATAAATTTTTTAAAGATCAAAAGTTTTCGACCCTTATGAAAGATGAGCAATGGTTGCTTTGCCAAGCTGATGGATCAATTATCTGGGTCGTGGGAGTACGTCAAGACAGAAGGTGGATTATTCAAAAATCAACAAAACAAATAGTATGCGTTCAGTTAAACAGTTAGTTTTTATTGTTTTTTCCTTTATCTCAGCAACCTTTTATGGACAAAAAGTCGATGAACTTGTACAGTGGAGTCAAGCCATAAATCGTGTAAATGACTCCGTTTACGAATTGGTGTATACCGCTAAAATCGCTCCTGACTGGCATATTTATTCCGCGTATACAGACCCCAATGGTTCCCTCCCCGCTGAATTCACCTACTCAGGATTGAGCACTGAATTCATCTTATTGGGCGATCTGGAAGAGGGGACTACTGTGCAGAAGTACAGTGATGTTTTTGAGGTTACCGAGACCTATTTTGTCCATGAATTGATTTGGAAACAGAAAATTCAAAAAATGAATGCAGACTTAAATGTCGTTAAAGTGGATCTGTTTTATCAATTGTGTCAAGAGGTCTGTATTCCTGTAGATAAGCAATTCATATTCTATCTAGAGGGTAATTCAGCCGCAGAGACACAGCGATCCATCAGTGATCGCGATAAAAAATTAACCGAATCACTTATACTCCCTATAAAAAATAAAGATTTGATCAATTCTGCGGATACTTCATCTGCGGAGTCAGAACAAGGTCTCTGGACGATTTTTACATTGGGATTTCTAGGCGGCTTAATTGCGCTTTTAACCCCTTGTGTATTCCCGATGATTCCTCTGACAGTCTCTTTTTTCACCAAGCAATCAAGCCATAGATCAAAGGGAATTGTCCATGCGCTTTGGTATGGATTCTTTATCGTGATGATCTATGGTTTACTCAGTGTGCCCTTTCATGTTTTTGCTTCTGTGGATGCTCAAATCCTCAATCAGATGGCGACAAATGTTTGGCTGAACACACTGTTCTTTGTGATTTTTGTCTTTTTTGCCCTTTCATTTTTTGGTTATTACGAACTGACTTTACCCAGTAGTTGGGCCCATAAAATGGATGATGCCTCCAACAAAAAAGGAGGCATCCTGGGGATTTTCTTTATGGCATTAACTTTGGCCATCGTATCCTTTTCGTGTACCGGTCCCATATTGGGAGGTTTGCTAGGGTCAACTGCTTTAGCCGAAGGTTCCGTAGCCTGGAATTTAACCGTAGGTATGCTTGGATTTGGAGTCGCTTTAGCTCTGCCATTTGGCTTATTTGCCTTATTTCCTGGGATGTTACAGTCTTTACCCAAATCGGGTAGTTGGATGACGGATGTTAAGGTAGTACTCGGATTTCTTGAATTAGGGTTAGCGCTTAAGTTTTTGTCTAATGCTGATTTAGTGGGTCATTGGGGACTACTAAAAAGGGAGGTATTCTTGGGTATATGGGCCGTGCTGGCCTTGTTACTTGGTGCCTATCTAGTGGGGATGTATCGATTTAAGTCCTATGGGCCAAAAGACCCTAGAAAACCTGTGAAAGTTGTATTAGGGCTTTTGTCTTTCCTCTTTGGTATTTACTTAGTTGCTGGAATAAATAAATCTGTTTCGTTGAATGCGCTGAGCGGTTTTCCACCACCTGACTTCTACACCTTGGCCCAAACCGACAGCGATTGCCCTTTAGGATTGGATTGCTACAAAGATTTTGAACAAGGTTATCAAGCAGCTCTCGAACAAAAAAAGCCGATGTTAATTGATTTTACCGGTTGGGCTTGTGTCAATTGCCGAAAAATGGAAGAGGGAGTCTGGACAGATCCTGAAGTATTCCAATACCTCAAAGAATCCGTTGTCTTGATTTCTTTGTATGTGGATGACCGAAAGGATTTAGCTCCAGAAGATCGATTTGTTTTTCAATTTCCCAACGGAAGGACTAAAGAAATCAACAAAGTAGGACAAAAGTGGGGTACTTTTCAGAACATTAATTTCAATGCAGTATCTCAACCGTTTTATGTGCTGATGGATACGGAATACAACCTACTTCAAGCTCCGATACAATTGGCGGACAAAAAAACGTATCTTGATTGGTTGAAAAAAGGAACAGAATTAAAAAATCCATAAAATGAAGCGCAAAGCGATTAACATACTGGGGTATATTTTTTTGACATTAGGTGTACTGTCCATTGGGGTATATGTATGGACTAGAAGTTTAAAACCCACCTATGAAGGAACGTTAACACTCGAGGGAGTGAGCGCGCCCGTTTCTGTCTATTTTGATAAGTACGGTGTCCCCCACATCGAGGCAGAAAACGAATTGGATGCCGCCGTAGCCCTAGGATATGTTCATGCACAAGACCGACTATGGCAAATGGAGCTGCTTAGACGAATTGGTCGTGGAGAATTGTCTGCCCTTTTTGGAGAACGAGCTATAGCTACGGATCAGCTTTTTCTAACGCTGGGTATTCAAGAAAATTCACAAAAACAGGTCGACCAGCTCAAATCAACTGATCCTGAGTTTCAGTTAATAAACGCTTATTTATCTGGGATTAATCAATTTCAGGAAAACGGTCCAACGCCCATTGAGTTTTATTTGACTGGGGTGAACAAGAGACCCTTTACGATTTTAGATGTATACAATTCATTGGGTTATATGGCTTTTAGCTTTGCCATAGGTCAACGAACAGATCCGCTGATTACCCACATTAATAATACGCTAGGTCAAGATTATTTAGAGGATTTAGCCCTGGAATACGACGATCAGTATTTGCAAATCCCTCATAGTGGTCAGCCAGATCAAACGGACGCATTGGCCATGGTTCATTGGATTGATCATGCGATGAATCAATTGCCCGTACCCAGCTTTATCGGTAGTAATTCATGGGTTTTAGGCCCTGAGAAAACAGTGGGAGGTAAAGTTATTTTGGCCAATGATCCCCATATCGGGTTTTCCTCCCCTTCGGTTTGGTATGAGGCCCATATTAAAACGCCTAGTTATGAAAAATATGGGTACCATATTGCTGGAGTTCCTATTCCGCTTTTAGCGCATAACAAAAGGTACGCTAATGGGTTGACCATGTTTGAAAATGACGACTTAGATCTTTATCAAGAAAAAGTGAATCCCCAAAATCCAGATCAATACTTAACTGATAAGGGTTGGGCTGACTTTGGCAAACGCCGTTATGAAATTCAGGTAAAGGGAGAAAAAAATCCCAGAATATTGGAAGTTAAGGATACCCATCACGGACCCGTGATTTCTGATTTGTTAACCAATGGATTTGAGCGTGAGGTAATCGCTTCTAATTGGGTGTATACCCAAATGGAATTTGATGCTATAAAGTCGCTTTACGCACTGCAACATGCGCAGGATATAGCTGAATTTGCCAGCCATTTACAGGAAATAAAAGCGCCAGGGCTAAACATGATGTATGGAGATCAAGACGATAATATTGCCTGGTGGGCTATTGGTCAGTTGTACAGTACTACAGACTCGATTGCCCCACATTTTATCAAAACTGGGGTGACCACTAAAGACAGTCACATCAACTTATATCCCTTTGAAAACAATCCACAATCAATTAATCCTGGGAGTCATTACGTTTTTACGGCCAATAACGCAACATCCACGATGGATGGTGTATTATTTCCTGGCTATTACGCACCAGATTCAAGGGCTAGAAGAATTGATCAACTGTTGAGCAAGGATAAAAAATGGGATAAAGAACAGGTAGCTGAAATGATGTTTGACGATACCTCATCAGTTACTTCAGAGTTGGTGAACCAATGGCTGAAACAAATGGATCAAAGAGACTTATCTCCTGAAGCTCATCAGGTGATCGGTATTTTAAACCAGTGGGAGGGGGGTTATGGTCTAGATGAACTGGCACCTGCATTTTTTCACCGCTGGGAATACGAGTGGTTGTCTTCTGTGTTTTCGGATGAATTAGGG
>Ga0181601_10000891_pt1 | contig 25048 bp, 28 predicted proteins | sample 041ome_8_FD_133020 | JGI IMG/M metagenome (GOLD analysis project Ga0181601, IMG submission 133020) | Coastal salt marsh microbial communities from the Groves Creek Marsh, Skidaway Island, Georgia - 041407BS metaG (megahit assembly) | ecosystem: Environmental > Aquatic > Marine > Intertidal zone... | reverse complement strand
CAACGAAATACTTGATCAGCTCAATCTGAATACTTCGCGGAAGCCTACTCCGCCGACGCATGCTAACCATATGACCTGCATAGCCTTTCTCAGCTATCTAGGCCAGACCCTAACTTTAATAAGCATTGTGCTGATCCAAGCCATCCCTATGACCAGATCGTTCGCTACCGCCATGCCGATGGCTCTACGGTCTGGGTGCGCTGCCGTGGCATTGCGATCCGCGATGAAGCGGGAAAGCCGGTCCGAATGCTTGGGGCGCATAATGATCTGACCGCAGTTAAGCGGCTTGAGGAGCAGGCCGAGACTGGCCGGGCTGCGGCGGATGCGGCGAATGAGGAACTCCGGACATTCGCCTATTCAATCGCCCATGACATGAAGGCACCTGCGAATACGCTCTATTCCTTGCTCAACCGGCTTTCTATGATGATGCCGGCAGACCGGCAAGCGCCGCAACGCCAGCTTATGAACATGAGCCTGCAGACTATTGACCGGATGCGCGTCCTTGTTGACGACGTACTGCAATATACCCGCGTCGTTGGTTCAGAGACTGCGTTCCGGGCGATTGACCTAAAAGAAGTTGCTGACAGTGTGGTTCATGTCTTGGCTGGCGACATTGAAGCGATGGGCGCGACGGTGACAATTGATGCGCTGCCTGTGCTGGAGGCGGACGCTATGCAAATGCGGGCACTCCTGCAAAACCTTATCAGCAACGCAATCAAGTTTAATCGCGATGGTGTGCCGCCGGAAATTCGGGTGTATTCAACAAAAAGTAAGCAGCCTGATTGTATTGTTCTATCAGTACAGGACAATGGCATCGGTATTCCCGAGGACATGCAAGACCGTGTCTTCGCTATGTTCACACGATTGCATTTGCATGATGAGTTCGCTGGCGCGGGTCTGGGATTGGCGCTTTGCCGGCGCATCGCAGTTAATCATGGCGGTGGAATGAATGTTGTTTCAACGCCAGATATCGGGTCCATTTTTTCTGTAGACCTACCAATCAAGCAGCCTTCGGCATAGGCAAGGACAAGGAAATCAATATGCATTCTGACGCCCAAAACCCGCCGATCAACACGGCAATTTTGATTGATGATGAGCAGGTTGACCAAATTCTCTACAAGATGGTGATAGATGAATCTGGTCTTGTGCAATCGCTCATGAGCTTTCGGTATGCCCAAGAAGCGCTTGATTATTTACAGAAGCCTGATCGGCCAGAAATTGATGTGATCTTCCTGGACATCAACATGCCGCGCATGACGGGGTTTGAATTCCTTGAAGCTGCGACGGCAAAGCTTGGCGCAAGCTTTGCCAAGATCGTCGTCGTCATGCTGACAACGTCTATGAACCCAGATGATGAAGAGCGGGCGCGGCAGTTCCCGGTCGTAAAGGAATATATCCACAAGCCGCTCCAGAAAGAACATCTAGAGCGCGTTGTTGAATTACTGGCGGAACACAAAGGCTAAAGCTTACGAAACCATCCACTCTTGTAGACAACCTCGCCAGAGATAAGGCCGCGATATAGCAGTGAGCCCTTCGTTCCGGCGAATTCCGCCATAAATCGGCGGACCAACCATACGCGCGCAATGCGATGTTGCTTTCGGGCATTCGCGGCATCCAGCGCACGAACCACATCGGCGGAGATGTCTTCGGATCGCTCAAGCTGCATACCAGGGTGAGCGAGACTTTGCACTGTAGCTGCCATCGTGGCCTTAGACCGCATATCGGCCCACCCAAACCAACCGCCAGGTTTGAGAACACGAACCGCTTCAGCAACGAATTTCTCCATATTGCCGTAGCAGTGGGATGATTCAACGTTCAGTACAATATCGAAGCTTGCGTCGGGCAGGTCCAGGCGCTCGGCATCGCCGACGGCAAAGCTTAGATTGGCCGTATCACTGTTGAGACGGCGCGCGAGGTCCGTCGCAGGAGCGGAGAAATCAACGCCCAATACCTCTGACGGCTGGAAATAACGCGCAACATACCGTGCGCCGCCGCCTCGACCACACCCGATCTCAAGCACACGTGCACCATCGAGCGGAAGGCCGCGTACGACATGGTCGTAGAGGCCGATAAAGGGTCGTTCTGGCTCATCTTCAGCCGCTAATTCAATCGGCATAGCGCCTTCCGGCGGCAGCCAACCATAGTTCATGAAGCGCCAGTCAGGATCTCGCCAGAAGCGACCAAGAGTATTGTAAATCACCTTCCAGACGAAGCGGCGCGCGCCCGGAAAGGCACCTGCATCCATCGTCCGAAGGACTCTTTTGAATAGGCCGCTCGCCATCGTCTAGAGGTCTTTCAATTCATCCGAGTGCTGGACGCACGCCGCGATACCCCGTCGCCACCAAATACATTTCTGGCGAGCCTTGGCGGCTTGCGGGCGGTTTTACGTGCCTGACTTGGCGAAAATCACGTTTGAGTTCCGCCAGCAGGTCCGGCGGTGCACCACCCTGGAATACCTTCACGATGAAAATGCCGTCGTCCGCTAACAGCTGCTTGGCGACATCATATGCGGCTTCGGCAAGGCCTGCGATCCTGATCTGGTCCGTGTTCTTATGGCCGGTTGTCGATGGTGCCATGTCGGACAGCACGATATCGGCTTCACCGCCAAGGGCCGCTTGGATCAATGGAATCGCGTCCTCGGCAAAGATGTCGAGCAGCATAAGCTCGGCACCCTCAATCGGGTCCATCTCCTGAATGTCCATGCCGATAATTGGCGGCGACTTTCCGGATATCGCGCCGGTGCGCTGCGCCGCAACTTGGGTCCATCCGCCTGGGGCAGCGCCAAGGTCAGCGATCCGCATACCGGGTTTAAGGAAGCCAAACCGATCATCAAGCTCAACCAGCTTGTAGGCCGCGCGGCTGCGATATCCATCCGCCTGGGCTTTCAGCACATAGGGATCATTCAACTGTCGTTGCAGCCAAAGTGTGGAACCAACCTTCCGACCGCTCGCGGTTTTAACGCGCGTCGCCATCATCCGGGCACCATCACCGCGCCCTGAATTGCCTCTTGGTTTGCCGGTTTTTCCAGCGCGGCCAGGTTTCTTCGCCATTGCTAGCCCCTATAACCATCTTGCATGAGCGAAAGGAGGATGCCTTCACGCACGCCGCGGTCTGCGACCCGGAGGCGCCCGACGGGCCACTCATCCCGGATTGCATCCAGAATGGCGCATCCCGGCAGCACAAGGTCTGCCCGTTCCGGGCCAACGCATGGATTTGCCCGGCGACCATCTGCGCCAATGGCGAACAGATGCGCCGTCACGGCATCAATCTCTTTGAAATCCATCAATGTGCCGTCCACCACATCTCGGCGATATCGGGGCAGTCGCTTATGAATGCCTGCCACTGTGGTGACGGTTCCAGATGCGCCAAGCATTTGCACGCGCCCCGCCCGAATGCGCTGCGCTATACCGTGCTTGGCGTCGAACGCGCCGAGCGGCATCCGGGCGTCGCTTTTCAGACTGGCGTAAAGTGCGGGCGTAATTTCCTGGCCGCGCAACCGATCCGCCATGGTGACAACGCCCATGGGGATCGAAATGCTGTCTAGAAAGGTGATTGGGCCGCCGGGCGGCGTCGCCAGCCAAATAACTTCCGTTGACCCACCGCCAATATCAAACACGACCGCGTTTTCGCGCTTAGCCGTCAGCAGGGGGCCGCAGCCTCGGGCCGCTAAGGCTGCTTCCTCACCAGCGTTAATGATCTCCAGGCGCACATCGGCTTCATAAGCGGCGCGATCCAGGAACTCGCCGCAATTACTGGCTTTGCGGCAGGCTTCTGTCGCGACATAGCGGCCATAACGGACGCGCCAGCGGCGCAGTTTGCTCACACATACGCGCAAGGCATTGATCGCGCGCTCAATAGCGGGCTCAGACAGGCGGCCGGTTTCATTGATGCCTTCACCCAGGCGGATGATGCGGGAAAAAGAATCGATCACGGTAAACCCGGAACCGCTAGGCCGCGCGACCAGAAGGCGGCAGTTGTTCGTGCCTAAATCTAGCGCTGCAAATGCGGGTAAATGGCTATGTCCATTGCGGGACCGATGCCCAGACCCATTGCGGGTTGGATGCGACCGTCGCTGGTCTATGCCGCGATCAGACTCCACGAGAGATACAACTCCAAATCTATCCGGATATAAAACTCAAATCATCCGGCTGCTTGCGAATAGGATAGGGCGCCCGGCCCAAGAACGCCAATCCAATACTTGACTTTTATTAATTGAACGCCGAATGTCCCATCCGTGGTGATTTGAGCGACCAGCTTGCGAGCCACGTTAAACATATCGCTAAAGAGGTTGGCGCGGCGTGTACGGGATATGTCCTTTGTTCGCCGCATTGGCAAAAGCCCTCAATTGAGGACCGTCGCCTCCAGCCATTCTGCGAAACTGGAGGAGAAGACGATGCCTGACTATCAAGACCTTCCCGATAATATTTCCGCCCAATCGGCTGCCGTGCATGGCGGTTTGTTGCGCAGTTCCCACATGGAGAATGCTGAGGCGATCTATCTGACGTCCGGCTTTGTCTATGAGAGTGCTGAAGAAGCCGAAGCCGCCTTTAAGGGCGAAATCGACCGCTATGTTTATTCTCGCTATGCCAACCCGACCGTCTCCATGTTTGAGGAGCGCCTTCGGATGATAGAGGGCGCTGAGGCCTGCATGGGCGTCGGGTCCGGCATGGCGGCGGTGTTTGCGGCACTCGCCTGCCAGCTTTCCGCAGGGGACAGGCTGGTGGCAAGCCGTGCGCTGTTCAGCTCCTGCCATGTCATCGCAACGCAAATTTTGCCGCGTTACGGCATTGAGACTGAATTGGTCGACGGCGGTGATATGGATGCCTGGGAGGCTGCACTTTCTAAGCCAGCCAAGGTCGTATTCCTGGAAACACCATCCAATCCGACGTTGGAGATCATTGACCTGGCTGCAATCGCCAAGCTGTCGAAGCAGGCAGGGGCTTGTCTTGTGGTCGACAACGTCTTCGCAACCCCAATATTCCAGAAGCCGATTGAGCTTGGGGCAGACGTTGTGACCTACTCGACGACCAAGCATATTGACGGCCAGGGTCGCAGCCTTGGCGGTGCGGTGCTGGGTTCAGCGGACTTTGTTGAGGAAAAACTGCTGCCATTTCTGCGCCATACTGGCCCGGCGCTCAGCCCGTTCAATGCGTGGGTCGCCCTTAAAGGCTTGGAGACGCTTGAACTGCGTGTCCGGGCGGAGGCCGATTCGGCAGCTAAGGTGGCGGACTTTCTGGCCGAACATCCAGCGGTTGCCCAGTCGATTTACCCGGGCCGCAGCGACTGTCCCGGCCATGAAATTGCAGCCCGGCAGATGTCTGGTTTTGGCACTTTGGTATCGTTCCGTTTGAATGGTGATAAAGCCAATTGCTTCAAAGCATTGAATGCGCTCCGCCTGATCAAGATATCTAATAATTTAGGTGACGCGAAGAGCTTGATTTGTCACCCCGATACGTCGACCCACGCAAAGACACCGCCCGAAGAAAAGGCGCGTTTAAACATTGGGCCAGACCTGCTCAGGCTGTCGGTCGGCCTCGAGTCGGCGGATGATCTCATTCGGGACCTGGATCAAGCTTTAACCGCAAATGGTTAAGCCTTAAGAGGAATATTAACATCCTTGTATCGAACGCGTGGGCTGCCTAGTCTTCGGCAACTACTATCGGGTATACCTCACTTGGGTGGAGCATCGGTTGATGTACGAAGAGACGACAAATGGTCTTAAAGTCATAGTCGTGCCGGAATACTTGGAAGAGCATTCCAGGCCGGCCGAGGGCCATTATGTGTGGGCCTACCACATCACCATTCAGAACTGCAGCGATAAGCCTGTGCAGCTGATGAACCGCTACTGGAAGATCATCGACGCCCGTGGCCGTGTGCAAGAAGTGCGCGGCGCTGGCGTTGTCGGTGAGCAGCCAGTGTTGGATCCAGGCGAAGAATACAGCTACACGAGCGGCTGCCCGCTGGAGACATCATCTGGGCTCATGCTGGGTGCATATGAGATGGCGACGGACGGCGGAGAGAACTTTGACGTTAGCGTACCGGCGTTTTCTCTCGATACACCGAATGCGCAGCACTCATTGCACTAATCCCCGTTTCGGGGAATAAGCGGTTCACGTTTAGACGAAGCCAGGAATTGCGCTACAATGGCGTGGTTTCTGGCTTCGTCGTTTTCGTTGAAACGGATACAGCTTTGAGGGACCCGACTGCATGAACTTCCGGCCGATCGCATTCCTGAACGGCCTGTTACTGTCCGCTCTTGCAGTGGCGATGACGCCGCCAGCATTGGCAGACCTGATTGAAGGCAACCCGAACTGGCTGGTTTTTGTGGCCGCTGGCGGCTTGACGCTGTTTGTTGGCGTCGGCCTGTCTGTGTCTTGCTGGCAGGGCAGGGGCTTTAATATCTCCGTCAGAGAAACTTTCCTGTTCACCACCGTGAGCTGGGCGGCACTGGCAGCCTTTGCAGCACTTCCATTCGTATTTGCAGATTTGAACCTGAGCTATACGGACGCCTTTTTTGAGGCGATGTCTGGTCTCACCACCACTGGTTCCACTGTCATTGTCGGTCTGGATTTTGCCGCACCTGGGCTCCTGCTTTGGCGGGCGCTGCTGCAATGGATTGGCGGCATTGGCATCGTTGTAACGGCGATTGCTATTCTGCCGGCCCTGCAAGTCGGTGGAATGCAGCTTTTCCGCGCCGAAGCGGCGGAGCAGAATGAGAAGGTTCTGCCGCGCGCGGCCCAAATTGCCAGTGGCATTGGCGGTATCTATGTAGGCGGCACGACCTTGATCGCGGCTGCCTACTGGATCGCCGGCATGAATATTTTCGATGCCGTAACCCACGCCATGACGACTGTCGCAACGGGTGGATATGCCAATTATGATGCTTCATTCGGTGTATTCGAAGGCCCGATTATCCCATTGATCGCAACCGTCGGCATGATCCTGGGTGCGTTGCCGTTCATTATGTATCTGAAAATGATGAAGGTCCGGGTCTCGGTCATCTTGCATGACCCGCAAGTCCGTGGGTTTTTCATGATCGCCGGCGCGTTCATCGTCTTCGTAATGTTCGTTCGGTCGGTGGAGCCAGACGCGTCCATCATCCAAACCTTTGCAGAAACGATCTTCAACGTTGTGTCGATCATGACAGGCACTGGCTATGCCATCGGAAACTTTGAAACCTGGGGCGCGTTTGCCACGCCGACTTTCCTGGCATTGATGTTTGTCGGCGGGTGTGCCGGATCAACAACCTGTTCAATCAAGATTTTCCGCTTCCAGGTGCTGTTCGCCAGTGCGCAATCACAGCTACGCAAACTCGCCCGCCCGCACAGGGTCGCCCCTGCACGCTATGCGGGTAAGCCATTGAATCCAGAAACAATCAATTCTGTGATGGCGTTCTTCTTCCTCTATATCGTCAGTTTTCTGGTGCTTGCAGTGGCGCTTAGTATGACAGGGCTGGACGGGATTACCGCCCTCTCTGGTGCAGCGACGGCAATTTCCAATGTGGGACCTGGGCTTGGGCCGATCATTGGGCCTGCGGGCAATTTCGCCCCGCTTTCTGATGCTGCGAAATGGATCCTTGCAATCGGCATGCTCGCCGGTCGGTTGGAGCTTTTTACTGTTCTGATCCTGTTTAGCGCCCGGTTCTGGCGGAGCTAAACTGGCTCTCTCATAGCCCGCGTTTGGCCAGCCATTGCATCAGCAATGCTGCAACGTCCGCACTATTCCGTTCCATCATGATCATGTGGCTATTACCGGTAAGGCCCGCATCTTCCAGGCGTTGGAAGTCGTGGTCGACGCCGGCCCAGTTCAAGAATGCGCTGGTGCAGTGATCATAGCTCGCATGATATGAAGCTTCGCCCACCACGATAAGCATCGGTATCCCAGCCAGGTTCGGCAATGTGTGCGGCCCTGATGAGGGCATGTATCCAGACGCCAGCTCATCCGTTCCAAGCGATGTATCTAGCGCTGGCCGCAGGTCCTCTGGCGTTTCAACGGGCGGATCGAATGTCATTGGTAGGCGGGTGATGCCCCAGGCGCGGGCGATATCCTCGCCATAGCCAAACCAGTCTGGTGCCCCAGAAAATTGGATGTCTTTGAAAGGCGGGCCATTTGGCTCAATCGCCAGAATCCCTTTCACAAGGTCAGGCCGGGCATCTGCGACCAGCCATCCGAACGGGCCAGATTGGGAATGGGTCAAGAGGATCGCTGGGCCAATTTGATCCAGCAATGCGACCAAACCATCCCGCGCTCCAGCCTCAATCGCATCCCGGTCTGCCAACTGGCTAACCTGGCTGGCAAAGAACCTGTCGAACATGGGATCGCCCATACGGCCTGTGCCCGGCCATTCAGTATGCCGTTCCGCCGATGGCCAAAGCTTGGCACCAGCTGGGTCCGTAAAATAGTCCGTCGTCCGTTCAGCTGTGTAGCGGAATTGGGGTGCTACTTTGTCATCATCAAGCCGATGGCCGGACCGGCCCCGTTCGGGTTGGTCAATCACATAGACCGCGTACCCAGCCGCCAGGAAATCCTGTGCCCAACCGGGGCGGCCATCAACGGTCGTGGTGAAGTTGGTGCCGGTCTGCATGCCGCCATGCACCATCACAACCGGTATTTCATGCTGGCGCTCATCGGGCTCATAGCGCTCGACATACATCTGGCCCGCATAGTGCGATCCGCCGGGCGCGGAGACATACCCGCCGCCCACGAAAAACCATTCAGGCGCATATTTCATTGCTCAAGGTCCTTGATCCAGAACTGCAAAGATTTTTTTGTTTCAGTCGTGTCGCCAACGTCTTTCCATTTGAATTCTGCGTAGACGCCGGGCATCGGTGCATAGCCGCGCTTACCCCAAAATACATCATGGGGGCGATACCCAGGGGGCTGGAGTTCTGGTGGGCGAACGACAGAGCAAAAGCAGGACCACCGGCGGCCAAGGGTGCGGGCATGGGCTTCCCGATGGTCAAAGAACGCATGGCCCGCGCCCTGGCCGCGATAGGGCTGAAGCAGCACGCTCTCTGCGCAATAGAACATTTCACCAAGGGCGTATCCGGCGTCCTCAAAGGGGGCAGCGAATTCCGCAGCATGGTCTTCCATCGGCGTGCCGGTCGCTGCACCTACAAGCGTCTCACCATCCCAAGCGCCAATGACGATTGCGTTGCTGCTATCCCGATATTTAGCGATGTAGTCGCGCTCAGACTCCATGTCGCCGTCATAGAGGTAGGGGAAATCCCGAAATACCACGATGCGGAGCCGGGCCACGGCATCCAGTGAAGCTTCGACCTCTGACGGCGGAATGCGGGCGATCCTAAGTGACATGGCAGATTATTCCGCTGCACCCTTCTTGCGCGCCTCATGCTTTTCGATCTCATTCATCACGGCTTTTTCTGCCTTGCCAATGAACATGGGCCTGTTATCCCGGCTGTAGTCGTAGGAATAGCGGCGAAGATCATTGGAGCCTTGGAAGTGCGGGATGACTTGGCGCGCGATCAGGTCATAGGAGCGCTTCGTCTCCTCCCAATCGGCCCAATTGTGTGCCAGTTGCATCAAGCAGCCGAACCCGCCAGCGCCGTCCCAAAGCGTTTCCAGATATTCGATGGCGTCATCAGGCGTACCGATAACGGCCATGCGGCCTTCGGTCAGGTATTCTGCGGCATCGGTGATGTCATCCGGGACAATGGGAAACGTCGCGATTTCGCCAAAATATTTGGCCCAGCGATCAATGCCCCATTTGACGTTCTCAAAGGCTTTGTCGCGGGTTTCAGCGATATGCATCAGCGTGACGATGCGCCAGTTCTTGCGGTCCAGCATTTTTCCATTCTCTGCCGCTGCGGTCTCTGCAACGCCCCAGTTGCTCGCATGAGCTTTCAGCGCATCATCAGACGTGCCGCCGATGGAGAGCATGCCAAGCCCGTGCTTGCCTGCCGCCAATGCACCGACGGGGGAGCGGGCAGAAGCAACAGCCATCTCCATATGGGGCCGCGTATAACCCGGAAGCTGCAAGCGTGCCTCACGGAGATTGAACCAATCGGTCTCCATGGTGACTTGCTCGCCGCGCATTAGCGGAACGATGGCCTCTAGGGCTTCATTCAGCATGCGGCGCTGGTTTTCGGGGTCGATGCCCATGCGGAAAGCGTCACCGACCAACGCGCCCGGTCCGACACCAAACATCGCCCGTCCGCGCGCTTGGTAATCCAGCTGTGTCATCCGGCTCGCGACGGTGTAGGGGTTATGATACGGCAGCGAGATCACGCCCGTCCCAAGGCGGATATGCCGGGTGCGTTCAATCGCCTGGGCAATGAACATCTCCGGATTAGCGATGATTTCAAATCCGCCAGAATGGTGCTCACCCACCCACGCTTCATCATAGCCCAGCATGTCGATGTGCTGGAGCAGCTGCATATCCCGTTCCATACACAGCAAGGGGCTTTCTTCCATTGGATGGAAGGGGGCCAGAAAAATACCGAACTTCAGATAGCGTTCAGCCAGGGCTTGTCCATTAGCAGACATGGGGCGACTCCTCGGGCGCATTGACGCGTGGGAAAAGAAATTTGCAGTTTCATCCTATTCCAACACGGTCCCCACTTGCGAGCCACCCGGATTATCGGTATGAAAGCGCCTCTTAAATACGGGCGGTTAGCTCAGCGGTAGAGCACTGTGTTGACATCGCAGTGGCCACAAGTTCGATCCTTGTACCGCCCACCATTTCCTTTTCGCGGATGCGAAAAGCTTAGATCACAGTAATGCTCTCATTCGATCGGCAGGCTTTTGCAAAGCAAACGCCGAGAGGTCGCGTGGTATCTGGGTCTCAAAATTTCAGAACATGCAGCATCAACCACTGCTCCGGACGTTCCCGGACTGCGGCTTCTAGTAAGCGATCAAGGTCGCTAACGCTCGCAGCAACGTCGCCTGATGTATCAGCCCGCTCGAATGATACCCGATATTTGGCACCCTTCAGTCTCTGGCATTTGGCGAATACAAGCGGCGCGTTCGAACGGTGCGCCAAGCGTGCTGTCAGATAGATATTCCGGTCCAGCTTGATATCTCGCCCAAGCGCAGGCGCGTTGACCACGCCGGCAACATATTCGTCGATATAGATCACCACCGCACCGCCGCCATCCAGATGCCGGATCGCGCGCCGCATGGGTGCTGCGTCAGGGGCGAGGCTGATCCAACCGATCCCGTGTCGCTGTCGCATCATGATGTTATGACGCACAGAATTGGATAGCGGCTGGTAGGTGCCAGCGACGGTATGCCCGGCCATCATGACTGCGTGGCTGATGGTTTCCCAATTGCCCACATGGCAGCCCGCGATAACGACAGGCGATCCTGGCGGCGGCAAAGCATCGGCACCTTCAACTTCGATCAGGCCACCATAGCGCAATGTTTTGTACCGGGAGAATTCGGTTAGGATGCGGCCCAAATGGTCCCACATACCAGCCACGGTGCGTTTTAAATCCGCGTCGGAGAGATCGGGGCGGAACTTCGCCAGATTTTTCAAGCTAAGGGCGGTAGCGGATTTTCTGAAATACCGCCCCGATATCCTGCCAAGTACAGCGCCTGCGCCAGACGCCACGGCCATTGGCATGATGCTCAACCCTTTGAAAATTAGAAGTTCCGACCATTGTGATAGTCGTGTTTTAAGGCGCTTACGATCTGTCATATAGCATGTTCCAAATGGCTAGGCCGGTGCTAACCACCTGATTTTCTAAAGATGCGCCTTCCATTGAAGGTCATGTTCTTTACCAGGGCAAAGCCAGGCGCGCCAACGGAAAGCTGCAGGCTACCTCATTCAATTCGGCGGAATTTCACGGCAGTGCCGTAAGCAAGGATTTCGGCCGCACCTTTGGCCACCATGGATGTGGCAAACCGCATGCCAATGATAGCGTCGGCTCCCATTTCCTGGGCATGGGCGATCATCCGGTCATTGGCCTGTTCGCGAGCCTCAGACATCAGTTTTGTGTACTCGATCAATTCGCCGCCAAACAAGTTCCGCAGACCAGCCAGTATATCTGTCCCGACATGTTTGGCGCGGATGACATTGCCCTTCGCAACGCCAAGCGCCTCAACAACTTCAACTCCCGGAATAATGTGAGAGGTAGTAACTAACATCTGACTTCCTATTACTTGTGAATATTTTTCTCGTAGTAGTCATCTTCTGCATTGCGCAGGCGATCCATCCCGACTTTATAGACGATAAACGCAAAAATACCAATAACGCCAAGACCTATAGTGCCCCAAGGAAGCATTGCAATAAAGTCGGCAGCAATAAATATGGTGTAAATCGCAATGCAGAGGAGCGTAAAAATAAGCAAGAGTGTATCGAGTTTCATAAATATCGCTCTCGTCATGTGTTTCTATGTAATATTTAGGAACTGGGAGACGGTTAAGCAAGGACTGCAGCACGGCCCGTCTGTCTATTTGACCCTAGCCAGTCTGCTTCTGTGCAATGCTGCGTCCATCGAACGTGACGCTCTTGACCAAGGCAAAGACGGGCGCCCCAACGGTCAGCTCTAGGTCTGCCAAGGCTTCCAGGGTGATCCGGGCGCGGAGGCGGGCGCCATTAATATCAACCAGCGTCTCCGCATGAGCCGCACCGGGTGCTGCCGATATCTCCGCGATGTGGCCTTCGAGGATATTACGGATGCTGATGCCTTCTGGCCGCTTGGTCGCTAAGGCAACGTCCCGGGCGCGAATGCGCAAACGCACGGTTTCGCCAATACCAAGGTCGGCCTCGGGGATCGTCAACGGCTGGCCGCAGCAGGTCAGGCGCGTCAGGCGATATTTGGGATCATGGCCAGTGACTTCGGCGGTCGCCAGCACGCTTTCCTCGAACGGCTCCACCAGTAGGCCAAGATCCAGGCGCTCCAGCATGTCGCCAATTGTACCAGACGCGACAGCGCGACCTGAATTTAGCAGCACCATATGGTCCGCCAGCCGGGCTACCTCGCCGATATCATGGCTGACATAAAGTACCGGGATCGCCAGCGTATCCGTCAAACGTTCCAGATAGGGCAGGATGTCGGCCTTGGCCGCCTGATCGAGACCGGAGAGCGGCTCATCCATTAGCAATACCTGCGGACGGGATAGGAGCGCGCGTCCAATGGCGACACGCTGGCGCTCCCCGCCGGAAAGGGCTGCCGGCATACGTTGCATAAGCGGCCCGAGGCCTAGCAGGCTGACGGTTTCATCGAAATCAATCGCTGGGCTGTCGCCATTGGCACGCTTGCCCGAACGTTTGGCCGCGAAATTCAAATTTCCAGCGACAGTCAGGTGCGGAAACAGATTGGCATCCTGGAACACATACCCAACGGGGCGCTGGTGGGCTGGCATGAAGGCCTCTGCACCTTGCCATTCCCGACCGTTCACCGATAGGCGACCCTGCATCCGCGTCAAACCCGCGATACAGCGGAGGACGGTTGTTTTGCCGGAGCCCGATGGGCCAAACAATGCTGTGACGCCGGACATGGCGGCCGTGAAGGTCGTATCTAGGCGGAAGTCGCCAAGCGCGCCCTCAAACGCGGCATCGATCTGGCCGCTCATGCTGAGGCAACCTGGCGGGCGGGGCGGCGGTTTAGCAGCAGCACTGCCAGCACCACGATGAACGCAAACGCCACCATGCCGCCTGCTAACAGATGCGCTTTCCGCCATTGCAGCGTCTCAACGTAATCATAGATCGCAATGGAGAGGACGCGGGTTTCGCCAGGAATGTCGCCGCCAATCATCAGCACAACACCGAACTCACCGATGGTGTGTGCAAAGCCCAGCACTGCGCCGGTAAGGATGCCTGGGCGGGCTAGTGGCAGCGCTACGTGCCAAAACCGGTCCCACGGCCCGGCCCCCAAGGTCGCGGCGGCTTCCAGTGGCTTTTCCCCGAAGGCCTCAAACGCATTGCGGATAGGCTGGACGACGAATGGCAGCGAATAGATGATTGAGCCGATCACGAGGCCTTCGAATGTGAACGCCAAGCCATGACCGTTCAAATATTGCGCCGGGCCGTCCGGCCCCAAAGCCAGCAGCAGATAAAACCCAAGCACCGTCGGCGGCAGCACGAGCGGCATGGCGACAATTGCGGCCACAGCCTCTTTCCAGCGGCGAGGCGAACGCGCAAGCCACCAAGCCAGCGGCGCGCCGAGCACGAGCAGGAATGCCGTCGTGACGGTCGCCAGACGGATGCTCAGCCAGATCGGTTGCCAGATGTCATCCATCAGTTTTCGAAGCGCTGCTGATATTCATTGGAGCGTCATATTTAAAGCGGCGCATAATAGCCAGCGCTTCCGGGCTTTTGAGGAAGGCCAGAAAGGCTTTGGCGGTTGCATTGTCCTGCCCGCGCGCCAAAAGAACAGCGTCTTGAGCAATCGGGCGATGCCTATCGGCTGGAATGAGCAGCGTGTAGCCCCGTTTGGTTCCGCCCACTGTCAGCGAGGCCGCGACGATCGCTAAGTCCGCAGCGCCGACCGCTGCGAATTGGTACGCCTGCGTGACGTTCTTGCCCTGAACAATTTTTGGCTCCAGAGCTTCAAACGCATTCAACGCCTGCAGCACGTCAAGCGCGGCAGCGCCGTATGGAGCGGTCGCAGGGTTGGCAATGGCGATCTTACGTAAGCTTTGGTCGCGCAGGCTTTCCAGCCCAGTAACGCGGCTGATGTCCCCGCTAAACAGTACAAGACGCCCGAGTGCATAGGTGAAGCTTGAGCCCTTGATGCCGAGGCCGTCAGCTATGGCGAGAGCAGGCCGCACCTGATCTGCTGCCAGGAATACGTCATAAGGCGCGCCCTGGCTGATCTGCAGGAACAATTGCCCTGTGGCACCAATGCTCAGCCGGGTTTTGCCGTCAAAGGCGTCTGATATTGCCCGGGCGGGTGCTGCGAAGTTTGCGGCGACGGCGATATTGGCAGTCTCAGCAGCGGCGGGACGGAAGGATAGGGCAAGCGTCAGCAGGAGTAGGCTGGCGCCAAACCTCATAGCACCTTGCCGGGGTTCATCAGCCCCGCCGGATCGAATACGGCTTTCACCCCGCGCATGAGCTCTAAGTCCAGTTCAGGTTTGAAATAGACCAGCTCATTGCGTTTGAGTTGGCCAATGCCATGCTCGGCTGAAATAGACCCATCCATCGCCACGACGATCTCATGGATGACATGGTTCAGCTTGTGCCATTGCTCCAAGTATTCAGCTTTATCAACGCCTTCTGGCTGCGTGACGTTGTAATGGATATTGCCGTCGCCTGCATGCCCGAACGCGCATGGGCGGGCACCCGGAATGGTCTCCGCGACGGCGACATGGGCGCGCTCGATGAACTCGGCGATACGCGATACCGGCACGGACACATCATGTTTGATGCTGCCGCCTTCTGGGATCTGCGCTTCCACAACGGCTTCGCGGATGCGCCAAAAATCCTTCGCTTGGCCTTCGCTCTCTGCGATTGCGGCGTCCAGGACTAGACCTTCTTCATAGGCCTGCCCCAGCGTTTCCTCGACAATATCGCGGAGGCCGCTGTCGGCCCGTCCCGCACTGGCGCGGAACAGCGCGTAGTTTTCATACGCCTGGTCAAACGGGTCTCGCACACCGTGGACATGCTTGATCGCCAGGTGAATGCCGAAGCGTTGGATGAACTCATAAGCGGAAATCTGGTCGCCCGTGCCAGTTCGAAGGCGCGATAGAAGTTCGATCACGCCCGCCACGTCACGCACAGCACAGATCGCCGAAATTTCCTCACGCGGGCGCGGGAATAGCTTGCAAGTGGCCGCAGTGATAATGCCAAGCGTGCCTTCGCCGCCAATGAACAGGTGCTTCAGGTCATAGCCAGTATTGTCTTTGCGTAACCGCTTCAGGCCATTCCAGATGCGCCCGTCAGGCAGGACAACTTCTAGCCCCAGCACCAGATCACGGGCATTGCCGTAGCGCAGCGTGTTGATGCCGCCAGCGTTCGTGGAGAGATTCCCGCCAATCTGGCAACTGCCCTCTGCGCCAAGCGACAGGGGGAACAGCCGGTCAGCGTCCTCTGCCGCGCCCTGGATATTTTGTAAAATGCATCCAGCCTCAATGGTGATCGTGAAATCCATTTCGTCAAGTTCGCGGATTGTGTTCATACGGGAGAGCGATAGCAGTACCTGGCTGCCATCAGCATCAGGCGTGGCACCACCGCAAAGGCCTGTATTGCCGCCTTGGGGCACGACGGGCACGCCCGCTTCAGCGCAAGCTTTCACAACGCCGGCCACTTCTTCCGTATTTGCGGGCCGCACGACGATTGCCGCCGCACCCGTAAACAGGCCTCGAGGCTCCGACAGGAGCGGTGTGATGGCGTCCGCGTCTTCAACAATGCCCGCAGCGCCGACAATGGCGCGAATGCGGTCTTTTAGGTCAGCGGCGAATGCTGGCGTCGGCGCTTCCGGCATAGCGGGCGAGCCTTTCAGTTAGGCGACAGTTCAAGCCGCTAACGATAGGGCCAGCAGCGAAAAATTCAATGTGTCGGCGTTGCGTCTGGCGCATAGGCGATGTGCGTTAGATGGCTATTCGAACAGAAACTCTTTGTATCCGCCCGCAGCGATGGCCTCCGAGATACGCCGATACCGCACAGTGCCGCCGTTATATCCGAGCACGCGCGGGGTTTGGCGACCCTCCACATTCTGGTTCACGCCCGTCTGCCAGGAATTCACATCGGCGGAGAGCAGCATCGCAGATGCCTCCTCGACGCGGGTCACCCAGTCCGCCACAGCCTCATGCTTGGGCTCGCATCTTGTATGGCCGTTTTCTTGCATAAATTTCAAAATGCCAGTCACCCAATCGACCAATTCTTCAATGTTGCGCGGAATATTGCCGCGCGCTGTGTGCGGGCCCAGGATCATGAACAGGTTCGGAAAGCCTTCGTTCTGCACGCCAAGCATCGTGCGCGGAAGTGTGACCCAGTCATCTTTGAGGCACCGTCCGCCAGGGCCCTGGATGTCCATACGGTCATAGGGGCCGGTCACGCCGTCAAAGCCAGTTGCGTAGATCAAAATGTCGAATGCATATTCTGTAGCGGTCGTTTGAACGCCAGCGGGTGTGATCCGTTCAATCGGTTCTTCGTTGATATCGACCAGATGCACGTTCGGCTGATTGTAGACCTCATAATATCCGCTTTCGAGCGGTAGGCGCCGGGTGCCAAAGCCATGGTTTTTCGGGATCAGCTTATCCGCGACGATGGGATCACGCACACGCTCACGGATCTTCTTTGCCATGTAGTCGCTGGCGAGCTGGTTTGCATCCTCGTTGATCAGAACGTCTTTGAAGTTTCCAACCCAAATACCGAATCCCGGCTCTGAATACAGCTTGTCCCAGAATGCCTCCCGCTCTTCTGCCGGCAGATCAAGCGCATTGCGGGGGTCTGTGTTGTGGATGAAGCAGGTCGCAGTTTCGCGGCAGCGGGCGAAAATTTCATCATAATTCGCTTTGATCTCGACTTGCTCTTCCGGCGTGATCTTGCGGTTATGCAGTGGAGCCGCCCAGTTCGGCGTGCGCTGGAACACATGCAGCGTGCCAGCGTCTTTAGCGATCTCCGTAATAGCCTGAATCGCCGTGGCACCAGTGCCGATGACGCCAATGCGTTTGCCTTTAAGGTCAACCGGCTCACGCGGCCAGCGGGCGGTGTGGAAGGCCTGGCCCGCAAAGCTTTCCCGGCCTTCAATGTTCGGCAATGTGTGGGCGGATAGCGGGCCGAGGCCTGTGATCAAGATCGGTGCAGACGCTTGCTCACTTGATTCCAGCGTCACGGTCCAAAGTGTTTCGGCGTCATCGAAATGAGCAGCCTTGACCCGGCTGTTGAAGCGCATCTCGCGGCGGAGGTCGAACTTGTCGGCGACATAATTTAGATAGCGCAGAGTATCCGGTTGGGGTGAGAAATGTTCCGTCCACTCCCATTCCTCCAGCAGCTCTTTGGAGAAGGAGTAGCCGTAGGACCAGCTTTCGGAATCAAACCGGGCGCCGGGATACCGGTTCCAATACCAGGTGCCGCCAACGTCAGACCCGGCCTCGAACACACGCACATTCATACCAAGCTCGCGCAACCGGTACAGCTGATACATGCCGGAGATGCCGCCACCGATTATGATCGCGTCAAAGGTGTCGGGCGCTTGTGCGGCTGCGCTGCTGGTACTGGCCATATTCGTATGATCCTGGAACGCTAAACGTTTGTGCGCTCCAGTGTAGCGCTCGTCAGTAAGATCGCTAGAGCGCCGTGCGTCGCTTGGCCAGGCAGCCCGGCGCTCTATCACGTTGATTGCGGGCAATTTATCCCGATCAATCTGATTCAGATTGGTCGGGAATTGCCCTAGCGTTTGACTATAGCGTGGACAACAGCACCACAGCGTCGATGACTTTGCGGGCAGCTTCCGCAACCACCAACACTTCGCCATCAACGTATCGATAGACATATCCGGCAGGCAGCGGCTTGAGTTTTACTTCAAGCGCGCCCGGGATGCGGTAGAGCGTCACGCTTTCTGGTACGACATCACCGCGATTGTATTTTTTGGCTTGGCCGGGCGGGAGACAGCCATTGTTCTTTTTGGCGAGCCCTGGGGGGCAGGATTTTCCGGCGTAGCTACTGCCGTAGTGGGATCGTACCGCCTGCTTGGCACCACTATCAAAAACGATATCGATATTGTTATCGCCACTGCTTTGTGAGGCGGCTTGGGGCGCTTGGCCCTTGTTTTTGTGCGCTTTGCCTGAATTTCCGCCTTTGTGCTTATTATGCCCGTTGCCTTTGCCAGCATGTGCAGGCTTTTCGGCCTGTGCTGGCGACGGCAAGCTTGCAGACGCCATGCCGAGCCCGGCTATGATCGAGAGGCAAAGGCCTGTTCTTGATATCAATCGCAACATTGTCTGGCTTCCTTACATTAAGGCAGATGGTTCCATCCAGCTGTGACGTAGAAGTCTAGCACTGCATGGTCTAGTGACGGATCATACACACAACGCGAAACGCTGCGTGACGTTCCCGGCGAAACCCTTTAAGCCTTTTACCAGCGACGTTTACGAAGCCAGCCTGGGAAAATTGCGCTCTATGTTCGACGCTGAAATGATGAGCCAGTTGACCGCGCTGCTGACGGTTATCGGTATCGATATTGTTCTCGCGGGCGACAATGCCGTCGTTGTCGGCATGGCGGCGGCGGGATTGCCGAAAGAACTTCGCGCCAAAGCCATCATGATCGGCATCATCGCCGCCATGGTGATGCGCATCGGTTTCTCCGTTGTCGCTGCAGAGATGATGGGTATCGTCGGGTTAATGGCGGCGGGTGGCGTATTGCTGCTGTGGGTGTCCTGGAAGCTTTATCGTGAAATCCGAGAGAATGCGGCTGAGCGCGCTGCAGCAGCGGCTTACGGCGAAGATGGCAACCTGCTTGATGAGGCCGTAGTAGACGCCCAGGAAACCTCCACGAAAACATTGCGTCAGGCCGTCATCCAAATTCTGGTCGCAGACCTGACAATGTCATTGGACAATGTGCTGGCCGTCGCTGGTGCAGCACGAGAGCACACGGCGATTCTGGTGTTCGGGCTTGTTTTGTCTGTGGCGCTTATGGGCATCGCTGCGACCTGGATCGCGAAGCTGCTTAACCGCCATGGCTGGATTGCCTATGTCGGGCTGGTATTGATTGTTTACGTAGCGCTCCACATGATCTGGGACGGCGCACATCAAGTCGCCGGCATTCTGTAACCCTCGCGTAAGAGACCTGCCATGCCTGGCGTCCGTTCCATGACCGTATTCACCCTTCCTGGCATCCCTGAAGTGCAAGCTGGCGATGATCTGGCGGCCCTGATCGCCGATGCGCTCGAAGCTGCTGGGGAGACGCTGGAGCCTGGCGATATCATCGTCGCCGCCCAGAAAATTGTCTCAAAGGCAGAAGGGCGGTATATCGAACTGGCGGATATGACGCCGGATGATGAAGCGCTGGAATGGGCAGCCAAGACGGAAAAAGACCCGCGCCTTGTGCAAGCGATCCTGGACGAGACTGAAAAGGTCCTCCGCTGGCGGCCAAACCTGCTCGTTGTCGAGCATAAGCGTGGATGGGTAATGGCGAATGCCGGTGCCGACCAATCCAACATTGAAGGGGCGGAGGGCGAATGTGTGCTGATGCTGCCGCTGGACCCAGACGCGTCTGCTGCAGGCATCCGTTCTGGTCTCGAAGCCCGTTACGGTGGCCCTGTGGGCGTTATCATTGCAGATAGTGTGGGCCGGGCTTGGCGGGTCGGCACTGTCGGTCTGGCGCTTGGTGCATCTGGTGTGCGGGTGATGGCTGATATCCGGGGTGAGTTGGATCGCCAGGGCCGGGAACTCAAAGTATCTATCGTTGGCGCTGGCGATGAGATTGCGGCGGCGGCGAACTTGTTGATTGGTGAAGCGGCGGAAGGCACACCTGTCGCGGTCGTCCGCGGTCTGGACATGTTGGACGGATCACAAACGGGTGCTGATTTGGTGCGTGCCTCTAGTGAGGACCTGTTCCGGTGAAGATTGCAGCCCTTTCCGGCGGTGTTGGCGGCGCCAAATTGGCACTTGGCCTGAACACGGTGATGGGGTCTGACGACCTGACGCTGATTGCGAATACCGGCGATGATTTTCAATTCCACGGCCTGCATGTGTCGCCAGATATCGACACACTGGTCTACACGCTTAGCGGCAAGAGCGATGAAGCGCGTGGCTGGGGCCTGGCAGGGGAAACCTGGGGTTTCATGGAAGCGCTGGGGGAGCTTGGCGGCGAAGCCTGGTTCAATCTGGGCGACCATGACCTTGCGATGCATATCCTGCGGACGGAAAAGCTGCGGCAGGGCGTTTCCTTGAGCGCGATCACTGCAGATGTTCGCCAAACGCTGGGCATTGCGGCGCATATCCTGCCAATGTCCGACCAGGCCGTTCCAACGATTGTCCATACGGCGGAGCATGGCTCGATATCGTTTCAGCGCTACTTCGTTGAAAGGCGGGCAGAACCTACTGTGACCGGTTTTACGTTCGAAGGCATTGATGCAGCACGACCAGCGCCCGGCCTGCTAGATGCGCTGGCAGCGGCAGATCGGATCATCATCTGCCCATCAAACCCATTTATTTCAATTGATCCTGTGTTGGCTGTTCCAGGCGTTCGTGACGCGTTAGCCAACGCCTCAGCGCCTGTGATCGCGGTGTCACCTATTGTCGCTGGCGATGCGATCAAAGGCCCAACGGCTAAAATGTTCCGGGAAATGGGGACGGAACCATCCGTCCAAGCCGTGGCGACGCGGTATCAAGATATCGTCGACCTTATGATCATCGACGAACAGGACACCACTGCGGCGAAAGATGTTCAGGCGCTAGGGATAGGCGTCGTAACGGCACAAACCGTCATGCGCACATTGGAAGATAAAACGGCGCTAGCTGAAACAGCGCTTAAAGCCCCTGTTCCTGCTTCGTGAAGCGGCCAACATTGCCCAAAAGCTGTTCCAGGAACGTTAGCTTGTGGCCTGCAGTTGGGGTTTCGCGGGCGACGAGGGTGACTTCATTGCTGTCTTCCTCGCCGAGTACGCCGATTTTATCGAGCACGCCGCTGCCATCGAAATGCATGACAAGCACTTGCTGCTGCGCTGTGTCAGGCTTGAAAAAGGCCTGACTGACCCTCACTTGGCTGATGTAGTACCAAACGCTGTCATCGAATGCGGCGACACTGGACGGGGTGCCAAGTACGGCGCGGACATCCTGTTTTGTCGCAGCACCGGGGCGCACGTCTTCCACCGTCGCGGTTCTAAGGATATGACCGTGCGTCGCAACTTCATCAGTGCACGCTGCGAGACCGAGGCCTGCGGTCAGCGCTAAAGCGATTAGAGTGCGGCGGGCCAAATTAGGGCGGGCCAAATTGCGGCGAATGATGTGTAAGGGCGTATGCATGATTAAACTAAATAGTCGAGCAGCGGAGCCTGCGCAATGCAAAGATTAAGGCAATGGTGGGCGCGTCGGGTGTCCCATAGCAATGATCCGGCGTGGCGGCTCTATCGCGAGGTCGCTGTTGCGGCTGTTGCACCGGCACGGCTGGCCAAGTTCGATATGTCGAATGAGCCAGAGGACAAATACGAATGCCTGGCGCTGCACTTGGCGGCGGTATGGCATCGTCTTGACCAGGGCGATGATGCTTTGCGTCGCATGCGTCGCCACGTGACTAGTGCTTTCGTCGCGGACATGGACGCCTCACTCCGGGATATGGGGGCTGGTGACCTTGGGGTTGGGAAGCGGGTGAAGGCACTGACAGAGCGACTATACGGTCGCCTCGCAGCTTATGCCCCAGCTTTGGAGGAAGGTGCAGACGCAGAAACCGTTGAAGCCGCCCTATTGCGCAACATGTACAAAGAGGGCGCTGACCCATCTGCTGAGCAATTGGCGATCGCGCGCGTGGCAGTGACAGACCTTGCTGCGGCTTGGCGTGCGCTCCCGGATTCCGCACTCTTGGCGGGCCAGGCTATTCAAATCGAAAGTGAGCGATGACAGAAATTATGGAAGTCCTGGGCCTGGATAGGCTGCAATCTGGCCCGCGTCGCCAGGCGCGCGCCGCAACACCAGAAGAATGCGCTGCTGTTGCTGCGCGGCTCGGGCTGAATGCGGTCAAAGCCATCAGTTTTGATCTGGAAATATCCCAAACGGCAGATCGCGATGTTTATGAAGTGATCGGCCAAACCTCAATGACAGCAGAGCGAACCTGCTCTGTGACTAATGATCCGTTCGACGACATCACCCAAGCCGCGATCCAGGAACTCTTCACGTCGAACTCGAAAAAAGCGACAAGCGACGAAGACGATATTGAGGCCGATATGGGTGTGGTCGATATCGAATTGGTAGAGAACGATATCATCGACCTTGGGGACCTGGTCGTCCAATATCTGGCGATGGAGCTCGATCAGTCGCCCCGCTCGCCTGAAGCGGCTGCCGTGGTTGCAGAACCCGCGCCCAATGATGGACCGGTTCTGGCTGTTGGCAGAACGCTGCCATTTGCTGGCCTGGCGGACATGCTGCGCAACGGCAAAGGGGATGAACCGAAAAGTGACGGCTGAGCCCAAGTATCGCTTGGGTTTCAGTGCCTATGAATTTCCAGCACTTTTATCAGGTGCTTTCCCTGGATGGGCAGGGTACATTCATAAGAGTGCGGCCATGGTAGAGTCTACCGTGGGGTCGTGCAGTTAGTCCGTGAGAGAGCAATGGCAGCCAAAGGACCGATAATCGCGCTTGACGCGATGGGCGGCGATAACGCGCCCGGCATTGTTGTCGGCGGCGCTGCGATTGCGCGCGAGCGGTTCCCAGAAGCGCGCTTTTTGCTGTTTGGTGATCCGGCAGTGCTTGAACCGCTGGTCGCTAAAGACAAGCTGCTCTTGGATGCAGTTGAGATTCGCGAAGCCGCTGATTCGATTTCCGCCGATACCAAGCCTTCACAGGCATTGCGCAATGGTCGTGACAGCAGCATGTGGCAGGCGTTGAATGCTGTCCGTGAGCGGGAGGCGGATGCCGCCGTATCTGCTGGCAATACCGGCGCATTGATGGCGATCTCAAAGTTTGTCCTGCGCACACCTATCGGTGTTGATCGCCCGGCGATGGCCAGCATCATGCCGACGGCCAATGGCGAGTCAGTCATGCTTGACCTCGGCGCCAATCTTGAGTGTGACGCTGACAATCTTTTCCAATTTGCGATCCTGGGCGCGCTGTTCGCCCGTTCCACCCTGGCGATTGAGCGCCCAAGTGTTGGCTTGCTGAATGTCGGCGCGGAGGAGCTTAAGGGCTCTGATGCCATTAAGGGGGCCGCGCAAAACCTCCGCCTGCACGAGGGCGATTTGCCGCTCAGCTTCTACGGCTTCATTGAAGGCGATGACATCAGCGCTGGGGTCGTTGATGTTGTCGTAACAGATGGATTCTCCGGCAATGTTGCGCTGAAAACGGCAGAGGGCGTGGCTAAGCTGGTTAGCCAGTTCACGCGCCGGGCGTTTAAGTCCTCACCTATGGCGGGGCTTGGATACTTGTTTGCGCGCCCTGCACTCCGGCGGCTCAGCACGCATTTGGATCCGCGCAAGTATAATGGCGCAGTTTTCCTGGGCTTGAACGGCATTGCAGTGAAAAGCCACGGCGGATCAGACGCTGTTGGGTTTGCAAATGCCGTTGGCGTCGCGGTAGATATGGCGCGGCATGGTTTCTTAGAAAACGTGCGTACGGAATTCGAGCGTCTACAGGCCGATGGCCTGGAAGACAAAACTGCATCACTTTGAAGGGCGGCGCGTGACTATGGCGATACGTTCCATTGCGCGCGGCTGCGGCGCTTACCTGCCGGAGCGCATTGTCACGAATGCTGAGCTCGCGGCCAAGGTCGATACGACCGACGAATGGATTCAGGCCCGCACCGGCATCAAGCAGCGCCATATCGCTGCCGATGGCCAGCTGACCTCGGACCTTGCGATCCATGCTGCCAATCAGGCGATGGAGATGGCCGGTGTTGAAGGTAAGGACATCGACCTGATCGTTCTTGCGACCGCAACGCCCGATCACACATTCCCGTCCACCGCGACGACTGTGCAGGCTGCTATCGGTATGAGTGGCGGTGCTGCGTTTGATGTGCAGGCCGTATGCTCTGGCTTCATTTTTGCGTTGGCGACGGCGGATAATTTTATCAAGGCGGGGCAGTGCAAGCGGGCACTGGTCATTGGCGCAGAGACATTCTCGCGCATCCTTGATTGGGAAGACCGCACGACCTGCGTGCTGTTCGGTGACGGTGCCGGCGCCATTGTGTTGGAAGCAAGCGAAGGCGAGGGGCCGGATGCTCAGGGCATCCTATCGACCCATTTGCATTCCGACGGCCGCTTCAAAGAAATGCTCTATGTTGATGGCGGCCCATCCGCCACACAGACGGTTGGACATCTGCGCATGCAGGGCCGCGAGGTCTTCAAGCATGCCGTGACGAACCTCTCCAACGTGGTGTTGGAAGCGCTTGAGGCCAATCGGCTCGAGGCTGATGCGATTGACTGGCTGGTGCCGCATCAAGCGAATCAGCGGATCATCTCTGGCGCTGCCCGGAAGCTGAAAATGGAT
>Ga0181601_10000887_pt1 | contig 25090 bp, 16 predicted proteins | sample 041ome_8_FD_133020 | JGI IMG/M metagenome (GOLD analysis project Ga0181601, IMG submission 133020) | Coastal salt marsh microbial communities from the Groves Creek Marsh, Skidaway Island, Georgia - 041407BS metaG (megahit assembly) | ecosystem: Environmental > Aquatic > Marine > Intertidal zone... | reverse complement strand
TTTCCCCTTCGCTGGAAGATCCGCGTAAGCGACACCTGCCAACGGCTCCACCGGGGCCTGCGGCTCACCCGCGGCACGGATCTCCTTGAATGACTCCTCGGCGATCATCGCCTTCGCCAAGGCAGGACCTTCGAGGGCATTGATCAGTTCAAAGGCGAGCACCTCCTCATCACGCAGTACGCGGGTGCCCTTCTTCGGGAAGCCGTCGAGTGAGCCCTTCACCTCGGCAGGGTTGGCGCCCATAAACTGCGGCGTCGTGTCGACGAGCTGGCCGTCACGCACAGTGAAGTTAAACGAGAGGTGGTGGCCTTCGATCGACAGTCCCCACGAACCCTTCTCCGCGGGCTTGCCAAAGAGGGTGAAGTAGTACCGCAGCGGGTCACGAACGTTGGCACCGCGGCCTGCTTCATGAACGTTGAGAATGCCTTCGAGTTGCATGATCGTGGTCGACTTGTCGTAGCCGATTTCGGAAAGAGCCGACCGCAGCAGCTTCCGGGCAGCCTTCTGCTGGGGCTCCGTCATGTCTCGCAGCTGCACACCCTTGCGATCATTCTTCGGGATGAAGTGCCAGCCGAGCCGACTCTCATCGCCAAACTCTTTCGTGGCCAGTGCCCGCTGGTCGGCATCGAGTGTGTCGAGCCAGGCAACCGCAGCCACTGCCATGGTGTCAGCCACACCAGCGCGAAGGCGTGCGGTCAGCGTGCTGGCAGTCGCCACCACCAGCACAACAGCCGTCAGGACCAACACCGGACGCAGGCGACGAACAAACGGAGAGTGGCGCATGAAGAAACCTCACTGTTGCTGAACAGAAGCACCGGGCGCGATAGGCGAGCGTGTCTCGTGTTGCTCGCGATCTCCCCCCGGATCTCGGTCGTGGTGTGCCTGATCGACATGCACGTGCACGTTCGGGCACGCCTGAAAATACCTGCCCCAGGCCTCGTCTGACACCCCCGCTCGATCGAGATAGAGACTCCAGAGATCGGGCCGCTGCTCAAGCACGGCAAGCCCCGCATCCCCGATCTCCACCTCAACGAGGTGCAAAAACCGCAGTTTTTCAAGCGACACCACCGCGTCGCAGACCGCTGCGCCCTGCAGATATGGGCCACCAATGCGAAGGCTGCGGAGCTTCGGAAGAGCAGCAACCGCAGCAATGCCCGAAGCCGTACATCCGGCCTGCGGCAGGTTCAGCTCCTGCAACGAGACACCCTTGGCGAGCGTCGCCATCCCCGCATCACTTAGCGGTGAGTGGCGGGCAACGAGCTTCTTGAGGCTCGGCAGGGAAGCCACGAGCTCGGCCCTGGCGTCATCGAGCCCGCCCGCCTCCAGCACGAGTTCCTCAAGGCCGGAAAGCCCTGTCAGCTGCTGCCACTCCGCCTCTGTCAGCGGCTGTGTGGCAACCAGGCGGCTGCTTTCTCCTACCGCGATCGCCCGGATCTGCTCCACAACTGCTGCTGTGGCTTCCTCGGCATCAGCCTCCGCCACCCCAGTCGCCTCTCTCTCGCGATCGGGCTGAGCCCCAACGCCACAGCCCACCACACACCCGGCGAGCAGCGTGATGCAAACAGCACCCGCACAGAAACACCGCATCCCCGGAAAACTCACGCGAGGATCTCATGGATCGGGTCGACATGTTCGACACCGACGAGCTTCTGATCGAGGCCACCGAAGAAGTATGAGAGGCGATTTGGATCGAGCCCCATCAGCTGCAGCACCGTGGCATGCAGGCTCTTCACATGGAAGCCCGCCTTGTCGCCGTTGCCGTGGCCCGGCCCTGGAGAGATCGCGGCTGAGCCAAGCTCGTCCGTCTCACCCACGCTCACGCCACCCTTGATGCCACCACCGGCGGCCCACATCGTGAAGCCGAAGGAGTTGTGATCCCGACCGGTGCCCTCGGCATACTCCGCTGTCGGCTGCCGTCCAAACTCGCCACCCCAGATCACGAGGGTCTCATCGAGAAGCCCTCGACGGTCAAGGTCTTCCAAGAGTGCAGCAATCGGCTGGTCAGTGTTGCCTGCATGGAACTCATGATTCTTCACGAGGTCGCCATGCGCGTCCCAGTTGTCGTCGTTATGAGCGCCGCCGGAGTAGAGCTGGATAAACCGCACCCCCCGCTCGACGAGTCGACGGGCGAGCAGACAGCGGCGACCGAAGTCCGCCGTACGTGGATTCTCGAGGCCGTAGAGCTTCGCTGTCTCTTCGGTCTCCTGAGAAAGATCCACCGCCTCCGGAGCATGCTCCTGCATCTTCCAGGCAAGTTCGTACGACGCGATCCGGGCAGCCAACTCGCTGTTGTCACCCCGCGAGAGCAGGTGCGCTGTGTTGGCGTCGCGCAGGGCGTCGAGCATGGCCCGCTGCGCCTCCAGCGGCATGTCGTCTGGAGGAGCAAGGTCGAGAATCGGCTCTCCTTTACTCCGCAGAAGCGTGCCTTGATAGGTCGCCGGCATGTAGCCGCTCGACCAGTTCTTCGCACCGGAGATCGGACCACCTGTGGGATCGAGCATCACCACAAACCCGGGCAGGTTTTCATTCACACTTCCCAGGCCATAGTTGACCCATGAGCCCAGGCAGGGAGCTCCCGACTGGATCTTGCCTGAGTTCATCTGCAGCATGGCTGAGCCATGAATCGGCGAGTCGGCGGTCATGCCGTTGAGAAAGGCGATCTTGTCGACATGCCCCGCGAGATGCGGAAACAGTTCGCTGACCCACTTGCCACACTCGCCATACTGTTTGAACGACCACTTCGGCCCGACCACACGGCCTTCGCTCTTCTCGCCACCGCGGCCCTTGGTCTTAACCGGAATCGTCTTGCCGTCGAGTGGGTAGAGGGCGGGCTTGTAGTCGAAGGTGTCAACATGGCTCGGCCCGCCATACATGAAGAGGAAGATCACGCTCTTCGCCTTCGGGGCAAACATCGGGGGCTTTGCCGCGAGCGGATTCGTGAAAGCCGCGCCACTCGCTGCATGGCTCTGACCGGCAAAGAACTGGCCATCGAGCAGGCCTGAGAGGGCAAGCCCGGTAAAACTCGCACCTGCTTCCCAGAAAAACTCGCGACGCGTCCGTCCGCAGAAGCCGGCTCGATGTGTTGGTTGCATGCTCATGGTGTCGCTCCGGGCATCTGTTCAGTCGAGATACACAAACTCATTGAGGTTGAGAACCATCAGGCAGTAGATTTCCAAGGCTCGCCCTGGACTCACGCCATCGGTGGCCTCAAGCGTGTCGATCAGTTCCACCCCACGGGCCACCTCTTCATCGGTCGCCGGCCGCACCAGCGCCAGCTCGATCGCCCGCCGCACCATCCCTGCTTCATCGGCCGCGTCAGGACCGCCCGCCTCGGCTCGCACCCGCTCCGCAAACACCTTGGCCTGCTTCTGCAGAAAGATGCCGTTCATCATGCCAAGAGCCTGCGTGGGCTGAGTCGTTACAAACCGCACCGGGCAGGTGGTGTCGGTGTCAGCAAGGTCGAAGTCGGAAAGAATCGGCACCAGCAGCGAACGCTTCACATGGGCATACACGCTTCGTCGCGCCTGCTCTTCCGGCGAGGAATCCCCCCATCCGCTCCCCGGTCGTGACTGGGTCGCCAGCACGGCTGCCGGTATCTCGGGATACATCGACGGCCCAAACATCGTGTCGTTAAAGGCCCCACTCGCCACATGGATCGAGTCGCGGATCTCTTCCGCTGCCAGGCGTCGCATGTCAAACCGCCACAGGCTGTCGTTGAGCGGGTCGGCCGCCAGTGCTTCAGGCACCGCTGCAGAACTGGCTCGGTAGGCCTGCGACATCAGGATCAGCTTGTGGACGGGCTTGAGGTGCCAGCCGGCATCGATCAGCTCACAGGCGAGCCAGTCGAGCAGCTCTGGGTGCGTCGGTGGGTCGCCCGCAAAACCAAAGTTGCTGGCGGTACGAACAATGCCGCGACCGAAATGGTGCTGCCAGAGCCGATTCACGATCACCCGCGCGGTCAGCGGGTTGTCGGGTGAGGTAATCCACTCCGCCAGCGCCAGTCGGCGACCAGTCGTCTCACCGTCTGCCGGTGGCACGATGGTCGGCTGTGGCGGATCGAGCACCGTGAGGAACGCAGGCTCAACCAGGTTCTCTGGTGTCGGTTCAGCATGTGGGTTTCCCCGATAGAACACATAGGTCTCGGGGGCCTGGTCGCCTCGCTCCGTGACCACGAGTGCCTTGTCGACCGGCACCTGCTCCCGCACGAGCTGCTGCAGCCGCTTCTTCTTTCGCCGGTAGTCTTCCAGCCCTTCTTCACCAAGCAGCGTTTTCCCATCGCTCTCGAGAACCTTGGCCAGATCGAACGACTCGCCAGCGACCGCCTGATCTGCAGCCCCCGCTGAGAGTGACCGCGACTCCAGACCTGGGCCTGACCAGAGCAGCGAAAGCCCCTGCCCATACTTCCATTGAAAGTAGTCGAGACGAATCGGCAGCCGGCCCGCTGTGAGCGAAACGGTCGCCGTCTTGGCCTGCCCCTCGCCATGGATCCCGTCATGGTCGATCACCACTCGGCCATCGATCGCAAGCCGCGTGCCGTCGTCTGAATCGAGCACGAAGGTGTAGTCACCATCTGCAGGCACCTTCAGGATGCCCTCAAAGACATAACCAAAGGCCTCTGGCCTCAGCGACGGAGCAACCGTGAGATCGAACAGATTGCCCTCCACCTGACCTACGTCTTCCGCCTTGAGCTCATCAAAATCTGGCAGGCTCTCCCAGGTATCGCGATAGAAGCGGAACTGCAGTTCTTCAAGATCGCCTCCTGCCGCCATACCTGCCTTGCCACGCTGCCAGGCACGACGCACCCGAGCCTCGATCTTCGACACCTCCTGCTGGGCATCATTCCGCCGCGTTTCAAGGTCGGCCAGCTTCGTTTCGTAGTCGGCCCGTGCGGCCTCGTCGGCAAAGATCGCTCGCTCGATGTTGGGGTTGGGATTCCCCATCGGGGTCAGGTTGTGGAAGAAGGAGAGCAGACTGTAGTAGTCCTTCTGTGAGATCGGATCGATCTTGTGGTCATGGCATCGGGCGCAGTTGACCGTCAGCCCGAGGAATGTCTGCCCGGTGGTGGCCAGGATGTCATCAAAGCCGTCATAGGTGGCCTGCAGTCGATCGGCAGGCTCGTCGTCCCAGAGGCCGAGACGGTAATAGCCTGTGGCGATGTAATCGTCGGTGGTCGCCTCAGGCAGTTCATCACCAGCAAGCTGCTCGGTCACAAAGCGGTCGTACGGCTTGTCATCGTTGAGTGATCGGATCACATAGTCGCGATACCGCCAGACATGTGGCTTCGGGTTGTCGCGTTCAAAACTGTTGGTCTCTGCATACCGCACGAGATCGAGCCAGTGACGGGCCCAGTGCTCACCGTAGTGCGGTGACGCAAGCAGACGGTCGACGACCTTCTCCCAGGCATCAGGCGACGAGTCGGAGAGAAAGTCTTCCACCTCTGCTGCACTCGGAGGCAGGCCGGTGACCGAATAGGTCGCTCGACGCAGGAGTGTCAGCCGATCGGCCTGCTCAGGAACAGGCAGTCCCCGCTGGGCGAGGCCCTGCTGCACAAAGGCGTCTACCGGGCCTGCCGCCCCATCGACCTCTGGCACCTCCGGCTGTTCGAGTGGCCGAAAGGCCCAGTGCTTCTCCCAGGTCGCCCCATCGTTGATCCAGCGGCGGAGTACCTCCACTTCCGCAGCCGTCAGACGGGAGCCCTCTGGCGGCATCTGGAGAAACTCATCGTCGCTGGTGATGCGAGCCATCAGCTCACTCCCCGCGGCATCGCCAGGCACGATCGCTGCCACACCACTGTCGAGCTCCGCCGTGGCCGCCTCCGCCTCGTCGAGCCGCAGCCCTGCCTCCTGCGTGTCAGGCCCGTGGCAGGCAAAGCACCGTCGCGCCAGCAACGGCTGCACCTCACGAGCGAAGTCCACTTCGGCCGCAGCCGCGGGTTCGAGAGCGGCAGATGACATGCACAGCACCACCGCCGCCAGCAGCGACGCCGAGGTGCGAAGACGGTGAGAACAGGCTCTCTGGAAAGCAGCGGTGAAAATCATTGCGATGAGCGTGTGAACTGAAGGAGGCCAGCGGTCGCGCAGGCTCCCAGCAGTTCGAAACGAGGACAGGGCACTGGACACGCTTTCATTCTACCCTGCAGGTGGTATCGTCTCGACCATCAGTTCACGCCCGAGAAACCAGCTTTTTTACTCGTCACGGAGCCTCCTATGTCAGCCTCCCCCTTTTCGCTCGCCGGACGCACAGCACTGGTCACCGGCTCCTCAACGGGGCTCGGCAAGGCGGTGGCGTCTTGCCTGGGACAGGCTGGCGCCAAGGTCGCCCTCAACTACGCCAACAACCAGACACGCGGTGAGGCAGCCCTCAACGAGCTGCAGGAGGCCGGCATCACTGCTGACCTGTTTCGTGCGGATGTCAGCGATGAGGCCAGCGTCGATCAGCTTTTCACGGCAATCGAAGGATCCCTCGGCCCGGTCGACATCGTGGTCGTCAACGCAACCCCTGATCAGCCTCACAACACAATTGAAGACTACGACTGGGACTTCTATCAGCAGATGCTCGACTTCTTTGTGAAGAGCCCCTACCTGCTGGCCCGTCGGGCGCTGCCTTCCATGAAATCCCGCAAGCATGGCCGTCTGATCAACATCACCAGCGAGGTCTTCCATCTCGGCGTGCATCCATTCTCAGCCTATGTCGCCGCCAAGGGTGGGCAGACGGGCTGGTCGCGGAGCATGGCTGGTGAGCTCGCCCCATTTGGGATCACTGTCAACATGATCGCGCCCGGCTGGATCCCGGTCGAGCGGCATGAGAAGGATCCCCAGGAAGACAAGGACGCCTATCTCGCGAGCATTCCCATGGGACGCTGGGGCACACCGGCCGATGTCGGCTGGGCGGCGACCTACTTTGCAAGCGACGAGGCCTCCTTCGTGACCGGACAGACCATCGCCGTCAACGGCGGCACCACACGCTGGTAAGCGTCCGGGCCGCTGATCCCCACCGATACGAGAGACCCGTATGCCACGCCTGCTCACAGCCGCACGTCTGCTCTCTACTGCTGCCCTGATCGCCGGTGCAGCGATGCCCGCCGTTGCGGCTGCACCAGCCTCGATTGCCCGTCCGGCCTCGATTGCCCGTCCAGCGTTTGAGACAGCTGGAGAAGACGACCTCGCTGCCTGGCACGAGCGTGGCTACACACCACTGTTTAACGGCGTCGACCTGACTGGGTGGCGGAATCCCTACCCACACGGAGAAGCCAGCGTTGTCGATGGCGAGATCCATCTGCGGGCAAACAAGAAGTTCTTCTTGGTCACCGAGCAGCAGTATTCCGACTTTCGCCTGAGCGTCGACAACCATCTCCCGGAAGGGCCCGCGAACTCGGGCGTGATGTTTCGCTGCCATGTTGATGATGCGGCCAAAAAGAAGGTCTTTGGCTATCAGGCCGAGTGTGACGGCTCGGAGCGACGATGGTCGGGCGGGCTCTACGACGAGGCTCGCCGTGGCTGGATCTGGCCAAGCACCGAAGGCCGCTCACTCGATGAGTTCCTCGAACACATGGAGGAGTCAAAGGCCTTCTTCGCCCAGCCCCGGATTCGTGACGTGCTCAACCGCAACGGCTGGAATCGCTACGAGGTGACATGTGTCAAAGACCTGATTCGCATCGAGGTCAATGGCGTGGAAACCGCCCGCTTTCGCGATGCGACCGATGCCCGCGGCTTCATCGGCATCCAGCATCATGGCGAGGCCGGGCAGACCTACCGCTTCCGCAATCTTTTCATCAAAGAGCTGCCTGACGTTCCGGCCGCTGAGCATGCGGCCTTGACCGAGCAGGAGCCCGTGGCCATCACCCGCATCGACGACCGGATCACCCTGCTCGACTTCGGCAAGGTGGCCTACGGCAACATTGTGATGCCCGTGCCCGCCGGCAACGGCACCGCGAGCGTGCACTTCGGCGAAAAGCTCACGGCGGGGAGGATCGATCGCGAGCCACCAGGAACGGTCCGCTACGGGATGACCCCGATTCGCCGCGGCGGGCAACGCGGCAACTGGGTGGTGCCTGCTCCGGTCGATCCCCGTAACATCGAACAGGCCGGGCTTGTTTACGCGAATCCCCCAGCAGCCCTCACGCCTTCTGCATGGGGCTCAGTAATGCCGTTTCGCTGGATCGAGGTGGAAGGCGTCGATGACGATTTTCCATTTGAGCGGATTCGTCGCCGGGCGGCCTTCTCTTCAACCTGGGATGACAACGCCGCTTCCTTTGCCTGTTCGGAGCCGCTCCTCAACGAGATCTGGGAACTCTGTCGCTACAGCATCAAGGCGACCACGTTTGCGGGGGTGTATGTCGACGGCGACCGCGAGCGGATTCCCTACGAGGGCGACGCCTACCTCAACCAGCTGAGCCACTTTGCCACCGATACCGATGTCACGATGGCCCGACGAACCTTCGACTGGCTGATGGAGAATGGCACCTGGCCCACCGAATGGTCCCCACACATGGTGTTCATGGCCTCAGCAGAGTGGATGCACTCCGGCGACACGGCATGGCTCGCCCACCGCTACGAGTCGCTCAAGACCAAGACACTGCTGCACCGGGCGGGCGATGACGGGCTCGTTCGCAGCGACCAGCAGGATCGCAGCCGCCACGACCTGGTGGACTGGCCTCAGAAGGAACGTGATGGCTTCGTGTTCACAGAGGTCAACACGGTCGTCAACGCCTTTCACCTGCAGGCGCTCGCGGAGATGGAGGCCATGGCCCGTGGCCTTGGCAAACAGGATGAGGCCGAGGCGTTTGCGGCACAGCGTGAACTGGCCTTTGCGTCCTTTCAAAACACGCTCTTCGATGAGGAGGCTGGCCTCTACCGTGATGGCATCGACACAGACCACAGCAGCGTGCATGCCAACTTCTTCCCACTCGCCTTTGGGCTCGTTCCCGACGCCCACCGTGACCGAGTTGTCCGCTGGCTGCGTGAACAGCCGATGCGGTGCAGCGTGTATGCCGCGCAGTATCTCTTGGAAGGACTCTTCGCGAGCGACGCCGGTGAGACCGCGATGCAGCTGATCCTCGCTGATGGTGACCGCAGCTGGAAGCACATGCTCGAAAGCGGCACGACCATCACCTGGGAAGCCTGGGAGATGAAATACAAGCCCAACCAAGACTGGAACCACGCCTGGGGAGCCGCTCCTGCCAACCTTCTGCCTCGCTTTGTGCTGGGTGCGACGGCGGCGACACCCGGCTGGCAGACCGCCACGATTCGCCCCTGCCCAAGCGGCCTGGCCTTTGCTCGCGGAACGGTCCCAACCCCTCGTGGGCCGATTGCCATCGATTGGAACAACGAGGAAGCCTTTCGCCTTTCACTCACACTCCCAGAAGGCATGACCGCCAATGTGGAGCTGCCGGCCACCGACGGCTCCCGCGGCGTCACGGCCAACGGGGAGCCCATCGCAGCCACCCGGCAGGGCGATCGCTGGATTGTGACCGAGCCGGTCAGTGACTCCGTGACGCTTCAGGTGCAGTCCCCCGACGGCCAACCGTGATCGCTGACCAGGCATAGATCGCCAGGGCGATCCAGACGATCACAAAGCCGATCAGCTTGCCGGAATCGAAGGGCTCGCCATACACGAAGAGCCCCAGGAGAAACTGCAGCGAGGGGCCGATGTACTGCATCAGCCCGATGGCGGAGAGCGGGATCCGCTGGGCAGCCGCAGAAAAGCAGAGCAACGGCACGGCTGTGATCAGGCCTGAGACCATCATCAATAGGCTCGTCTGCCAGCCCACATGGCCAAACACGCCTCTGCCCGCCGAGTGCTCCGTGGCGAGAAACACCACTGCCGGCGTGAGCAACAGCAGTGTCTCGACGGTCAGCGAGGAGAGCGCGGGCAGCGACGTCTTCTTCTTGGCCAGGCCATAGAGACAAAACGAACTGGCGAGAAAAATCGCGATCCAAGGGAAGTGGTGATACTGCCCAGCCAGCCAGGCAACCCCCGTGGCGGCAATCGCCACCGCCAGCCACTGCACCGGCCGCAGCCGCTCACCCAAGAGGAACACGCCGAGCAACACGCTGAGCAACGGATTGAGAAAATACCCAAGGCTGCTCTCGATCATTCTGCCGTTGGTCACCGCCCAGACGAAGCCCAGCCAGTTGCCTCCGACGAAGATCGCCGCCAGTGCCTGGCGGAAGAGCCGTTGTGGAGACGTGAAGACCGCCCGCAGATCACCGGCATGGCCTCTCATCCAGACCAGCGGCAGCAGCATCATGGTCGACCAGACCACACGATGGGCTACGAGCTGCGTGGCCGGAATCCCTTCGAGCTGCTTCCAAAAAACCGGCAACACGCCCCACAGGATGAAGGCCGCAGCAGCGTAGATGTAGCCGGTGTTCACAGAATGGCAGATCGAAAAAGCGAGTGGATGGAGACAACTCAGCAGTCGTAGTAGAGACAGAACTCAAACGGATGGGGCCGCAGCCGCATCGGATCGATTTCCTTGAGTCGCTTCATCCGCACCCAGGTGCGGATCACGTCTTGGGTAAACACATCCCCTCGCAGTAAAAACTCGTGATCGTTCTCAAGCGCCGTCACCGCCTCGTCGAGTGACGCGGGCGCCTTCGGCACATCAGCGAGCTGCTCTGGTGGCATGTCGTAGATGTCGCGGTCGAGTGGCTCGCCTGGATCGATCTTGTTTTGAATGCCATCAATCGCAGCCATCAGCAGCGCCGCGAACGTGAAGTACGGATTGCAGGAGGGATCCGGACAGCGAAACTCAACCCGCTTGGTCTTTGGGCTCGCCGAATACATCGGGATGCGGCAGGCGGCCGAACGATTTCGCTGCGAGTAGGCGAGGTTTACCGGGGCTTCGTAGCCAGGCACGAGTCGCTTGTAGCTGTTGGTCGTGGGGTTGGAGAACGCCAGGATCGCCGGGGCGTGGGTGAGAATCCCGCCGATCGCGTGCATCCCCATCTCAGAGAGTCCGGCATAGCCCGTGCCGGCAAACAGTGGCTGACCATCCTGCCAGAGGGAGAGGTGGGTGTGCATGCCAGAGCCGTTGTCACCAAAGATCGGCTTGGGCATGAAGGTCGCAGTCCGGCCAGCCCGGGCAGCAACATTCTTGACGATGTACTTGTAGAGGCACATCTGGTCACCCATCTTCACGAGATCGGAGAACCGCATGTCGATCTCACACTGACCGGCGGTTGCCACCTCGTGGTGCTGAGCCTCGACGTCGATCCCGCAGGCGATCATCGTGAGCATCATTTCGGTGCGGAGGTCCATCAGCTGATCTGACGGCGGACAGGGAAAGTAGCCCTCCTTGTGTCGTAGTTTGTGGCCGAGGTTGGGCATCTCGTCGGCCCCGCGGTTCCACTCCCCCTCCACGCTGTCGAGGTGGTAGAAGCCCTCGTGGGCATTTTGCTCAAACCGCACATCGTCAAAGACAAAAAACTCCGCCTCTGGGCCGATCGAGCAGGTGTCGGCAATGCGGGTGCTCTTGAGGTAGTTGACCGCCTTGCGTGCCACATTGCGGGGATCCCGCGAATAGTCTTCCCGCGTGATGGGATCCTGCACATTGCCGATCATCGCGAGCGTCGGTGTCGCCGAAAAAGGATCGACGAAGGCGGTCTCCGGCTGCGGCACGATCAGCATGTCGCTCTCGTTGATCGACTGCCAGCCGCGGATGCTTGAGCCATCGAAGCCAAAGCCATCTTCGAAGACGTCTTCTTCCAGCTTGCCCACCGGCACGGTGAAGTGCTGCCAGATGCCGAGGAAGTCGGCGAACCTCAGATCCACAGCCTTGATTTCTTTCTCGCGACACATCGCGAGCACTTCACGGGGCGTCATGACAGTCCTGCTCCAGAAACCAGCGAGCGTTGCCGCTTCCACACAACCGGGGCCGCTTCCACACAGTCGGCATCCGCCCGCCAGCATACGATCCCCCAAGTCCGCCTCACAGAAGATCCGGCTGCAAACGGCTCACACGGCATGTGCCGGTGTCCCTGAGACGCCACATAAACCACTCACATTCGCGTGCAACACTCCCGCGGCGTTCCAACCTCGTATAAAGGCTCGTCCTCGGTTGCAAACCGCGATAGAGTGGTCTCATGGGAAGTATTCCACGACGCTCGTTTCTCGTTGGCTCCGCCGCCTCGCTCGCCCTCACGGGAAGCTTCAGCCCCTGGTCTACTGCCGCCGAGCAGGGCCGTGCCAAAACGATCTCGATCTTCCACACAACCGACCTTCACGGCCATATTCGGCCCACCACGACCTACGAAGGCCTCGCGGACGTCGGTGGTCTGGCCCGCTGTGCCAGCTGCCTCCGGCAGTGGCGAAAGACCTGCCCTGACTCACTAACAGTTGACGTCGGTGATCTCTATCAGGGCACGCCGGTGAGCCACGCGACAGATGGCCTCCTGATGGTCGACCTACTCAATCGGCTCGGCTACGACTCCTGGACACTCGGCAATCACGACTTCGACTGGGGCGCTGAGGTGCTGCAGGAGAATCTTGCCGCCACCAATGCCGCAGTCCTCACCGGCAATCTCTCCCGACGTGGCAGATCGGCGGGCAGCTTTGATGGTGTCTGGAACAAGGTCCGGCCGTGGACCATGCATGAGCTGGGCGGCTTCAAGATTGCCATCATTGGCCTGATCACACCTGGCCTGCCGTACTGGCTCACTCCCGAGACCCTCGACGGCACCGAAGCAACTGACCCCGCCGCAAGCCTCGCCGCCTCGATGAAAGAGGCCCGCGGTGAAGGTGCCCAGGCGGTGATCGTGACAGGCCACATGGGCTGGCGATACAAGGACGACTACGCCAATCCCGTTCGTGAACTCCTGCGGGACAACAGCGGGGTCGATGTCTACCTCGCCGGCCACTCGCATCAGAACCAGCCGGCCTGGATGCTCGACGGGGTGCTCTGCTCGCAGGCGAGCTACTACGGGATTCACTGCGGCCGCGTTGACCTGACCTTTGACACGTCCACTGGCGAACTTGTCGAGCGACGAGTGTTTACGGTGTTGATGGATGATCGCTTTGAGACAGACCCCCTGGTGATGCAGGTGGCCGAGCCGGCAATCGCCACCAGCCAGCAAGAGCTTGCTCGCACCGTCTGCCAGGTCCGCAATCCAATCGCTGGTGGCCGCCGTGGCAGCCCCTTGGTTGAGCTCTTCTGCGAAGCGTTTGCCTCAACCCTCGCCAAACAGAAACGGCCAGTCGACGGAGTCTTTCATGGCAGCTTTAACACCGAAGAGATTCCAGCAGGCAGCCTGACCGTTGCCGACTGCTGGGAGCTGATTCCTTATGAAAACCTGCTGGTCACCGCCGAACTGTCGGGGCGAGAACTCGTTGAGATCGTTCGCGAAGACAAGAGTGATCGCTACTCAGATCGCACGCTCTGGCCGTTTGCGCTGGCAAGCGACTCCGCTGGCACGCCCACTCGCTTTACCTACAAGGGGCAGCCGGTCGATCCTGACCAGCGATTCACGATCGCCTTGAACAGCTACGACGGCCAGTCGGGCGGACGACGACTGATGAAACTCCGCAGCATCCTCGCGAGCCCTCAGGCCAATCGGCAGACCACCAGCATCGGCACTCGCGAAGCCCTGATCGACTACTGCCTCGACGCAGGTGAGATCGGTTAAGGCCGTCTCCACGCCCGATCATGGCCAACCGTCAGTTCGCCAATGAGCAGCGTGCCGCGCACCTGGACGACAACCGGCTCAGTCGTCTCATCGACAGTCATCTCAGCGACAGCATCGCAGGCCGGCTCATACGTCCCGGCGTCGATGCGACGAGCATGGCCGCGGTTGCCCGAGACAGGGCCGTCGTGGTGGTCGAGCCAGGCGAGGCGGTGTGGGGCGATGGGTGTTGCGGCAACCGGCTTTCCGTCAGCCGCCGGCATATCGGAGAGCCGCCACGTACGACAGACCTCCCCCGCCTCCAGCAGCAGGTCGTAATGCCGGCCGCCAGGGTCATCCGGCGCGTCGGTGTGTTCTAGCACGATGAAGCGAGGCATCCGTCACACCAGCGAAGCGGTCTTAATAGTCGTCACCGCCGGCAGCAGGAGCCGTTCCCATCTCCAACGGCTTGGGCCTATGCCGCACAGCGCGACGAGCCACCTCATCACAGAGCTGTGTGATCGCCTCATCGACGGGCATCGCGCCGATATCACCGTCGAGACGATCCCGCAGGCTAACTGTTCCCGCAGCCTCATCACGCGGACCGCAGATCATCATCATCGGAATCAGTTCCAGCTGGGCTTTGCGGATCTTGGCGCCGAGCTTGTCGGCATCGAGATCGATCGACGCCCGCAGACCTGCGGCCTCCAGCTTGCCTCCGATCGCCTTGGCGTACTCCTCGCTCTTGGCACTCACCGGGATCACCCGCACCTGCTCTGGTGCCAGCCAGAGCGGGAAGGCACCGGCAAAGTGCTCGATCAACACGCCCACAAACCGCTCCATGCTGCCTAAGGGCGCGCGGTGGATCATCACCGGCGTGTGACGACCGTTGTCATCACCGATGTACTCCAGATCGAACCGCTCCTTGCTCGGCAGGTTGTAGTCGAGCTGCACCGTGCCGAGCTGCCATTCCCGCCCGAGGGAGTCGTTGACCACAAAGTCGATCTTCGGACCGTAGAACGCCGCTTCGCCCGGCTCGGGCTCACAGCCTGGCAGGTTCATCCGACGGGCCACCCGCTCAATCGCGGCCTCCGCCTCATCCCACCGTTCTGGCGGGCCGACATACTTATCGCTGTTGGGATCACGGAACCCGAGCCGCACACGGAAGTTCTCAAAGGCCAGGCTCTCCAGCACCTTCAGGGTGAAGTCGATGCAGCCCTCTACCTCTGCTTCCACCTGTTCTGGCATGCAGAAGATGTGAGCGTCGTCTTGCGTGAAGCCACGCACACGGGTCATGCCACCGAGCTCACCAGACTGCTCGTACCGGTAGACCGTGCCAAACTCCGCCAGACGCAACGGCAGATCCTTGTAGCTGCGTGGCCGGGCCTTGTAGATCATCGTGTGGTGCGGGCAGTTCATCGGCTTGAGCAGATACTGCTCATCTTCATGCTGCACGATCGGCTTGAACTGGCTGTCGGCGTAGTAGGGATAGTGGCCGGAGATCTTGTAGAGATCGACCTTGCCGATGTGTGGGGTGTAGACCGGCTCGTAGCCGCGGGCTGCCAGCTCATCGCGAACAAACGATTCCAGCGTCGCCCGCAGCCGGGCGCCCTTTGGCATCCAGAGCACGAGGCCTGAGCCCACCAGCGGGCTGGTCGTAAACAGGTTGAGCTGTTTGCCGAGCACCCGATGATCTCGCTTGCGGGCCTCCTCAAGCCGGGCAAGGTAGGCGTCGAGCTCTTCCTGGGTGAACCAGGCGGTACCGTAGAGTCGCTGCAGCTGCTCGCGGTCGGCGTCACCCTTCCAGTAGGCCCCGGCGAGGCTCGTCAACTTGACCGCCCCGATGCAACCAGGGCTGGGAATGTGGGGCCCACGACAGAGGTCGACAAACTCACCCTGACGGTAGAAGGAGAGAGTGGGGTGTTCGGCGAGGCCCGTTTCGATGTGCTCCACCTTGAGCGGCTGATCGAGATCTCGCACGATCTTCACCGCCTTCTCACGGTCGACTTCGACCCGCTCAAAGGCCTCGTCAGCCTCGATAATCTTCCGCATCTCCGCTTCGATCGCCGGCAGGTCTTCGTCGGTGATTGGACGGGCTGCCCGCATGTCGTAGTAGAAGCCTTCACCGACGGTCGGCCCGAAGGCCAGCTCGACGCCGTCAAAGAGCTTCATCACCGCCCGAGCCATCACATGGGCGGCCGAATGCCGCATCACTGGCAGAGCCCGCGGATCGCCGACGGAAAGCAACTCCACCGTCGCCTCACCACTCTCGGGCAGGACCGCATCGAGCCCCACCGTCTTCCCGTTGAGAACCGCCGCGATCGAGCGAGCAGCCGTGTCGTTCTCGGCAGCACCGGCCAGGCAGTCGGCCAGCCGCGTTCCCACGGGGTAGTCGCGAGTCGATCCATCGTGAAAACGGACGGTGGGCATCGGGGGTTCCTGCAAGAGGTGCTGCGGCGAGAGAAAGCGGCCACGCGAGAGCCGAGGTTGCCAGTATCCGAAGCGAGTCGCGGGTGAACAAGGCCGAAGCCGGGCTGCCGAGAGCCAGAAAAAACCGCTTTTCCCCACAACTTTCCCGCGATTCTCCCCGAAGGTACCCTCGAAGAATGGGGATTCGTGATCCCTGCACCATCTCACACCCGGAGTGACGAGCCATGTCTCCACACACCAACGGCCAGCAGAAGCCCTCGCTCACGGCCTATGAGTGGAAGCAGGTGCACGAAATCGCTGACTGGAAGAGCACCGAGCCGAGCCGTCTCACCCAGGCGGTTGATGCGGTCACCTTTCCGATTGCATGGGGCGTGAAGCGGGTGGTGCCTCGCGAGGTGGTGCGGAAAGCGATCGATCTCCTCGACCGGGTGTCGAGTAAACAGCTTGGATCCTGGCGGAAGACGCACCTCGAGGATGGCAGCTGGAATCTGGATCACCTCCGGGAAGCGCCGCTGGAGGAGTGCGACCAGCTCGCCCTCGAACTCATCCTCGACACGGAGCACACGAGCGCCGGCCGGGGCCTCGTGGTCCGGCAGATTGGCAACGCGATCATCGGCCGTGTGCCGTTTCAGCTGATCGCCGCCTTTGCCCTGATTGCCAAGATCGGCCACTGCTATGGCTACCCTCTCGACCGGCCCATTGATCGGGCGATGCTGCTCGATCTGCTGGAGCTCTCGTTTACCGAACATCCGGCAGGACGCGTGGCTCTCCTCGACAGGCTCAACACCTCGCTCGACCACCCCGACAGCGAGAGCCTCGACGCCGACGCGTTGGCGGTGACCGCTGGCCGAGATGTGGTGGCGGACGAACTTGCAGACGAGCTTGTCGGCCGGATTCCGGTCCTCGGCAGCCTGGTCGGATTCGTGGCCGACCGCACCTTCATCCGCACCGCCGGCGAATCGGCGATGCGGTTCTTCCAGGAGCGGCATCTGCGTGACGCCGGCAAGGTGGTCAGCATTCCCCCATCGGCAGCCCGGCTGCGAAAGTCGAGCCTCTCCGAAGTGGGCAATGCCCTCGGGCAGACGGTTTACGCCGGGGGAGCTATTGTCGGCTTCACCGCGACCTTTCCGGTCGCGTTTGTCGGAAGAATGCTCTCCTGGTGGCAGAGCCCGATCACCCTCGGCGGTATCGATGGGTCTGCCGCGGCCGTTCGCTCTGCAAAGTCGCTAGTGCTCGGCCAAGCAGTCGCAAACCTCGCTCGCGACCAGCAGGCAGACCCAGCTGGCGACATCGCGTCGCTGCCTACGGCGATTGCCGGACGGATCAGCCCAGCAGCCCCTCCTGCCGGGTGAGCACAGCGCCGTGGTCGACTCCATGGTCAGCAGGCTGCACGGCCCACACACGGTCGCGATTGCCCCTACGCTGCGGGCCACGGCCGCTTCTTGACTCCACAGGAATCGTGCGCGAGACTTCGGGGACGCGCGGCGTTCTCGCCACCGCGTGACACGGGCGATTAGCTCAGTTGGTTAGAGCACTAGCTCGACAAGCTAGGGGTCATAGGTTCGAGTCCTATATCGCCCACTTCACATCTCCAAAGACCCTCAGGTGACGTCAGTCGCCTAGGGGTCTTTGTTTTTCCAACTGCTTGCTGATGACTGTTCGTAAGGCTCAAAAACCGGTCCTGCGACTACCTGAGAAGACCCACTGCGATAAAGAGTCCTTCCATCTGGCACAGCAACCCCGGGCGTCCACTTGAAGCCTCTGGCACGAACGGTCGGACGGTCGTGCTCAATGACGGCCTCACCTGTTCAATCCTTGAGAGCCGGTCGGCGGAAGCTTTTGATCGACGCAACAGGTTCGTCATCGGTCGAGGGGAGATCTACGCCCAGGATGAGATCACCGACCAGAGGAACACTTTGGCATGTCGGTTTCGTGCCTAACGGATGGTGATGGACAATGCCCGAGCCTGCCATGTGCCGCCGGCGAACGCCGCCGCACCGGTTTACTGGTGGCCGACAGGCTTGCCGATTGGTTCACTGCAAATAGCGGCGAGGCGGGCTTCGAGGAAACCTCCAGCGGTGGTGGGGCCTTCAGGGCTGAGCACCACTTCACTGCGGGGATGAACAAAAAAGGGCATTGAGTATCGGGAGACACTGCGGCCAGCATCGTCGCCTGGATTCACGACGCGATGAGGCGTTGACTTGAGCCGTCCGCCGGTGGCCATCTGAAGCATGTCGCCGACGTTGATGACCAGTTGGCCTGCGAGCGACCGGACGGGCATCCAGGAGCCGTCGGGCCGCTGCACCTCCAGGCCGCCAGCGGTGCCCTCACAGAGCAGCGTGATCAGGTTGATGTCGGCATGAGCAGCTGCACGGACGGCATCTGCTGGAATGTGCTCTGGCAGTGGCGGGTAGTGGATCATTCGGAGGATGCTGTTGCCTCCATCGATCCATTCCTGCAGCGAGCCGATTTCCCAGCCGAGGGCTTCTTCAACTGCCGCCAGCACCCGGCCTGCAAGCTGCTCAAGGTCGGCAAACAGCTCGAGCATGGTGGCCTGAAAGCCGGGCAACTGCATCTGGTCGGGCCAGGCGTTGCCGAAACTCCCTGCAGCACCGCGGGGATGCGGCTGACCGACGTGGAAAAACTCCTTGAGGTCAGCGGCCCTCGCCCCGACGGCCTTCTCACCACCGAGGCCCACGTAGCCCCGGTTGCCGAGCGATTCCGGCACGCTGCACGCCTGCTTGGCACGTGTATCCAGAGCAAAGAACGCTTCACTGACCGCAAACGCAGCGGCGAATCGTTCAGGTGCGATCCCGTGTCCATCCAGGACCAAGAAGCCGAAGGTTTCCAGGGAGGCCGTCAGCCGATCGAGAAAAAGGTTCCGCTGTACCGCATCACTGCTGTCATGGTCCTGGAGATTGAGGATGGGGAGGGTTTGCGGTGCTTCATCTGAGCAAGCGTGAATCGAATGCGGAGTGCTCATGAGACCATCCGTGTGAGAGAAATGGCCGTGCAGCTGTCGTCTGCACGCTGAGTCGGAATCTTAGCGTTTCTGACCACAGACCGAGCGAAAGGTCTTCGAATACGAATCGTTCCTGGGCTATCCGGAGAAGCCCTGTGTGTTCTGCCTGGCCTCTCGTTTTTTGCAGCCTACTTCTCGATCACAAAATGCCCGACGAACAAGGCATCACTCAGCACTATCGAGTGCTGCTCTGAAGAACAGATACAGGATCGAAACAGAAAGGGATGGCCTGTTCTTTAGGTGGGAGTATCGACACCTATTTCGCCAACGTCCCATCTCCAAAGGCCCTTAGGTGACGTCAGTTGCCCGGAGGTCTTTGCTTTTTGCCTCTGCGTCCTCGACGAGACGCTGGATCTCAAGGGCGACATGCTCCACGGTGGGGAGCGTGATCCGCTCACGGGCATCCGCCAGGGCGGTGAACCGCGGCGCGAGCTCCGCATCGATGAGGGAACGCATCTGCGTGGCGTCTGCCCCACGGGAGGTGTTCTTGATCACCATGCGAAACCATCCCACTCCCAGTGACGTCCGCAGTTCACTGGCCAGTTGCTCTGTCTCAGTCTCGGTCAGCATCTGTTGACGGGCATGCTCTTGGAACGCGTCTCGCAACTGCTCAAGCACGACCACGCAGTCATCCGGCACCAGTCGATCGGCCACTTTCTTGGCAGCCATCGAGCCACCCATGCCGCCACCGACCGCGCCCAGGATGCCTCCCACGAGTCCCCCCGCCGCCGTTCCCAGCACCGGCACCACGCTCCCGAGTGCTGCTCCCATGGCGGCTCCACCGAGCCAGCCGGCTCCGCCAGTGGCCACGCCAGCCGCGTTCACCGACACATTCTTCGTCAGCTGCCGCCAGGAAATAGACCGCTCCAGGGCGGCTCGGTAGACATCAGGCGCACTCGCAGCAACCGCCACGACCGTCCCGGTCAGCACGTTGCCACGCAACAGCTTGGGAAGCTGGTTCGCAGCAGCGAGTCCATGGGCTGAGTGTCGCATCGCCCCAGCAGCAAGCTGATGCGTCTCATGCTGCCAGACCTGTGAGGTCGCCCTCTTCAGCGTGAACCTGGTGGCAAACTCTTTGAGAGTGCCCATCTTCACACGCAGCTGCTCCCGAGTGGCTCCGGTAAGCAAGACCGCCGCGGCACCTGCCGCCACACCACTGCCGACGGCCTCCTGCGTTGCTCTCCTCGGCTCGCGTCCATTCCATCGCGCGCGTGCATACGCCACCACAAACGAAAGGCCAAAGGGGCTGCCGCATCGCACGGCCTCGGCTGCGGAATCCCAGGTGAGCGACTCGACACGGCCTGCCTCCGCCAGCCGTCGCGCCTGTAAAAACTCGACACTGCCCTGATGGATCAGTCGCTCGACATCGTCAGGAGCGTTCTGTTCTGGAACGTCACTCGACGCACTCTGGCTCTGCAGCAACTGCACGCATTCGGCGTACTGCTCGTGCGGCACTTCCACCAACACGCCGTCTCCTGCGGCGACTGCCTCCGAAGCTGCTGCCTGCGTGGCCGCCGCATGTGCCCGGTAGACCGACTCCAGACGCATGCTGGGGGCATGCTGCGTGCGATCAATGCCCTTGCTGTTGTTCTTCACCCGCATCGCCCCCTGAGGTTCGTCCCTCATCGTACAGGCCAACGATTCGGGCAGGTGTTGCCACTGCAGTTGATCCAGTCGGCGGTGTTCGCCGTCATGGAATAGGCCCGGCCTATGAGAGAACGGCGTGGGCTTTATGCAGTTCTCTTCGTGAGGACGCATCGGACTCAATGCCCGGCAGCCGAACGATGCTGTAGATACAGGCAGGAGCCACAATCGCCATCATGCCCAGGGCGAACGGATTGGCTTTGGCGATCACAACCGTGGTGCCGATGATCACCAGCGTGAAGGCGATCAGTTTTTTCTTGGAATCGCCGCTGAGCGCCTGATGGGCATCCCACTCGCGGACGAGGGTTCCAAAGAGAGGGGTTGAGAGCAGGGCGGCATGCGCCCGCGGCGATGAACGAGCCAGAAAGTAGCTGCTCGAAAGTAAGAACGGCACCGTCGGGATGCCGGGCACAAGCACACCGACCACCGTCATCACACTGCTGCCAGCACCAGCGGCCAGGTAGAGCAGCCGTTTGGGTCCGCGAACAAGCATTGTGCCCGTGGCAGCCGACGCGGCGGCTGATGAGCTACTGGAGAGCTGGGTTCGCTCGCCCGGCGATGTCTGACGCTTCGCTCGTGACCAGAGCAGTCGCCGCCAAGCTGGCTCAGCAGCCTCCGCGGCACAGCCTGCCTGCAGCGCCTCAACAAACCGGGCAGCTGCACTGGAAACAGGCGTGGCAGCATCGGCCCAGCGGATCTGGCAACGGCCACTGGTGAGGTCGCACGCGACGGCTGCAATGTCATCCCGCTGCGTCAGCTGCTCAAGCAGCGTGCTCACTAGCCGAGTCCGCTCGCCACGAAAAACCTGCGGATCCACCACACACAAGCCGCCGTCGGCATAGGTCACGGTCGTTGGCATGGGCAGAGTCTCTTCTGAAGTCAAACGGCTGGCGAGCAGTCTTCTGAAGACTATCCTCGCCACCGATGACTTTCAGAAGGAACACGACCCGCCGGGTCGCCGCAGAGGCTCTCGGCGAACACAAACGTCCTCAAGCGATCGCGTGAGAAACGCGTTCTCTGTCGGCGCGTTCTCTGTCAACGCGTTCTCTGCTCCCTTTTTCGGCAGCTGTCGGCGACTTGTTGGCCGATACATCGAACGACGAAAAGCCCGGCTGATCGCCAGCGACCGGCGATTCCGCGTGGAAATCGCTCCGACCCGGCAGCTCGGCATGCGTGTCATCAACCGGCTCGCCGTAGAGCTCCTGCATCCCTGCGATGGCTCCAAGATACTCGTGAAAATGTGCATCCATGATCAAACCCTCCGTGGTGATCGCCTCTCAACTTTGTTCTCACGGCCACTATACGCACGTCAACTCCCGAGGGTTCAGAGGCGGGTCTTTTTTGGAAAAACCACCTGGAAAACAGGAGTTTTCAGGACACCTGTTCAACTGGACAGTTGGTACGCTAACCGCCGGCACCACGGCGAAGCTGCAGCACGCCGCCTCACCGCGTAAGCTCGCCAGTCTCACGGCTTCGAGACCCATCGCCCGCACCCAGGCCAGTCGCATGCCCAGCCCCTGCTCTTCTCGCTGCCCGTCTCATCAGCTTCGCCGCCAGCCGCTCCTCGTGGCTCTTGGCCTGCTGGCCCTGCTCTGTCTCCGCGGCCAGCCGCCAACGGCGGCGGCAGAGCCCTTCGCGAAGAACGTGGTGTTCATCCTCTCCGACGACCATCGCTACGACTTTCTCAGCTGCCACCCGGCGGCGCCTGAATGGCTGGAGACGCCCCACCTCGACCGGCTCGCCGCCGAAGGGGTGCACTTCGCCAACGCGTTTGTGACCACGTCGCTCTGCTCACCCAGCCGGGCCTCGATCCTGACTGGCCAGTACATGCACCACCATCGCGTGGTCGACAACCAGCGTCCTGTGCCTGCGGGCACTCGCTTCTTTGCCCAGGACCTCCAGGCGGCTGAGATCGAGACCGCCTTTGTCGGCAAGTGGCACATGGGCCACGACGACGACTCACCACGACCGGGCTTTGACCACTGGGCCTCATTCCGTGGTCAAGGCACCTACACCGACCCTGAGCTGAACATCAACGGCACCCGACAGCAGTTCACTGGCTACACCACCGACGTGCTCACCGAGCAGGCCACCCGCTGGCTGCGTGAAGAACGCACTGCCGACAAGCGGTTCTGCCTGTTCCTCTCCTACAAAGCAGTCCACTATCCCTTTGAGCCTGCACCTCGGCACCAGCACCGCTACGACGATGAAGCCATCGACTGGCCGGAGACACGCGGCCGCACCGAACGCAACTACCGCACCCAGCCCAACTGGGTTCGTGAACGTCGCTACTCGATCCATGGCATCGACCACATGGAGACAGGCCCCTTCGACAAAGACCCGGTTCCCGACCTCGACGCCCTCTACCATCGCTACGCCGCCTGCGTGCACGGCCTCGATGAGAATGTTGGTCGACTGATGGCCACGCTCCAGGAGACCGGTCTCGCCGACGACACACTCGTGATCTACATGGGAGACAACGGCTTCCATCTCGGCGAACACGGCTTCTACGACAAGCGAGACGCTTTCGAGACCTCGATCCGCGTGCCCCTCATCGCCCGTCCCCCCGGTGGGCTTCCCGAGAGCCGTCGCGTGGAAGCGATGCTGCTGAATATCGACATCGCCCCGACGATCCTCGAAGCGATGGGAGTTCGCCCTGATCCACGAGCCGGGCACGACGGCCGGAGTGGGCTGGCCTTCCTCAGCGGCAGCGAGCCGCCCGCCTGGCGAGACCACATGCTCTACGAATACCACTGGGAGTGGAACTTCCCTGCCACCCCAACGCTCTTCGCTCTGCGAACAGACCGCTATAAGTTTGTGTCCCATCACGGGATCTGGGATATCGACGCCCTCTACGATCTCGAGACCGATCCCCATGAGCGACACAATCTGATCAGCGTGCCAGCCTTTCAAGAACTTGCCGCCGAACTTCGCAGCCAGCTATTCGAAGAACTTGAGGCAAGCGGAGCGCTTGAGGTGCCCGTTCGCGTGCCAGCCGGCGAACGGCTCGACCAGCGGAAACTCCCCTAGCAGACTGAGAAAAAAGTCTCCTTCCAGTTCCCAACTCGATTCGTTCGTTGAGGAGTTGTGTGCTCTGTACTACGCGAGACTACGCGAGGGTGATGGGGTTTGTGGTCGCGGTCTACTGGAGCACCTGGGCAGACCAGGTGCCCGCGACCTGGCGAGTATGGCGGCTTCGCGGCAAGCAGGGGCACGGTGTATCGGCGAGAACCATCTGCGGACTCACGTTCTCACTGAAGTGATGGTGACGGCGAAACTCCCGATTCCTCGCAAAGAATCACCCGGAGGAAAAAACTTGCTTTTAACGCAATCCTCATGCGAGCCACACGAAAACATCACACTCGATCTCTAAAAATCTTGACGTCGCCAGGGCGATCGGATAACTTCGTCGCCCAAGCGGAAACAATCAGTTCAAAACTCGTTTTGTTTAAACGCAAAAGGAACGCTACTGACCTCGATCGAACGCTGTTTGCTACGAGCCTCCGCACCAGACATGTCTGTTGCGGTGTTCGAAGAAACGGGTTCTCGGTCAGTGCTTCCGTCTTTTCTGCACGGGTTTCTTCCGGCAGGTTTTTAGGCAGAAGCGGCCCATCACGCTGATTCGGCACGCTCTTCAGTCGTGCTGTCTTCGTGCCAAGCCTTGATCGTGTCTCTCGCCTTCCTCGGTCTCTCCGGTTTGTGGCTTTCGGTGTTTCGTGACGGGTCTCCACGTCTCACCACCACCAAAGCCCAAACTGTTTGGAGACCTCCGTGCTTTGCACCACCACCACGCCTTCCCGCCGCCGCCTCGGCCGGCTGATCCACCGCAGCCTGCTCGCGATCACCATCGCCAGCCTGCTCGTCGCCTCCCCCGGCTTTGCCGAGGTCTTGGTTTCCGACGATTTTCCGACCAACGGCACGCTCACCGGCACGACTCCGGCGGTTGGCGGGGTCTGGACAACCATTAGCGGGACCGCCGATCAAATCCAGGTGGTCAACAACCGCGTCCAGCTCACCGATTCGGCCAGCGAAGACAGTGAGAGTGGCTTCGGAACGTCGTTCACCACTGGGAACCTTTACTTCGGCTTTGACCTCAGCGTCGCCGATCCTGGCTCCTACACCGGGACGGACTTCGAATACTTCGCACACTTCAGCGGTTCCGCCTTTACCGCTCGAACAGACATCGGGGAGTTCACTGCCACCGGCTACCGCCCCGGCACCGCTTCGGGAAGCAGCACGGCTGAAGTGCTCTGGGGATCGGAACTCTCTTATGCCACCGACTACCGGCTGGTTGTTGGCTACGATTTCACGACAGGCCTGACAACCATGTGGGTTGACCCTTCCGCCGTTACGGATACCAGTGTCACATCCACAACCGTGGTAACCGGACGAA
>Ga0181601_10000885_pt1 | contig 25105 bp, 18 predicted proteins | sample 041ome_8_FD_133020 | JGI IMG/M metagenome (GOLD analysis project Ga0181601, IMG submission 133020) | Coastal salt marsh microbial communities from the Groves Creek Marsh, Skidaway Island, Georgia - 041407BS metaG (megahit assembly) | ecosystem: Environmental > Aquatic > Marine > Intertidal zone... | reverse complement strand
TGAGCCAGCGTTGGACAGATTGTGATAAAGCCGGGCAGGTTCTCATTTTCACTGCCGAGGCCATAGTTCACCCAGGCACCCATACCGGGACGAACAAACGTGTCACTGCCGGTATGAAGCTTGAGAGCAGCACCGCCATGAGCGGCATTGGTGCCATGCACACCATGCAGGAAACAGATGTCATCGACATGCTGCGCGACATGCGGAAAGAGCTCGCTCACCGGGCTACCGCTCTGCCCGTACTGCGTGAACTTCCATGGGCTCTTCAGCAGCACGCCAGTCTTAGCGAACTGAACTCTGGGCTTTGCAAACGGCAGCTCTTTGCCATGGTCGGCATCGAGCTTGGGCTTCGGGTCAAAGGTATCGACCTGCGACGGCCCCCCCTTCATGAACATGAAGATCACCCGGCGGGCACGAGCAGGAAGGCGGTAGTCCGAGAGTCCATCTGCCGACGACGCCCGACTCAGCAGGGCTGACGCTGCCAGCCAGCCAAAGCCCACGGCCGACTGTGAGAGGGCCTCTCGTCTGCTGACTCGCTGCTGCCACATTGCCATCATCTCCACAGAACGTTTCTCGACGGGTTGCTGCCGCGTTTACTGCTCAGCTCGCTGTTCAGTTCAGTTCCTACCCCGCCGCTCTCGCCACATCTCGAACAGCCGCACCTCACGGTTGCGTGCAGCACGCCGGCCCTACCGCACCACCAGAAACTGTTCGCTCATCAACAGGGCCTGAGTCGCCGCGGCCAGTGCAGCCTTTTCTCGCACCTCTGCCGATGTCGCATCTTCCGCGAGCAGCGATCCAATCGCCTCCACCCGCGACGCAAACCAAGCAGCCTCTCCCTCTGCTGGCATCCGGCCAAGGACACGACGAAACACCAGCTGTGCCTGCATCTTCTGATCGTTGGCCGCTGCGGCCAGGATGTCGGCTGCGATCTGCTCCGCCGCATGCATCGGCAGCTCCGCATTGAGCAGCCAGAGCGCTTGCGAGGCAATCGTCGAGGTCGCCCGGTCGCCATCGGGCACCGCGCCGTCGGTGCAGTCAAAGAGCCAGAGGGCATCTTGAATGTGGTTGCGAATCACCGGCAGGTAGACGCTTCGGCGCGGCACGTCGTAGTCAGTCTCATCTTTGCTGGTGTGGTCGAAGAGAAACTCACGGTTCCCGACATGCAGCATTGAGCCACCCATCGTGAGGTCGAGTTCACCAGAAACCGACAGCATGGCATCGCGAACCGACTCAGCGTCCAGCCGCCTCTGTTCGGCTCGCCACCAGAGCCGATTGTCGGGATCACGTTCAGCAGCGATGGCGGCCGTCGGCGTAGCCAGACGGTCACTTGACCGCTGCCAGGCGGCGCTTGCGAGGATCAGCCGATGCAGGGCTTTGAGAGACCAGCCCGACTCCACCAGCTCCACCGCCAGCCAGTCGAGCAGGGCCGCATTTGTCGGTGGCTCGCCAGTCGTGCCAAAGTTGTCGACCGATGCCACCAGCCCACGTCCAAAATGCCACCGCCAGACGCGGTTGACGATCACCCGTGCTGTGAGCGGATGCCTGGGATCTGTCAGCCATTCGGCCATCTGCTGTCGGCCACTCGCCTCAGCCGGGATCGCCACTGGCCCATCGAGTTCGAGGACAACCGGCACCCCGCGGGGCACCTCTCGACCGAGCGTGAGATGGCTGCCGCGGAGATGGATCGGGGTCACTTTCGGCTCTGCATCGACGACCCCCATCGCTGTTGCCAGCTCCGGGAGCGTCTCTTCGAGTTGCTTCTGGGCAGCCCGCAGCGCGGCCAGTTCGACCTTCGCGTCCTCGGGAAAGGCGTCTTCAGCAATCTCAGCCGGAGCCGGCGTCTCCTCTGCTTCACCGCCAGCGGCCAACGACTCACGTGTCTGGGTGAGAAACGCGGCGACCGCCTCTTTGGCCTGGTCGACTCGCTGCTGGTGAGCCGCATGGGCCTCCTGCTCGGCAGGTGACGCGATCAGGTTCTCGTTCCACTTCGCAATCCGAGCGAGCGACTCCATCGTGCGGGTGCTCTGGAAGATCCCAGCCATTGCGTAGTAGTCGGCCTGACTCACCGGATCAAACTTGTGGTCATGACATCGGGCACAGCCCAAGGCCAGGCCGAGAAACGCCTTGCCAGCTGTATCGATCTGCTCATCAATGATGTCCATCTGCAGTTTGGTCTCGTCCCCCTCAGCAAGCACCTTGGGACCAAGCACCAGGAAGCCGGTGGCAGTGAGCAGTTCAGCCTTCCGCTCGGGAGTGTCGGTATCCGTGACGAGAAGATCGCCAGCGAGCTGTTCACGGACAAACGCATCAAAGGGCTTATCTGCGTTCAACGCCGCAATCACATAGTCGCGATACCGCCACGCGTTGCCGTGGGCGACGTTCTCATCGAGGCCGTTAGAGTCGGCATACCGCACCACGTCGAGCCAGTGTCGCCCCCATCGCTCACCGTAGCGAGGCGAGGCGAGCAGGCTGTCGACGAGGTCCGCCAACGCGTCTGCAGACGGATCCGCGACGAACCCATCGATCATGTCAGGGGTTGGAGGAAGCCCCGTCAGGTCATACGCAAGCCGTCTCACCAGGGTGGCCGGGTCTGCCTGCGGCGTGGGCTCGAGGCCAGCTTGAGCCAGTGGGCCTGCCAGGAAGCGATCGATCGGATGGCCTTCAGTGCCTGAGGGAAGGGGCGGTCGGGTCAACGGGGCGAAGGCCCAGTGATCACGGGCTGCAAGCCGATCAGGCTGCGAGGCCACCGGTTCGAGCGACCCCATTGGATGCGCCGCCCCTGCATCGATCCAAGCGGCAAGCAGGGCCACCTCATCTGCAGTCAACGGATCGTCAGGCGGCATGGCCAGCTGCTCATCGATCCGCCGCACCGCCTGCACCAGCAGGCTGGTGTCTGCAGAACCGGGCGCAATCACAGGCCCGGTGCCGCCACCTGCACGAAGCCCTGCGTGCGTGTCGAGGCGGAGGCTACCTTCTTGAGCGTCGGCTCCATGACACTCCTGACAGCGAGCTTCCAGCAGAGGGGCAATCTGCTCACGGAAGGTGTCGGCGGTGAACGCAGGTGACGGCGGCGACTCCTCCGCCGCCTGAACGGAGTGCACGCCCACCGCCCGAGCGGCACCCCATAGCATCCCGCACAGAAACGACAGGAATACAAGCTGTCTACCGACACCTGCACAGCATGTCATGGCGGATCGCATGGCGGGGGCTCCAGCAGCGTCTCGCATTCCCCAAGACGCGGTTCCTGCCCGCGTCAAACCTACCTTCAGTGTACCAACCAGACTGGGTCGGCTCGCCCTCGGAGCCGCAGCACACCTTGTCGCCTGCGTGGCCGGGACGCACCATAATCGGCATTCCCGTCCCAATCCGCGGCGTTCTCGTCTCCCACACACGCCGCAGCCAGTAGAGGAACCCACGCTATGGATGCCGTCTGGCTGCATGTCTACGACCCGTTTGGCTCCATGCTGCTCTCGACGCTGGTGGCGGTGCTGCCACTGGCAGTGTTGCTTGGGCTCCTCGCCTTTGCCGGGTGGAGTGCGGCCCGGGCGGCAGCCGCAGGGCTCGCTACAGCGTTTGCGATCGCGATTGGGGTGGTGGGAATGCCCGCCGATGCGGCCGCCGCAGCAGCAGCCTACGGGGCCGCCTTTGGGCTCTTCCCGATCGGCTGGATCATTCTCGCAGCGATGTTTCTCTACGCCCTCTCCGTCGAAGCAGGAGCCCTCGACGTGATGCAACGCTCGGTCATCAGACTCTCTGCCGACCACCGCGTGCAGGCTCTCCTGATTGCTTTCTGTTTTGGTGCATTCCTGGAGGGCGCGGCAGGGTTTGGAGCACCGGTGGCCATCACCGCAGCCCTGCTGGCCGCCACCGGCTTTCCGGCCTTTGAGGCAGCCTGCATCGCTCTCCTCGCCAACACGGCTCCTGTCGCCTTCGGAGCGCTTGGCACACCGATCATCACGCTCGCCAAGGTGACAGGCCTCGAGGAACACGCGATCTCCGCGCTCGCCGGCCGCCAGCTTCCCTTCTTCTCACTCATCGTGCCGGCCTGGATGGTGATCGCCATGAGCGGCTGGCGCGGGCTCATCGGCGTCTGGCCCGTGGTGGCCGTCTGTGGTGTCTCCTTCGCCTCAATCCAGTTTGCTCTGGCGAACTTTGTCGGACCGAGCCTGGTCGATGTGGTCGGTGGAATCGCCAGCCTCGCCTGCGTGGCAACCTTCTTGCAGTTTTGGCAGCCCGCCACGCCCTGGCGGCACGCCCACGCTACAGTCCCACCATCCAGTGCCGAAACTTCAGCGAGCGAGAAGGCACCCGATCCTGCGGGTCGCATTGCCTGGGCCTGGATGCCGTGGGTGTTTCTTTCCCTCGCAGTTTTCTGCTGGGGGCTGCCGCCTGTGAAGCAGACACTCGATCGGCTTGCCCCCCTGCCTGAAATCAGCGTGCCACGCCTCGACGGGAGAGTGGCGAAGGTGCCTCCTGCCACGCTGGAGGAGCGAGAGATCGAACGGGCTGTCTACCGCTTCAACTACCTCTCCGCCGCCGGAACCGGAATCGCTGTCGCCGCGATCGTCTCGGTGCCCTGGCTTGGTATCAGCTGGCTGCGGGCAGGGAGCCTGTTCCTGGCGACCCTGCGGCGACTCTTCCCGTCACTTGCCACGATTGCCGCGATGCTCGCCCTGGCCTTTGTCACCCGCTACTCCGGCACCGACGTCACCCTTGGACTTGCCCTGACAACCACCGGACCTGCCTACGCTTTCTTCGCGCCACTGCTTGGCTGGCTCGGTGTGGCCCTGACCGGCAGCGACACCTCCAGCAACGCCATGTTTGGCAGCCTGCAGCGGGTCACCGCAGAGCAACTCGGCCTGAACCCACTCCTCACCTGCACTGCCAACAGCACCGGCGGCGTGATGGGGAAGATGATCGACGCCCAGAGCATTGTCGTCTCCGCCACTGCCACTGGGGTGGCCCGTCAGGAAGGAGCGATCCTGCGTCGGGTGTTCCCACACTCACTGGCCTTGGCTGCCTTGATGGGCGTGCTGGTCTGGCTTCAGGCTGGCCCGCTGGCATGGATGGTGCCGTAACACCTTTTCCGTCATCTTCGGAACAGCATCGCCCTAACTGGCATCATCGACCACCTGGTGACCACCATCGCTGGTGCGACGGCTAAAGAGAATGCTGAGGGTTCGCAGATAGGTGTGCAGTCCTGCATCCTGAATCGGGAGGATGTGCGCCGGCTGGCCCGATTCATTGTGGTGGGAATGCCAGAGTCCTGGAGGCGTGACGAACACCGAGTGGGGCTCCCAGTCAAAGCGTTCACCATCAGCGATCGATCCGTCGTCCGCGAGCTTGGAACCGACCATCGTGTAGCAGCCGGGCTGGGCATCAACCACGAAGTCAACCGCGACCGACTGATGCCGATGAGGTGCTTGGACAACACCGACGGGAAGAATGCCGAACATCGCCCAGAGCACATGGGTGATCGTCATCTCCCGTGGAAAGAGGTGGTTCCCCAAGAGCACACTGAGCCGATTCGCCTTACGGCTCTCTGGATCGTTGAGCACCGCATCGAGTGCGTCACGGATGGCTGAATGACGGTAGAGGGTCGGAGCAAAGCGTTGCTGCGTCGCCGCGGCCCCGAGATGCCGTAACAGCGGCTCATCGTGCACCCAGTAGATCGCTGTCTCTTCACCCGCCACATGTGTCGCAGGGCTCCCAGCAGGCAGTGTGAAGAGATCACCCGCCGACCAGGAGATCACGGTGCTCGCAGCATCCGCCACCCGACTGACTCCCTCGCCACGTATCACAAAAAACAGCTGACTGGTCGCGTTGGCATCTGTCGCGAGGGCATCGCCCGAATGCACATGCAGGAAGTTTGCCGACAGGCTGGGGGTGGTCGCCGGCCCCTGACAGCCGAGGAGCAGACTGTTCTCCAGCGGCAGGATCCTGGTTGGCCCCTGCTCATGCAGCGAGGCAGGGAAACGCACACCTGGCACAGCCGGCACACCACCATCCGCCATCGGATTGGAGGCCACACGGTAGTCGTAGAAGCGGGCGGCCTCGACAAGCCGGGCCAGTTCATCTTCGGGCGAGGGAAATGGCTGAAGCATGTATGCGTCCTGACGTAAGAAATGGCTGGCAGGCTTCTGCAGACTCATAACACATCAGTATACGACGAGGGATGACCGCTCGACCGCAGCGTTCTCCACCGCCGTGTTAACCACAGTGTTAGTTGAGCACCAGCGGTTCTGGCATGAAGGTGACCAGTGGTATCAGCAGGGACACGCCCCCGACGACACGCCGCCACACACCCGGCCCCCGAGCATCGTCTCGCACCGGCGGGTGATCCGTACCCAGGAGCGTGACGATCACCACCAGAGCGATCCAGTTGATCGTGCCCAGGAGCACGATGGTGCTGATCGCGGCAATCAGAATCCCGCGGGCAAGCCAGCAGCTGCGGCGACCGAAGATCGCATAGCTCACATGCCCACCGTCAAGCTGACTGATGGGGATCATGTTCAACCCCGTCACCAGCATCCCAACCCACCCCGCCATGAAGGCAGGATTGGGAGCGATCGAGGCCATTGGTGAGAGGTCAGGCCGCAGCAATGACATCATCCAGCGACCGACAGGCGGCATGGCAAACGGCCCTGTCATATCTTCAGCCGCCAGTAGAATCCCTGCCGCCAGACAGGGAATCGCGAGCACGAGCCCTGCGATCGGCCCGGCCAGCGCGATATCAAACAGCTGCCGACGTGTGGCACGCGACCCCTCCATGCCGATCACCGCACCGAGCGTGCCGGTGAGCAGAATCGGGATGGGGATGAAGAAAGGTAGCGTGGCTGGAATGCCATGCAGCCTCGCCGCGATGAAGTGCCCCGCTTCATGGGCGGCGAGCACCGCCATCACCAACACCATGTAGAGCAGCCCCCGCTGCCAGTGCAGGGAAAACTGTTCACCGAGATCTGCATCCACCCCTGCAATTACCGGCTGCCAGCCGACCGTTCCTGCGGCAAACGTGGTCAGGCAGGTGGCCGCAAACAGCAGCAGATGCAGCCGGAGCCGCGACGAGTGCGGACGACTCCGTCGCCCGCCCCCCAGATGACGGGCAAGTTCACCCCCATCGTCCGCGTCGACCAGCTGCCATCCTTCCACCCCGTGCTGCGGCCAGTGACTCTCCGGCAGAGCAGCAGCCCCTTGGGAAAGGCCCGGCTGGAGCGGGGGCAAGGCTCCTCGATCGGTAGGCGTGAAAGCGTTGTCCATGTGCTGACAGGATACCGCGTGGCCGCCACCGTGAGGATCAGGTCCTGTCCGGCCGGCGTACCATCCCGTACAACACATCCTCTGGGACCGTCGACTTCTAACACAGGAATCATCCGATGCGGTGCTTTTCGCGAACATGTGGCGTGATTGCCCTCACCCTCGTGGTTGGCCTGGGAGGTTTTCCCTGGACAACCACCAGCAGCGACGCCGCTGACGTCGTGGCCGTGGTCGCTGTCGACAGCTACCGAGACCTGAAAAAGCAGCTCACATGGCTCGGACGTGAGATGGGCAACCCCATGCTCGCCGGCAGCGCCGAAGGCATGCTGATGATGGCCACGAGTGGTCAGGGACTCGCAGGCCTCGATGTGCGTCAGCCTCTTGGCGTGATCATCACCAGCGACAACGGCATCATCAGTGGCTGTGGGTGTGTGCCTGCGAAGGATGTCGATGCCTTGCTCGGCTCACTGCAGGGAGTGATCGGCCCTGTTCAGAATCAGGGTGGTGTGCGACAACTGACCCTGCCCGGCATCGGTTCTGCAGACATCGTCGAGAAGGATGGCTGGGCCCTGATCAGCCCCACTGGCATGCCAGTGGCTGACGATCTCGATCCGTCCGCCGCTTTCGAGACGCTTGCAGACGACTTCACCGTCGCCGTCTCGCTCTTCCCCTCAGTGCTGCCTGAACCGCTGCGACAGCAGTTCGCTGCGATGGCGACGCAAGCAGCCGCCCAGACGCCGGGAGCCAACACTCCGCAGGCTGGCGATGCGGTGGCCGCAATGGTTGATGGCCTGGGGCAGATCGAGTCGCTCACGCTCGGGATTGGCATCAACGAGGAGAAGGGTCGCGTTGAAATTGAGAACCGCACCGTCGCTGTCCCTGGCGCTCCAGGGGCAGTCGATGCCGACGAAACCGCGAGCCTTTCTGTACCCCTTGCCGAGACGAGCGAACCCATGATGCGGATGATGCTCGCTCAGACCGTCACACCTGAGATGCGGCAGCAGGTCGAACTCGGCCTCGCCCAGGCGGCCGAGCAGAACACCGATCCTCAAGCGGAGCCGGTGATCGAACTGCTCACAACGATCCTCGGCGTGATGCTCGACAGCGGACGGCTTGATGCCACCCTGGCAGTGACCGCTGACGGCGACAAGACGGAGCTGACGGGGGGCGCCTCGGTGGCCGATGGCCGCAAGCTTGAGTCTGCGATCAAGCAGGCTGTCGAAGGCGTCGAACTCCCACCTGGGGTTGCGCTCGCTTTCGACGTGGAGTCAAAGGGCGACGCCACTCTGCACACCCTCGAACTCGATCCATCCGCTGCCGGCGAAGGGGCCGGGGGCAGCCCCGTGAAGGTGACCCTGGCGATCACCCCCAGCCATGTCTACGCCCTGGCTGGTGGGGATGTGAGCGGTCGACTCGACAGCATGATGCAGGGCTCCTCACAGCAGCGTCAGGTGCGGCCGGGCATGGCCATCCAGATCGCCTGTGAACAGCTGCTCGATTTCATTGCGACGACCGGCCCAGACGCGGCAGACATCGCTCCAGCCGCCGAGGCTGCGAAGGCCGCTCCCTCTGCGATGCTGCAGTTTGTGGTGCGACCGATTGACCGTGGCATGGCCTGGCAGCTGACCGCTGATGGTGGCGTGCTGCGAGCAGCAGCGGCAATGACAGGTGTGATGGGCGGCGGCCCCGCCGGCGGTGACTTCGGTCCTCCTGGTGGTGGCTTTGGTCCTCCCCCTGGCCTTCCTCCTGGCTTTTGAGAGTGAGACAGAGATGCACGAAGGTGATGCCGCTGCGGCGGCCGTTGGCGGCGTTTCGATCGCCGAACTTGCACAGGGCTACGGCACGCCACTCTACGTCTACAACGCAGAGATGATTCGACAGCGGTGTCGCGATCTGGCTGCCTGGGACACGGTCCGCTTCGCACAGAAGGCCTGCTCCAACCTCGCCGTCCTCGACCTCGTACGTCGCGAAGGAGTCGTGGTCGACGCGGTGAGTGCGGGCGAGATTGAGCGGGCCCTGGCAGCGGGCTTCACGCCCCACGCTGCCGCACGCCCCGAGGAGGATGGTCTGCCACCGGTGCACCCGATCGTCTACACGGCAGATATCTTCGATCGCGACAGTCTCGATGCCGTGGTGCATCACGGGATTCATGTCAACTGCGGATCGGCTGACATGCTGACCCAGCTCGCTGAGCGAATGCCGGGGGCATCGGTCACCTTGCGGGTGAATCCTGGCTTTGGTCATGGCCACAGCCAGAAGACCAATACCGGGGGAGAAGGCTCGAAGCACGGCATCTGGCACGAAGAAATCCCCGACATTCTGAAGCGTGCCGAGTGGGCAGGACTGATGATCTCAGGCCTGCATATGCATATCGGCAGTGGCTCCGACCTCGAGCATCTCGCCGAAGTTGCGGGGGCCCTGGAGCGGATCGCCAACGAGATTGGTCGCTCGCTGACAACCATCTCTGCAGGCGGTGGACTTCCCGTCCCCTACAAGCCCAACGAGACGCATGCTGACCTCGGCGGGTACTTCCAGCTCTGGGACGCCACCCGACGCCGCCTCGAAGAACGCTTCGGCCACCGGATTCGTCTCGAGATTGAGCCTGGTCGTTACCTGACCGCGGAATCGGGCTCGCTGATTACCGAAGTGCGAGCCGTCAAACGGATGGGGCGGAAGCGGTATCTGCTCGTTGATGCCGGCTTTAACACCCTTGCCCGTCCTGTGCTCTACGGCTCGTATCACCCGATTCGCGTCGTCACCGCAGCCGGCCGGCTGGCCTCCGGCGAGCCACAGGATGTTGTGGTCGGTGGGCCGCTGTGCGAATCGGGCGACATCTTCACCCAGGAAGAGGGGGGGTTCGTGACGACGAGGCCGCTCCCTCCAGCCGACGTGGGGGATTACCTTGCGCTCGATATCGCCGGCGCCTATGGATTCGTGATGGCCAGCAACTACAACTCGAAACCGCTGCCGGCAGAAGTGCTCGTCGATGCCGGCAGCCATCGGCTCGTGCGAGCCCGCCAGACGCCCGCAGACCTGTTTCGCGGTGAAACCGTCTGACGCACCGGCTTGTGGGACGTCGGACGCTGCGGATCGTGCGGATTGACGTTGGTTTTGCCACCGGATAGATGGCGGCTAGGATGGTCAAGTGAAGTTCCGCGTCCTCATGTGCCGAGTTTGACACCATGGCAAAGCAAGGTCCTCGCAAAAAGCTCCCGAAGGAACTGGCGGTGATCACCGCTGACAACTGCACAGGCTGCGAAAGCTGCCTGGAGGTGTGTCCTGTCGACTGCATCATCAAGATCCAGCAGTACGACCAGTTCCACAACCTGCAGAGCTGGTGCGAAATCGACATTGAGCGGTGCGTGGGCTGTGAAGTCTGCGTGCATATCCCGGGTAAAAAGTCGAATCCCTACGACTTGAAGGTCTGTCCCTGGGATGCGATCGACATGGTGCCCACCGAAGAAGTCGCAGTCGCCGTGGCCCAGATGGGCGGACCTCCCGAGTACGTCGACAAAAACTGGGACAGGCTCGTCGAAACCGCTCAACACCTGGCCGAACTGAAGGCCGCCGCGAGTTGACGCAGCCTACCAACCGGGGGTACAACGTGACAAATGTTCACGTACCCCGTGAGGAGGTCTGCGATGCGGAGTTCACCCACTTCCCGCCGCACAGTGTGCGGCAGTGCCTCTCCAAGCAGTGCCTCTCCAAGCAGTGTCGCTCCAGGCAGGTCAGCCACGGAGAGTCCTGCAGCTGCTTCTCGGTCCGCTGCTGAGACGGAGACCGTCATCGCCCATCTGCAGCTGGCGATGGTTCCTCGTATTGGACCGCGGAATAGTCGCCGGTTATTGGAGGAGTTTGGCTGCCCCGAGGCCGTCTTCGCTGCCACGGAGCCGCAACTCTTGGCCATCGAGGGCATCGGCCCTGTCGCTGCTCAAGCGATTCAGTCGTCCTCCTCGGCAGACGCCACAGAGCTTCTCGCTGCCTGCGAGCGGGAGCAGGTTCAGATTTTGCTCGAAGGCGACCCACGCTACCCTTCGCTACTCCGTGAGATTGACGACCCTCCAGGGGTGTTGTTTGTCCGTGGCGAGCTGCAGCCCTGCGATGGGCTCGCGGTGGCCCTCGTCGGTGCGCGACATGCCACAGCCTACGGCACCCGAGTTGCCGAACAGCTCGGCAGCAGCCTCGCCCGCGCAGGCTACACCGTGGTCAGCGGCCTCGCTCGCGGTATCGATGCTGCCGGGCACAGGGGGGCCCTCACTGCCGGAGGCCGCACTCTGGCCGTGCTCGGCAGCGGTGTTTTAAAAACGTACCCGCCAGAACATCGTGGTCTGGCCGATGACATTAGCCACGCTGGGGCGGTGCTCAGCGAGTGCCCGCCTTTCGCAGCCCCCACCGCGGGAGCCTTTCCACAACGCAATCGCATCATCTCAGGCCTGTCTCTCGGCGTTGTGGTGATCCAAGCAGCCGATCGCTCAGGCGCGATGATCACCGCTCGCCTGGCGGGCGAACAGGGGCGAGAAGTGTTTGCAGTCCCCGGGGAGATCCACTGCCGGATGTCGCAGGGCTGCCATCGGCTGATTCAGGATGGAGCCAAGCTGGTTGGAAGCATCGATGACATTCTCGACGAACTGGGGCCTCTCTCCGAGACCGTCGTGAGCCCTGCTGGCTGCCAATCGACAGTCGGTGTCGATCCCACTCCTGTAACTGTGACGGCGTCTCCAGCACACCCAACGGAAGGCCGCCCGGCCGAACGGCTTCTCGAAGCAGCTGAGCAACTGGTCTTCGACGTGATTCCCACGTCAACGCATGGGAGCCTGATTGATCAGGTGATCGTGGAGACTGGTCTGACCGCGGCAGACGTGCTCGCGGCGCTGAGCATGCTCGAAACACGACGACTGATTCAGCGACTTCCTGGAAGCCGTGTCACTCGTCGCTGAATAGCGGGACTGCCGGCCCGCCCTTCCCTTCGGTTCTCGCCGGGCCCTAGAATCAGCCACGTCGCTGAGAGTTTCGTTGCCCCACACCTGCTGGTTGTTGCATGGACACCGCGTTGATTACCCGCTCAGAAACCATTCGGGCCCGTCTGCTTCAGCTGCGGGACTCTCTTTGACTGGGCTGGTCGCAAGAAAGCCGCCACCCGTATTGAAGCAGAGATGGCAGAGGGCGATTTCTGGAATAACGCTGAAAAAGCACAGACCACCGTTGCCGAGCTTAAGAGCATCAACTCGGTGCTCAAGCCGCTCGACGAAGCTTTGGGGGTGAGTGCTGATCTCGAAGCGCTTGCGGAACTGGTGACAGAGGATGAGTCGCTCGAAGCAGAACTCGCCAGTGAAACCGATCGGCTCGAGCGACTCGTCGCGGCCCTCGAGCTGACGTCGCTTCTCTCCGGCCCCCACGACGGAGCCGACGCCATCATCTCCCTGCATGCTCGAGACGGAGGCACCGATGCCAACGACTGGGCTGAGATGCTGTTGAGGATGTACTCCTCCTGGGCCAGCAAACATGACTACAAGATAGAGCTGCTCGACCGGCAAGACGACGACGTAGCTGGGATCCAGCATGCCACAGTCGCTATCCGTGGCCCCTGGGCTTACGGCTACCTGAAGGGGGAAATGGGCATGCACCGGCTTGTCCGGATCAGCCCCTTCAATGCCGAAGGCAAACGGCAGACGAGTTTTGCGGCAGTAGACGTCTCCCCGGAAATTGCAGACGACGACACGGAAATCGAACTCAACGACGAAGAGATTCGCGAAGATGTGTTTCGAGCGAGCGGTGCCGGTGGACAGCACGTCAACAAAACCTCGAGTGCGATCCGGCTGACTCACCTGCCAACCAACATCGTTGTGCAGTGCCAAAGCGAACGGAGCCAGCACAAGAATCGGGCGACAGCCCGCAAGATGCTACGTGCCCGCCTGGCTCGGTTCGAGGAGGAGAAGAAAGAAGCAGAGCAGCTTGCCCGCTACAAACAACAGCCTAAGACCGGCTTCGGCTCCCAGATCCGCAACTACTTCCTCCACCCGGATCAGCGGGTTAAGGACCAGCGAACGGGCCACGCGGTGGGCAACTTTCAGAGCGTGCTCGACGGCGATCTGGATGGTTTTTTTGATGCCTACCTGAAGTGGAGAGCCTCCGATGCCCTCCCGGCCGATGGGCCGGCAGCAGACGACGACGCATGAGCCGCTCACCGGCGTTACAGGCGTGACGCCCTAGCGGCTCAAGCCCAGGGGCCCGAAAAGCCTCATCCTGCTGGACGATTCAGGCCCGGTGCGTCATAGTTGCAAGGTCTGAAAGGCGGCCGCTCCTGCCGTTTTTCAGAAACACTGGTTCTTCAACTCTCACCTTGCAGGAATACATGGCCGAAAAAGAAGCGGCGCTTGAAGTGGAAGGGGTGGTCACCCAGGCCTTAGCCAACACCCGTTTTCGCGTTCAGATCAACGGCGGACACATCGTTAACGCACACGTTGCCGGAAAGATGCGAAAAAACTTCATCAGGATTGTGCCTGGTGACAAAGTGAAGGTGGAACTCTCGCCCTACGACCTGACAAAGGGTCGCATCACTTTCCGCGAACGTTAGTCCGCGACCCGCTCTCGGCAATCCACACCGCTCTCGGCACCCCACACGCTGAGGAACATTTCAGCCCGACACTCGTCAGGTGTCACTGCCTTCTTCAGGCGTGGCTGCTTCCTCTTTCGCTGGGGCTGGGGTGTTTTCAACGCGAGCGGATTCGTCACCAGCATCAGATACCTCTGTGGCTGCAGAGCCTGTGTCGGCTGCCTTCGTTTCCTCAGCCTGCGGTGTTGCAGCGCCGGCACCATCCTCGCTGGCGTCAGCTTTGTCCTGCGGAGCGGCCGGCTCCACAGTGACTGTCTCTACGGCGCCTGTCTCTACTACTGCGCCTGCCTCCCCTGTGGCCGTTGCTTCCACGCCCGTTTCCGTAGCAGTAGCTGTTTCGTCAGCGGCCTTCTTCTTTGAGCGTCGCCGGCGTTTCTTCTTCGCCGGTGTCGGCTCAGGCTCGTCGCTCTGCTTCACAAACTGAAACAGGTCACCAAATGTTCGCAGCGGCTCACGACCTTCACGCATAGCTTCGGTGATCGGAGGGGCAGGCACTCGCGGACCACGCGTCGACACACTGGCCGTGCGACCACGCGGCCCCCCTGCTGGAGCACCACCCTTACGCCCCCGACGCGGCCGCTTCCCTCCACCGCCCGCCTCACGGTCGGCAGCACGTCCGGGTCGGTCGCGTCGCTCGCCCTGGCGACGACCAGTCTGCTGCTGTGGCTGCCCCGGCGGAATCATCGTCAAGGCTACCCGTCGGCGATTCTTATCGAGTTCGAGCACCCACACCTTCACGACCTGGCCAACCGAGAGCAGGTCGTGAGGGTCCCGGACAAAACGACGCGAGAGCTGACTGATGTGCACCAGCCCACTGTCGTGGAGCCCAATATCAACGAATGCTCCAAAGTCCACCACGTTCAGAACCGCCCCCATCAGCTCCATGCCGACTTCGAGGTCCTCAAGCTTCAAGACTCCCTTCTTGAAGAACGGCCGCGGCAGGTCTTCACGAGGATCGCGGCCCGGCCGCGAGAGCTGCTCGACGATGTCTTCCAGCAGCAATCGCCCAACGTTGAACTCCGCTGCCATCGCGTCGAGATCAACCGACTTCACTTCGCGGGCGAGCTTCTCCGTCTGATCGCGTCCTGAAAGGTCTGCGACACTCGCTCCGAGCCGCTCGAGCACCCGCTCAGCCACGGCATAGCTCTCTGGATGGATCCAGGTGGCATCCAGCGGATTGCTGCCGCCACCGATCTTCAGAAACCCCGCCGCCTGAACGTACGTGGCTTCCCCAAAGCCAGGCACTTCCCGCAACTGCTGGCGATTCTCAAAGGCACCCTTGGCTGCCCGCCACTCGGCAATACCCTTGGCGATTGCCTGATTGAGGCCAGAGACATAACGCAGCAACGCCGGGCTGGCTGTGTTGACGTCGACCCCGACGTAGTTCACACAGCTCTCCACCACAGCATCGAGTGATGCGTGCAAGTGCTTCGCGCGGACATCGTGCTGATAGAGCCCAACACCGATGTTGGCCGGCTCGATCTTGACCAGTTCGGAAAGCGGATCCTGCAGCCGTCGTCCGATAGAAATAGCGCTCCGAATCGAGGCGTCGTGCTGCGGAAACTCTTCTCGGCCCAGCGGACTGGTCGAGTAGACACTCGCACCTGCCTCATTGACGATCACATACTCAAGGCCACGCTCCGCCAGAGGACCTGCCACCAGTTCGGCAACAAAGTTCTCGGTCTCACGACCTGCTGCCCCATTGCCAATCGCAATCACTTGCACATCGTGCTTCTCCACAAGTGCGGCGAGCTTGGCAGAAGCCTCCTCACGTTTCTCCGACTTGCCGACGATGTGCAGCAGATCATGCTCCAGCGGGTTGCCGTAGGGATCGACCACGACCACCTTGCAGCCGCTCTTAAACGCGGGATCGATCGCCAGCACACGGCGTCCAGCGACGGGAGGCTGCAGGAACAGGTGTCGCAGGTTGCGGGCAAACACCTCAACGGCATGCCGCTCGCACTGGTCTGTGATCTCTCGGCGAAACTCACGCTCAAGGCTGGGAAGGATCAGACGCGCAATCGCGTCCCGCACACAGCCCTTGAGGAAATCGCTGTGTGGATGCCCTTCCGTGACCACGAGCGGCTCGACAGCGGCCTGCATCTCATCGACCGGCCCTTCCACCCGCACGCGGAGAATCTTGGCACGCTCACCTCGATTGATGGCAAGGCCTCGATGCGGGGGCACCCGTTGCACATGCTCGGTGTAATCAAAGTAGTCGCGGTAGTGCTTGGCATCCTTGGAGATTGGCTTGCCTTCCGCCTCCAGCCGCAGGCTCCGCAGCTGCCCACTCTTTTCCAGAATCGCTCGGACACACTTGCGAACATCTGCTCGAGCGGCAAGTTCATCGGCGATGATGTGGCCCACACCCAGCAGGGCGTCTGCAGCCGTCGCGACCTGCCCGTCGGCATCCACGAAATCTGCCGCCCGCTTGTCGAGATCAGTGGCCGCTGGATCCGCCGCGAGGATTTCGCGGGCCAATGGCTCCAGTCGCCGCTGGCGAGCGATCTCTGCCAGCGAGAGCTTCTTCGGCTTAAATGGAAGGTAGAGGTCTTCCAGTTCCTTGCCCGCCTGAGCCGCGAGGACTGCGGCAGTCAGGTCCGGAGTGAGTTTCCCCTGGTTTTCGATCGAGCGGAGCACGGTCTGCTTGCGATCCGCAAGCTGTCGTGCTTTGGAAATTCCATCCGCCACCAGCCGGATCGCCACCTCGTCGAGGCCGCCTGTCTGGTCTCGGCGGTACCGAGAAATGAACGGGATTGTGTTTCCCGCGTCGAGCAACGCGATCGCCTCCACAACACCGGCCTCGGGCAGCCCGAGTCGATCCGCAAGACGACGCAGGTCAATCGGAACCTGCACGGTCGAGGCCGCAGCAGATGCTGACGGCGGATTGGCACCTGTAGAACCCATGCCATTCGCGGCTCAGCAAGCCGAGCCGCACTACTCTCGATAAGGCACGTCGACAGACGGGGCGTTGATCCGTCGACAAAACTCGGGGCACATCCGTGGCGATATGCCGTACGACTCACAACTGCTCTCCACGAACGCAGCCGGCCGCCCATCTTCGCGTGTGAATCTAGGGTTCGACAGGCAGAGGTGTCAATTCAGTGGAGCGGGGCAATCCCGGTCGACCACCGCCTTTCAGGCCCGGCGACACCCGCGTACCTGGCCTTGTTGTGGGGAGAGAAGTTTCCTATTTCCTCACCTCCGATCGTTTCAGTCGAGCGAGATGCTTTCCGCAGACTCGCTGGCAAACGGACGGTCACCACAACGAAATCGTTGTCGTTTGAGGGCCTTTCGCCCGAGGCAGTGGTTTCGAGGCAACGGAGTCGCTGCATCTCATGATTCGCACCAAACTCGACGGTCCAGACGCATCCAGCACCGAGCTGCTCCCTTCGGTCGGCCTGCTCGCTCTCGATCGGCAGTACGAGACCCTCAAAGAAGAGTTTCAGGCAGCCATTCTTCGTGTCTGTGACTCTGGACAGTTTTGCCTGGGCCCCGATGTTGCAGAACTGGAGAGCGAACTCGCCAGAATGCTGGGCGTTCCTCATGCCATCGGCTGCGCCTCTGGCAGCGACGCGCTGCTGCTGGCGTTGATGGCGGTCGATATCCAACCAGGTGACGAGGTGCTGCTGCCAAGCTACACCTTCTTTGCCACCGCCAGTGCGGTGACTCGCCTCGGCGCGACGCCGGTGTTTGTCGACATCGATCCGGCAACGTACCTGCTCGATCCCACAGACCTGCTGCGGAAGATTTCGCCTCGTACACGGGCGGTGATTCCGGTCCACCTCTTCGGCCGCACCGCCGATATGGACGCCATCCTGCCGATTGCCGAGCACGCCGGCATCCCAGTGATTGAGGACTCCGCCCAGTCGATCCTCTCAACCTGGCACGGCCGCTGCTCCGGAGGCCTGGGTGATGTCGGCTGTTTTAGCTTCTATCCCACAAAGAACCTGGGTGGCTTTGGCGATGGCGGTTTCCTGACCACTACCCGTGACGACATCGCCGAGCGTCTCCGCCTGCTGCGGGTGCACGGCATGGAGCCGCGGTACTACCACAAGGTCGTGGGCATCAACAGCCGGCTCGACTCGATTCAGGCTGCCGTGCTGCGGGTGAAACTGCCTCACCTCGACGCCTGGACAAGTCAGCGTCAGGCCAACGCAGCCACCTACTGTGGACTCTTTGCTGCAGCCGGTCTCGACGGGAAGGTGATCCTGCCGACCGACGAGTCACGCGGCCGTCACGTCTGGAATCAGTTTGTGATCCGCGTGCTCGGCGGCCATCGGGATAGTCTGCGTACTCATCTGCGTGAGCAGGGCGTCGCGTCAGAGATTTACTATCCGGTGCCGCTGCATATGCAGGAGTGTTTTGCGTATGTGGGATGCCAAGAGGGAAGCCTGCCGGCGACCGAACAGGCGGCCCGTGAGACGCTGGCCCTGCCAATCTTCCCTGAACTGACGGCTAACGAACAGCGGACCGTGGTCGGCCGGATCGCAGAGTACTTTGAGCTCGCACCGCCTCCACCGGTCACCGACGCACTCGCCGATCGGCAGGGGACAGACAGCGGGCTTCAGCCACCTCGTTTTCTCCGCCGGATCAACGCGGTTGGCCGTGCCGACGATGTCCGCTGTTAACCGGCTGCGGTCCGACAACCCGTGCGAGTCATGACTTGCACGCGGCCACCACTGAGGCCGTCGCCTGCCAAGGGTGTCTGTCCCTGTTCTCTGTGCTCGGTTTCTCTGTGCTCGGCGGCACACTGCCTTCGCGAAGCTATCGCTTCTTTGGTGGCTCTTCGCCAGGAGCAAGGCGACCACCCGAGCGGCCGACAATGAGGATGCCGAGAGCCATCAACAGCACGATCAGAATGTAGGCGATACCTGTTTTGATCATGATGGTGGTGTTTCCGCAAAGGTGGCGAAAGTAGGCTGTCTGGAGCGGCAGACGTCACCACCGCAGCTTTCAGGAGATTATCGCAGATGCCCGCCGGATCAAAGCGTTCGAAGTCGACCGTTGGCAAGCAGTCCCGCCCCAAGCTTCCCCCTGTCGACGAAAAGACGCGAAATTTGATTGTTGGCCTCGCCGACGGAGTTGCCTCCGCAGCCGCCAAACGACGCGACCCGCATCTCGACATCCCCACCCGCAGCCTCTCGAACGTCCGCTTCAACAAGACAAAGCGGATTATCGAGATGGGCTCGCAGAAGAACTGCCGCCAGCTCTTCAACCTCTCTCAGGCGAAGAGCTACATGCAGACGCTGCTCGTCGCGAGTGGCTGCAAGCAGCTGATCGATCAACAGAAGACCACAAGCATCCGAGGTCTCTACTACCTACTCAAGCACACGATCGAAGGCACCCGGGAGGAGACCTTCGCGACACAGGACGAGTGCGACCCGATGATCGAAGATCTCGAGGTGACCCTCGAGAGCCTGCGGGAAGAACTCCACGTGTATGCCAGCAATCGAGGTGGCATGGTCGGCCCGATCGTGCTGGAAGACTCCGGCGACGAGATCGACTGCTCCCGGATGGGGTCTGGCGGCTACAGCATCCCGTCGATCGTTGAAGCGGATGTGATCAAGTTCAAGAAGTGCGACGCGAGCTTCATCCTGCATGTCGAAAAAGACACCGTCTGGCGGCGGTTCAATGAAGACAAGTTCTGGCGGAATCATGGCTGCTTGCTGACCCACGGCGGTGGTCAGCCACCGCGAGGCGTGCGTCGGCTGCTCAACCGCCTGCACCACGAACTGAAACTGCCTGTCTACTGCCTGCTCGATAACGATCCGTGGGGATACTACATCTACTCCGTTCTCAAGCAGGGCTCGATCAACCTCGCCTACGAGTCCAAGCGTATGGCCATCCCAGAGGCGAAGTTCCTCGGCCTGCGAAGCCGTGACTACGACCTCTGCAAGCTCTCACCAAGTGTGCAGATCGCCCTTTCCGACTCAGACATCAAGCGGGCCAAGCAGATCGCCGCCTACCCTTGGTTTGTCAACAAAAAACCCTGGCAGAAAGAAATCGGCCAGATGCTCTCCAACGGCTTTAAACTGGAAGTCGAAGCACTGATTTCGAAAGACATCAGCTACGTCACTGAGACCTACGCCCCAGAGCGGCTCGCCGAGAAAGATTGGCTCGACTAGCTGCTCACTCTCCAACCTTCGGAAAGGACCCAGCTATGGCTGACTGCAACGCCGTTGCCTGGTTTGACGAGCGTTCCGAGTCGCCGCTGCTCGCGGAGCACGCCCGCACCCGGTCGTCGTTTCTCAAGGCCGTCGCCGACGGAAAAGTCGACTTTTCTGAGCTCGAAGAGCAGCAGAAACGGGTCGTCGCCCTGATGCGAGAGGTCGAGCCGCTCCTGTCGGAGGAGGCCCGTGAACGAGTCACCGAACTCCTGCACGAGGTGACCGTCTACGACATGATGACGACGCTCTACCTGGCAGCACAGTCAGGCAGAACACTTCGCAACCGTCAGTAGGCCCAGGTATGGAAGAAGGCCCAAAGAAATGGGCCCACAAGAGAGACACCCGCAAAAAGGGTGGCTGACGGGATTCGAACCCGCGACCTCCGGTACCACAAACCGGCGCTCTAACCAACTGAGCTACAACCACCACCGTGTGAGCGATCGGACAATCATAGCAGACTTCTGCCGCTGTCGATGGGCTCCCATTCTGCCGGGAAACGACTCGGGTTGCCGCCCTCGTGCTGCCCACCTACAAACACGTCCTGAATCCGCTCCACCCGCGAAAAAACAGGTATGTCCTCCTACTCGCTGACCCACCTCAAGCAGCTCGAAGCCGAGAGCATTCACATCATCCGGGAGGTCGCAGCCGAGTTTCAAAACCCGGTGATGCTCTACTCCATCGGGAAAGATTCGGCCTGCATGCTGCGGCTGGCTGAAAAAGCCTTCTACCCAGCCAAAATTCCATTCCCACTGATGCACGTCGACACGACCTGGAAGTTCCAGGAGATGTATCGGATGCGGGACAACTACGTCGCCAAAGAACTTGGCCTCGACCTGATTATCCATGTGAATGAGGAGGGCCGGTCTCAGGGCATCAACCCGATCGACCATGGCAGTCAGGTTCACACCAACGTCATGAAAACGGAGGCGCTCAAGCAGGCGCTCACCAAACACCGTTTCGATGCGGCCTTCGGTGGCGCCCGCCGAGACGAAGAGAAGAGCCGGGCGAAGGAGCGGGTGTTTTCATTCCGCGACGAGTTTCATCGCTGGGATCCCAAGAACCAGCGGCCCGAACTCTGGAACCTCTACAACACGAAGGTCAAGAAAGGGGAGAGCATCCGGGTCTTCCCCCTCTCGAACTGGACCGAACTCGACGTCTGGCAGTACATCCACCTCGAACAGATTCCGATCGTGCCGCTCTACTTCGCAGCAGAGAGGCCCATTGTCTGGCGGGATGGCGTGATGATCATGGTCGACGACGACCGCCTCCCACTCGAGCCGGGCGAAACGCCTGAGATGCGAAAGGTCCGTTTCCGCACACTCGGCTGCTATCCGCTCAGTGGCGCCGTCGACTCCACGGCAACGACCCTGCCGGAGATCATCCAGGAGATGCTGCTGACAACCTTCTCCGAGCGGCAAGGCCGGTTGATCGATAGCGACGAAGCAGGCTCGATGGAAAAGAAAAAGCGAGAGGGATACTTCTAGGCATGTCACACCAATCCGCCCTGATCGCTTCCGATATCGACGAATACCTCGCTCAGCACGAGCGAAAGGAACTCCTGCGGTTCATCACCTGCGGCAGCGTCGACGACGGCAAGAGCACGCTGATCGGCCGACTCTTCTATGAGTCCAAGATGATCTACGAGGATCAGCTTGCCGCAATCAAGAAAGACTCTTCCCGCTACGGCACGACTGGCGAAGAGGTTGACCTGGCTCTGTTTACCGACGGCCTTGAAGATGAGCGGCAGCAGGGCATCACGATCGACGTGGCCTACCGCTACTTCTCGACCGATAAGCGAAAGTTCATTATCGCCGACACGCCCGGCCATGAGCAGTACACCCGCAACATGGCCACCGGGGCATCGACCGCCGACCTGGCTGTGATCCTGATCGACGCCCGGCATGGAGTCTTGTCACAGACCAAACGGCATTCATTCATCGTTTCTCTGCTGGGCATCAAGCACATCGTCGTCGCCGTCAACAAGATGGATATTGTCGACTACGACCAGCAGGTTTTTGAGAAGATTCGGCAGGACTACGTTGACTTTGCCAGTCGACTCGAACTACCCGATGTGCACTTCATGCCGATCTCGGCGCTCAAGGGCGACAACGTCGTCACGCCAAGCCCCAACATGCCCTGGCATACCGGCAGCCCCCTGATGCCGCTGCTGGAAACGGTCTACATCGGCTCAGACCGCAACATGGAAGACTTCCGCTTCCCTGTGCAGTATGTGCTGCGGCCCAACCTCGACTTCCGTGGCTTCTCCGGCACGATTGCCAGCGGCATCATCCGCAAGGGCGATGAGGTGATGACGCTGCCTTCTCGCAAGAAGAGCCGTGTGAAATCGATCGTTACCTACGACGGTGAACTCGAGGAGGCGTTTGCCCCTCTGTCGGTCACCCTCACGCTGACCGATGAGATCGACTCAAGCCGCGGCGATATGCTCGTGCGACCAGGCAACGTGCCACGCGTCGAACGGCGGTTTGATGCCACAGTTGTCTGGATGGCCGAAGAGCCGATGCTGCCCGGCAAGCAGTACCTCTTCAAGCAGGCGACAAAGGTGTCGCCTGGCCAGATTGCTTCGCTGCGATATCGGATCGACGTCAACACCCTGCACCGCGAGCCCGCCCCCAGTCTGGCGCTCAACGAAATTGGGCGTTGCCAGGTCACCCTCGCCGAACCAATCGCCTTTGACGCCTACCGCCGCAACCGTGGCACAGGCGGTTTCATCATCATCGACCGGATGACCAACAGCACGGTCGCCGCGGGGATGATTCTCGACCGTGGTGACGGTGACGACGCTGACCATTGGGATGAGACAGCCTCCGCTGAGCATCTGCAGCGTGAAGAGAGTGGCGTGTCGCTGGAAGAACGCCAGGCTCGCTTCGGACAGCAGCCGGCAACCGTACTCTTCACCGGACTGGCAGGTTCTGGAAAAACGAGCCTTGCCAAGGCGGTTGAGCGACGGCTGTTTGACATGGGGCGAGCCGTGACCGTGCTCGATGGCCAGAACATGCGTCTGGGAATCAGCCGCGACCTCGGCTTCTCTGCAGCCGATCGCAGTGAAAACCTTCGCCGCAGTGCGGAAGTGGCACGGCTGTTGAACGATGCCGGACTGATCTGCCTGGCTTCATTCGTGGCACCAGAAGAAGCGGTCCGCCAGAAGGTCGCCGATCGCATCGGCGGTGAGCGATTCCTCACGATCCACCTCTCTGCTCCAGTTGAGGTCTGTCGTGAACGCGACACTCAAGGGATCTACGCCCGGGCAGATGCTGGTGAAATCACCAACTGCCCCGGTGTTTCCGCCCCGTACGAGCCACCGGCCAACCCGGATCTCGTGCTGCCGACGCATGAGAAGCCGTTTGGCGAATGCGTTGATGCGGTCATCAGCCTGCTTGAAGAAAAGGGCATCGTGTAAGCGACGCCTTTGCCGGCTCTCCACGCATCGCGATGATAGACTCCGCAGTCTACGGTCGGCCTGTTGCCCGTTCACGCCACAGCCACGAGTCCAGCATTGTTTGGAGGAGCCACTTCATGCTCATCGCCCAGCTTGCCAAAGCCGTTTCCCCCGCCACCCTCGCCTCGACCGCAACAGCATTGCTCGTCGTTGCCGCCACACTCGTCGGGATGATGACGATGTCCCGTGAGGCAACGGCCGCTGAAGAAGGCAAGGTGCTCCGACACGTCGTGCTCTTTGCGTTTAAGGAGTCCTCGACGGATGCCGACATCGCCAAGATTGTGGCTGCATTCCGTGGACTGCCTGCGAAGATTTCTCAGATCAAAGACTTCGAGTGGGGCACCGACGTCTCGCCTGAAGGCAAGGCACAGGGATTCACGCACTGCTTCTTTGTGACATTTGCGTCAGCAGCCGATCGTGACGCCTATCTGCCGCATCCAGCCCATCAGGATTTTGTCTCAATCGTCGGTCCGCATGTCGAGGATGTCTGCGTCGTTGACTACTGGGCCAAACCGTGAGATTGGCTCGCTGGGATTTCCACCATAAGCGTCCCGATCTGCGCTGCACGACTCCATCGTGAGTGAAACACGTCGCCATTCCCAATACATGGCCGGTCCCCACAAGGGGCCGGCACTGTTCGCGCAGCACAGCTTTCATCCAAACGCTACGCGGCGACCCGCGCCGCCGCTACGGCTGCTCTTCCACACGGTCGATGAACTGCTGCACCTGTCCGAGATCGATCTCTTCAGGGGCTTCCTCAAGCAACCAACGAGCATCCGCCAAGGCCATCTCCCGACGACCCAGCCGTTCAGCCGTGACCATCCGTAGCACACGATCACGCGTGGCCCCAGGTGTCACCGTGAGAATGCCACTGAGGTAGCGAAGCATCGCCGGTGCATCCTGCTCCCGGCTGGCGATCCCTTCCAGGTTGCCGAGCATGCGAGCGAGGATCTCTCTCGAACTTGCTACCGTCAGATGACGCTCGGCGAGATCCATGCCTGACTGTTCTTTCAGTCGCTTCGCGAGATCCTCTCTCGTGAGCCGCTCACCTGCCTCAAAAACATCGATCCAGATCGACTCCTGCTGATCACCAGCAGCTCTCACAATGAAGTGGCCGGGAAAGCTGACCCCTTCGATCTCCACACCGAGTTCACCTGCGAGCTGCATGTAGACCACTGCGAGAGTGATCGGGATGCCCTCGCGGTCGTCGAGCACTTCGTTCACATAGCTGTTGGAGCGGTTGTAGAAGTCGCCTCGACTGCCGTGGAAGCCAAGCTCCTCAAAGAGCACCGTCTCCAGCATCGCGAGCGTTGATTCCTGATCTGCATCTTCCGGCAGCCGCCCTGCGACCGTCGATGCGAGTCGCTGTGCCTCTGCACACGAAGCCTCGACATCGACTTCAGGGTTGTCGAGGCGAGCGATCAACAGCGCCGCTCGAAACAGGTCGATCTCGGCATCGGGACAGCTAACGGCCTCAGCCAACGCATCGAGCGTCTGCTGTTCGTGCACCGCTGCGGCAACCACCCGCAGAGCCTCAGCTTCACGGGCCAGTGCCGATGCCCGCTGTTCCACAGCCAAAACCGCGTCAACCCCTTCCCCTGCGAGGCT